>Ga0247741_1000105_pt1 | contig 60409 bp, 57 predicted proteins | sample UWRJL213509R2_FD_180945 | JGI IMG/M metagenome (GOLD analysis project Ga0247741, IMG submission 180945) | Plant litter microbial communities from Arlington Agricultural Research Station in Wisconsin, United States - UWRJ-L213-509R-2 | ecosystem: Environmental > Terrestrial > Plant litter >... | reverse complement strand
TTTTACACTCAATCAGGAAATTTTAGTATTTACCCAAATATAGAAAACACTGCGGCGTTTAATATCTCACCGGCAACGGCTTCAGTTACTTTTGCCGATAATAATTACAACATAAGCAATCGCAGTTTTTGCTTGTCTGCAAATGGTGTTCATCCGGATGTAGAAATCGTGATAAGCCCAATTACGCCCGCAAGACCAGGTTTTGATGCAAAATATAAAATTGTTTATAAAAACAAAGGAAACCAAATACTTTCAGGCAATATTACACTGGCTTTTGATGATTCAAGAATAGACTTACTTACTTCATTACCAACAGCAGATACTCAAACGACTAATAATTTGGCTTGGGATTACAATGCACTTTTACCTTTTGAAAGCCGTGTTATTGAACTTGAGTTCAATGTAAATTCTCCTGTAGAAAGCCCTGCTGTAAATAATGATGATGTATTAAGTTTTGTAACTTCAATAACGCCTGTTGCGGGCGATGAATTTCCGGCAGACAATAGCTTTACTTTCAATCAAATAGTGGTTGGTGCTTTTGACCCTAATGATATAACGTGTTTAGAGGGAAAAAGCGTTTCTCCAAGTACAATTGGCGATTACCTGCACTACATCGTAAATTTTGAAAATACAGGAACTGCAGCGGCCGAAACTGTGATTGTAAAAGTAGTTGTTGATCAAAGTAAATATAATATCAGTTCGTTGCAATTACTGGAAACATCGCATGCAGCAAAAACTTTTATTCATGGAAACGTAGTCGAATTTGTCTTTTCTAACATTAATTTAGGCGCGCCTGTAACTACTAAGCTTACAGCAAAAGATCCGCCGGTTAATGGTCACGGAAATATTTTATTTAAAATTCAAACTTTAGACGATCTTATAACCAATGATAAGGTAGAAAAACAAGCCGATATTTTCTTTGATTATAACGCGCCAATTGAAACCAATAAAGCCGAAACTATCTTTAAATCATTAGGAACCAAAGATTTTGAAACAGATAAAAGCATTGCAATATATCCAAATCCTACTAAAGGAAATGTGACTGTTAATTGTGATAATACGATTAAAAAAATTGAATTGTTTGATGTTCAGGGAAGAATCCTGCAAACTAAAATTGAAAACAATAATAGTACACAACTGAACATTTCCAATAAAGCAAACGGTCTTTATTTCATCAGAATTACTACTGAAAACGGCGTTACAGTCGAAAAAATAATAAAGGAATAATTTAGGTAATTATTATTCCGCATTAAAGAGCCTTCTGAAATCAATAGATTTCGGGAGGCTTTTTTAATTCTCTGTTTTTTCCAGATAAAATTCTCTAAATCGCTTTTTTGATGCGATGTGACATTTATACTTTTTATCAATTTTAATTTCCTGCAGATAAAATTTTTCATTGTTCATAATTACTTCATTTTCTATAATTTCAAAAGATTTTAAATCAATAGATTGCCCGTTGCCAGTGGCTTTTAAAACCGCTTCTTTTTGTGTCCAGTAATTAAAAAAACTTTCTCGTTTATTATCTGAAAAAGTGATTTTAGTCCATTCATTTTCAGTCATATTCAGTTTAAAATTTTGCAGATTAATTTCTTTTATTTGCTCTATATCAATTCCTATTTCTGCATTTTCAGTTATAGCACAAACCACAATTTCTGCAGAATGCGAGATATTAAAATAAACTGGATCTCCTTCAAAAAATGGTTTATTATATGGATTGAATTTAATCTCAGGATTTTTCGGATTTAAGTTGAAGTTTTTTTCAATTCCATAATACAACAAAACCCTTCCTAAAACAGAAAGCTGAACATCTTGCCATCTTTGGTATTTTCTAATTTTTTCCCTAAAATCAAAAGGCAATTTTTGAAGTTCATTTTTCAATACATTTTCATGATTTTCTGCCGACAAATAAGAATAATAAATATAAATCAAAATTGAATTTTAAGGAGTTTAGCATTATTTGAACTCATAACAAAAAATAAAAAGGAACAACAAAACCTTCATTGTTCCTTTTTAGCATTATTTTTTTTATGCTTAAAACACTCCCATAAATTCTAAGTACGGCGTCATTAGGTTTTTGTCGAAAACCGGCGGAGTCAAATCTGCATCTGATAAAAATTGTTTGGTGTTGCTTCTGTCATAATAATATGTATTTTCATAGGCTTCTACCAATGATTTTCCTTCGTGTATATCTTCTGTAAACAAACTCAACAAAGGATAAATAGGCAAATTATTATCATGTTTCCATTGGTTTAACCATTGGTGATATTCCATACCTTCGAGATTGGTGTTGTAATATTCATTCATTTTAGAACAAAAATCAGTCAGCGAAACATCATTTTCGGCCAAAGGCGAAAGGTGAAAATTAAGTCCAACCGCTTCTTTCTTTTTGCTGATATGCGTTATCGCTTTACACATATAATCTACCGTTGTCAATTCATCTTTTAAACCCATAACAAGCGGAAATGATTTTAGTGCAACACAACTTCTAATCAGCGCCCCCCACCATTGGTTCATAACCGTCGCGCCGGATGTGCTGTGACAAACCGCAAAACCCAACCTGAAATTAATTATTGGCAGTCCTTTTGCTTTTGCCTTTTCAGCAATACTTTCCATCACCCATTTGCTTTTTATATAACCCAAATCACGCGAAACGGCCGCAATATTCTGGTCGATGGAATCATCTTCATACATCCATGTTTTTTTGGTAAAGGGCCTTCCCCAGCTAAAAACGCCCATTGAAGATAATAATACCAAATATTTTACTTTTTTGGTAACAGCCAGATCAATAACATTATGTAAACCATCAATATTTGATTTTTTTATTAATGGATAAGGCTGTACATAACTCACCGAACTTCCTGAATGATAAATTACTTCGATGTTTTGCGTAATCAACTCATAATCATCGTCATTCATTCCAAAATTTGGCAACGACAAATCGCCAGTCATGGCCACAACCCTATTATCATAATTTTGTGACCAGGGCAATTTAAATTTTGAAAAAGTTTCCTTAATGCGTTCTAATCCGTTTTCGGGAGAAGATGCCCGCACTAAACAATATATTTTTGCGCTTTTATTCAAGAGAAGTTCTTCAAGCAAATGCGATCCCACAAAACCTGTAACTCCGGTTAAAAAAATACTTTCCGGATTTGATAAAACAACAGGATCAGGAACTTCTTTTATATCAAAATCAATATGCAATTCTGCATCCCGAACCAATTCATCGATCATTAATTGCGCTTTGTTTTTCTGCGAAATTTCAGTTTCCTGCATACGTTTTTCAACCTCTTTTACAAAAGCCGAAATTGTAGTAAAAATATAAAGTTCAGGAAGGCTAATGCGGTTTCTGACAGGTTCAGGAAGTAAAACATGAAGCTGTGCCAATAGTAAGGAATGCCCGCCGAGATCAAAAAAATCATCATCGTCTTTAATATCTTCTATCGAAAGCAGCTCTTTCCAGATATGTTTTACTATTTCCGAAAGATTGTCTTCTTTCCATTTCGGAACTGCATTGTTTTTAATTTGACTCTCAGGAATCTCCAATAACAATTTATCAATTTTCCCAGCATGCGTTAACGGCATTTTATCGACCACAACAATTTTATCAGGCAACATATAAACCGGCATAACCTGCTGCAGTTTTGCCCTGATGTTTTGCAAAGACTGCGCCTCTTCATCATAAACCGACATTAACTGAATAAAAGCAACCAAAACCGGGAGTCCGTTTTCTTTTTTCTGAACCTTAATCGCGGCTTTAGATATTTGAGGCAGTTTTGCCATATTGTGCTCAATTTCTGCAAGTTCAATTCGGTAGCCTCTTATTTTTACCTGATCGTCTTTTCGTCCGTAAAATTCCAAATTTTTGTCGGGTCTTTTTAAAACCAAATCTCCGGTTTTATAGAGCATTTTATTTCCTTTTAAATCTTCCAACAGCCATTCGGGAGCTTTTATAAAAGCCTTTTCAGTATCTTCCGGCCGATTCAGATATCCTAAAGCCAGTTGAGAACCGCCAATATAAAGTTCACCTGTGATTCCGGTTTCGACCGGTTTTAAATTTTCATCTAAAACAAATAAATGCGCAAACGGCATTGCAGAACCTATAATTCTCGGATTGGCTTCGTCTTTAAATTTGTAATTTGTTACAGCCACAGTCGCTTCTGTTGGTCCGTAACTATTGATAAGATTAATCTTTTTATACCAGGATTTCACCGTGTTTTCACTGCAGGCTTCACCGCCAATTGCAATGGTTTTTAAATTTCCGATAGGTTTATTTAAAGGCAGCGAAGCCAAAACCATAGGCGGCAATAATGGAATTGTGTTAATATCATTTTGAACAATAAAATCTAAAAGCGGTTCGCCCACAATTTTATTATTTGGGTATAAATATACCGTCGCCCCCTTAATTAAAGGCGTCCAGATATCGATTATCGCGGCATCAAAACTGGGAGAAGCAAATTGCAGTGTTTTATTTTCTGAAGATAATCCTAAAACTTTTGCCTGCGATTTTATAAAAGTATAAAAAGACTGATGCCCAATAATAACGCCTTTTGGCAATCCCGTACTTCCGGAAGTATAAATAATATAAGCCGGATTTTCCGGTAAAATAATGACGTCGGGATTTTCCGTATTTATCTTTTTATAATCATCATTTTGGAATAAGAAATCTAATGCAATACTCTGGCTAATATTGTTGCAAACCTTATTCAAATACAGTTCGACCGTTAACATTAAATCAATATTGGCGTCTTCAATCATCATTTGTATGCGCGTTTGTGGTAATTCGCCATCAATAGGCAAATACGCGGCGCCAGTTTTTAAAATAGCTAAAAAAGCAATAATCCTGCTTACAGATTGCGGAATACAAACACCAACGATTCCGCCTTGCTGAACGCCCTGACTTTTTAAATAATGAGCCAATTGATTCGATTGTTCAATAAGTTCTTTGTAGGTAACATTTTGTATATCATCGATTAAAGCTAGTTTTTCCGGATATTTTTTAGAAATTTCGTCCAGCTTCGTGACAACATTTTTAGAAGGTTTTTCAAAATTGTTTTTCAAAAAAGTACTTTCCTTTTCGTTTCTGTTTTCATTGATTTCGTTGTTCATGGCAATTAAATTTACGTGGGACATTTCACTTTCATGTAAAAATCTAAACAGCAATTATTTACATTTTTTTAACATTAAAAAACATACAATAAAATTAATTAAAAATAAACTTACAATTACATGATAATCAACAAATTAACACTATTAAATTGTAACCTTAATGCGCACAGAATACTTTTGTTTTTTTCTTTGGAAATGATTCATAATAAAGAAACCCAGGGCAACGTATTTTTCGTATTTTTAATCCCAAACAAAGCGCCTTTTTTCCATGACATTTTACATCAATAAGGAACATTTATTTAAAGAAATCGAATATCCAAACAGATATCAGCCTGAAAATCTTCTAAAAAGTTCAGCGATTGTTTTTGCTGCGATTTTTGCGTTTCTTTTATTGTTTTCGCCATTTGGTGTTTATGAGCCGGAATTTAAACTCCATTACTTCCTGATTTGTTTCTTTCACGCTTTTTCGCCAGCGTTGATTTTGTTTCTCTATTTCGGAATTTATAATTATATCAAACGTAATCAACATAAAAACTGGACATTATTTCAGGAATATAAGCATGTTGGCATTTTTCTGTTTTTGACCGGAATTGCCAGTTTTTTAATGCGTGATTTAATTTATAACAATCCCAAAAACTGGTCATTACGCTACTTATATGAAGAAATTAGAAATTGTTTTCTCGCCGGAATCCTTTTTTATTTTTTCCTGAGAATGGCAGGATTTTATTTTAAGTCAAAAGAAGGTTCTGCTTTTGTATTGCAATTTGTTCCCCTTAAAAAGGAAACTAAAAAAACCGCAATCTCTCCTACTCTTTTTATCAATACACAAGTTAAACAAGATGATTTTACTTTAAACTTAGAAGATCTGTTATTTGTAAAAGCCGATGGCAATTATATCGAACTCACAAAGTCAAACAACGAAGAAGCTACCGTAGAACTCAAACGAATTTCGCTCACACAATTCGAAAAACAAATCAGCGATTATCCACATTTTTTCAGATGCCACAGAACCTATTTGGTTAATATGTTTAAGATTGAAAAGGTAAGCGGAAATTCTCAGGGATACCTTTTATCTTTTCATAATACCGATGCAAAAGTTCCCGTTTCCCGAAATCAGATTGAAAGTTTCAATCAGTACTACAACCAACTCCGAAGCCTGCAGATAGCCTAAGCTTGTCGTTCGTCACAAAAGCTTGTTAGTGATAACAGAGCCGCTTACAACTGTGTTTTCTTGTTGTAGGTTTGTCCTCAGAAACACTAAATCAAACTTATTATGACAACCCAAAACGCAGCTTTTACATCAGATTTGCAACAACCCGACAAACTCGTTTACATCAACAATATCAAAATACTATTGACCATATTGGTCATTTTGCACCACACATTTATAGCCTACAGCAATTCAGACGGATGGTATTATACAGAACCAACTACTATTTTTGGCGTTCTTATTCCTGTAAAAATGTTTATTAGCGTTAATCAGTCTTTTTTTATGGGCTTTTTCTTTATGCTCGCCGCCTATTTTACCGATTCTTCTTTTACCAAAAAAGGCACTTTTAAATTCATCACAGATCGTTTAATTCGATTAGGAATTCCGTTAGTATTTTATTCCCTTGTTATTTCTCCTTTCACCAGTTATCTTGTATATTATTTTGCTAAAGAACATCATATTACTTTTTTGCAATATTTAAGTGGTTACGATACCTGGATAGATTTTGGTGTTATGTGGTTTGTATTGGCTTTGCTTGTGTTTACCTTTATTTTTGTATTTGTAAAAACGGTTTTCAAAATCAGTTTTGAAAATACATTACCCGTTCCCACATCCCGAACCATACTTTTATTTGCATTGGCATTGGGACTTGTAAGTTTCGCTGTTAGAATCATATTTCCCGTAGGCTGGGTTCTCCAACCATTCGGATTTCAATTGGGACATTTCCCGCAATACATCACCTTTTTTATCATCGGATTATTGGCTTCTAAAAACAATTGGTTTCAACAGCTTTCTGAAAAAACCAGAAAACGTCTTACCCTTTCGTCATGGTTGTGTCTGGTCTTTTTCCTTGTGTTTTTTGTAATCAGACTTACTGTAAAAATGCCCGTAGAATGGTATTCAGGTGGTTTTCACTGGCAACAATTACTGTACGCCATCTGGGAACAATGGATCGGACTTTCCATCTTAACCGTCCTGCTCATCAAAGGAAGAACAAAATGGAACCAATCAACTCCATTGCTAGCTAAAATATCCCGTTACAGTTTTGCGACTTATATTTTTCATCCCGTGGTTATTGTCGCTTTTACCCTGGCCGTAAGAAATTGGGGGGTAGATCCTGCTTTAAAACTTCTTGTAGTTTCTCCGTTGATAGTTGTGGGGAGTTTTGTTTTTGGGGGATTGTTGATATTGATTCCTGGGGTTAGGAAGATTATTTAAAAAATTATTAATCAGAAAACGGATTTGTTAATTGTGGAAAGCTCAACTTTTATTGGTTGGGCTTTTTTTGTTTAGTGATTTTTATAAAACCCGTATAAATACTTGGTGTGTTGGTTTTATTTAGTGGTATTCTTGTTGGGGATAAATATTTGGTGAGATTATGGTTTTCCGTAAAGTATATGATTATTAAATATTGAGATTTGCTATTATCAAATGGATTTTTCTTTAAAAATAATATGAAATTTATATATTTTATACAAGTAAAGATCCCTTGAAATATAAAATTAAATGAATAAAATATACCCATGATAAATTTTGAAATTCTAATTGATGATGCTTTTTCTGTAATAACAAGCGATCCGGATTTAAATCCCATTGATAATAAAAGAGTATTTAGCTTAATAAATACATTTGAAAATGGATTTTGGCAGCATAATAAATTCCATAAGTTTATTTGGAATAATATAAAAGAAACAGCATTAAGTTACAGGGAGAGACAATCTTTATCTCTTGAAGGAGAAGATTCAATGTTGACAGAAGCAGCAATAAATTTAAGGCTTTCTGAAAGTGAAAATGATATTGGAAGAGGTAGTGAAATATCTGAAATTTTACTTTACGGAATAATGAAAAAATTTTACAAGGCACTTCCGATAGTTCCCAAAATTTTTTACAAACAAAATAGTCAAGATAATGCAAAAGGTGCTGATAGTGTTCATATAGTTATTGAAAGTGAAAATGAGTTTTCATTATGGTTCGGCGAATCTAAATTTTATAAATCAATTGAAAATACCAGATTAGATGTAATTATTGATTCAGTTAAAGATTCCTTAACTTTAAGAAAAATCAAAAAAGAAAATAAGTTGATTACAAATCTCTCAGATATAAATGACTTTGAAGAAATTTCTCCAGAATTGAGAAAAAAAATTATTCAATCACTTTCTCAAGAACAATCTATTGATTCAATAAAGCCAATTTTAAATATACCTATTCTGTTACTTTATGAATGTGGTATAACAAGCACAGCAACTCACTTAACTGACGACTATAGAAAACAAATAATTGATTATCACAAGGAAAGATCTACTGAATATTTTAAAAGACAAATAAATAAATGCAAAGATGTCGACTTATATTCTGAAATTAAATTTCATATAATTCTATTTCCAGTACCCGAAAAAAAAATAATCGTTGATAAGTTTGTTGCAAAAGCCAACATATATAGAAATTAATTATGAAAGATTTAATATTTGATAATTGTCGTAAAATAAATGAATTGTTAGTTTCTCAAAAAGATAATGAAGCTAGAGAAGAATTAATTAAATTATTAGATTTCCATAGTAAGGAAAAATTAGAATACAATCCATTAGTTAATCATTTAATTAGAGAAACTGGATTATTTCCATACCTACAAAAAGAAACATCTAGCTGGGAAGAACGCTATATTTATGAAATTTTTAAAGTAAATATTGGCGAAGAAAATCCAGTAACTCTTCATCGCGAACAGTCATTCCTACTAAAAAAACTTTTGGAAGGTAGAAACATTGCTGTAAGTGCACCAACCAGCTTTGGTAAAAGTTTTGTTATAGATGCTTTTATAAAAATAAAAAAGCCAAAAAATATAATAATAATTGTTCCTACAATTGCTCTTACAGACGAAACAAGAAGAAGACTGTATAAAAAATTTGCTAACGAATATAAGATTATAACAACAACAGAAGTCGAACCTGCTGAAAAAAATATTTTTATTTTTCCACAAGAACGAGCTATAAATTATTTAGACAAAGTTGAATATTTTGACATAATGATTATTGATGAATTTTACAAAGCAAGTAATCTTTTTGATAAAACCAGATCTCCAAGTCTGGTGAAGGCTATAATAAAAATAGGCAGTAAATCTAAACAAAAGTATTTTTTAGCTCCCAATATTTCAACCTTAGAAGATAATCCATTTACTTCGGACATGGAATTTATTCATTTAGATTTTAATACTGTTTTTTTGGAAAAGCACGAACTTTACAAAGAAATAAATAAAGATGCAGAATTAAAAAGTAATATTTTAATTAAAATATTAAATACTAAGGAAACAAAATCCTTGATTTATGCAGGCACATATACAAATATTGAAAATGTATCAAATCTTATTTTATCAAATTTTCAAGAAAAAGATAGTGTGCTACTAAACCAATTTTCGAGTTGGCTAGCTAAAAATTACGATTATAATTGGAGTTTAACGAATTTGATAAAAAGAGGAACAGGTGTTCATAATGGCAGACTTCATAGATCATTAAGTCAAATACAAATAAAACTATTTGAGGATGAAAATGGGATTAATAATATAATTTCCACATCTTCAATTATTGAAGGAGTGAATACTTCTGCTGAAAATGTAATTATTTGGATGAATAAAAATGGCAGCTCAAATCTTAATGATTTTACATATAGAAATATCATTGGAAGAAGCGGAAGAATGTTTAAACATTTTATTGGCAAGGTTTATATTTTAGATAAACCTCCATTAAACACTCAAACCACTTTAAATATAGAATTTCCAGAAGAAATTTTAGGAGATTTAGATGGCAAAAAATATGATAGTCTTTTGACAAGAGAACAATTGGCAAAGCTAATTCTATATCAGGAGGAAATGGGGGGAATACTGGGAGTAGAAGTTTATAATAGATTAAAAGCTGAATCAGTATTCCAATCAAGTAATGCAGAACTAATTAAATTAATTGCAGTTGATATGGCAAATGATCCAGAAAGTTGGAACGGGCTTTCATTCTTAAATTCTACAAAAAGAAATCAATGGGATAAATCATTGTATAAAATAATTAATTTGCAACCAGGAAACTGGGAAACTAAAAATAGTACGTTTGTCGAATTCATTAAAATACTAAGAAATAATTGGTTCAGATCTATTCCTGAATTATTAAAAGATTTAGAATCTCATGACATTGGTATTGATGCATTTTTTAAGCTTGAGAAAAATGTAACGTTCAAATTCGCATCTCTTTTAAAAGATGTAAACATTCTCCAAAAAGAACTACTCAAAAACAAAAATTATGACATCTCTAAATTTATCTCTTATATTTCTCATGCTTTTTTACCTTCAGTAGTTTTTCAACTTGAAGAATATGGATTACCTAGAATGATTTCAAAAAAAGTCCATAAATCAGGAATTATAAATTTTTACAATCAAGAATTAACAATACATATGGTTATAGAAATTTTTAATTCTATAGGAATAAATGAAATCAAAAAGCATGTTGAACTGGATGAATTTGATAATTATATTTTAGAATATTTTTTTGATGGAATAAAAACAAACTAAAATTGGTAAACCTTTTACAGAAACAAGTTATTGTGTGTAAGTAAATAAACCTATCGATCAGATATGCGTTATGTACATAACGATAGCGCGGATTTGCAATCTGTGTCCGCAAAGTAATTACATTTTCAAAACACCAAGTTTTCTTATCGTTGCGGGCACAAATTACAAATCCGCGCTATCAAACATAATTTCAAATCTTCCTATTCCCAAAAATTTCAATAACTTTGCCCACAACTTATGCAGGCAAACCTTAGAGAACATATCGAAAAAATAATTCCACTTACTGATGATGAGTTTGCGTTTGTGGCTTCTCATTTTACGACTAAAAAATTTAAGAAACATCAATTTTTAATTCAGGAAGGCGATCCTGTAAAGTATTCTTATTTTGTTATTTCGGGGCTTTTAAAGCTTGTTTATACCGATAATTCGGCAAAACAGCATGTAGTTTCTTTTGCTATGGAAGATTGGTGGGAAAGTGATTACAATGCATTTTTCACTCAAACCGAAGCCACATTATCACTCGAATGTCTGGAAGATACGGAGGTGCTTTGCTGCACACTCGAAGATTATAAAAAGCTTTGCGAAGGTTTGCAAAAAATGGAACGCTTTTTTCTCGAAAAAGCCACTTCTGGTTTTCTGGGATCACAGCGCCGCATTATTTCCTGGCAAACTTCAAATTCTAAAGAGCGCTACGAACAGCTTCTTAAACAATATCCTTTACTTTTTCAGCGTGTTCCTAAAAGTTTAATTGCATCGTATTTGGGTGTTTCCCGCGAGACATTGAGTCGTTTATCTTCCTGATTTTAGTTTACAGTGTCAGTCTCAGTTTTCAGTCTCAGTTATGAATTGGGCTAAAAAATTGGTTTCACGCAGATTTTGCAGATTTCACAGATTTCATTAATACTTTTCTCTTTCTTCTTTCTTCTTTCTTCTTTCTTCTTTCTTCTTTTTTCTTTTTTCTATTCTCTATTCTCTATTCTCTCAAAATGTGACATACCTCACTTCATAATCGTGAGAAATGTCAAGATCTTTTTCCAGCTGTTATACCCAACTTTGCAGTATTAATTTTAAACTGTAATCGTGAAAAAAACATCAAAAATTTTAGCATTACTACTATTAACCGCGATACCAATATTCGCACAAAAAGCTAAACAAATGGAAAAAAGAATCATCAATCCCTGGGAATGGCAAAATGAACGTAGTTATAACCAAGCCGTAGAAGTTAAAAATCCGGAAGGAACATTGTACGTATCAGGACAAGCCGCCGTAAATGCTGACGGAACTTCGAGCAATGAAAACATGGAATCGCAAATAAAACTGGCCCTGAATAATCTTGAAATAGTAATCTCCAAAGCCGGATATGAACCTAAAGGAATTGTCAGGTTAACTATTTATACAACCGCTACCAATGAACTTTGGCCACATTTCAATATCATTCAGGATTGGATTGCCAAACACGGCGTTCAGCAAGCTACAAGCTTAATGGAAGTAAAAAGCCTGTTTGAAACCCTGAAAGTAGAATTTGAAGCTACTGTTGTGAAATAATTATTTTCTAAACAATAATAAGCTGTGTTTTAATCAAAAACACAGCTTATTTTTTGCTTTAAATTTGCCTTCGTCCTTAATAAAACTTAAAAATTTAAAAATTTTCGATAAAACAAAAACCAACTTCACGATTTGATCGTATGTAAGAGTAAGACGACGTTTCTGAATGAGATAAATTCAATAACGAGATAAAGTTCAACATTGTCACGTTTTTTGGAAAGACATTGAAATTTATCTTATGCCTGAATTGTCGTCTTATTTTTTATTCAATTATTAAGAAGATTACAAAGCGTAGGCACTAGGGAGGCTTTTATAAAAATATAAGGGAAATTATTGAGAAATTAATTTTCTAAAGTTTCAATGAGAAGTGGTGTAACGGTATTAAAATACAATGACATCTTTAGTTATTTAAAATACTATTAATCGTTTCAGTGCCATAAAAACGTGTAATTTCATTTTTTTCCATATCATTTCCACGTTCAAAAATTCTTTTTATAATGGCACTTTTTTGTTTTTGCCAATTTATTTTATTCATATCAGTATCCCAAAATAATATCGGGCGAAGCAACTCAATATTAGGAGTTATATTCTTCTGACCTTTAATTTGTTTCTTTTTCTCAATTTCAATGTCATAATAAACCTGTAATACCATAAAATATCCCTCTTCTATTCCAAGCAAATTTTCAATCTTAAGTGCTAAAGCCGTATTCATTTTTCGTTTGCCTTTTGTGATAGCAGTGAGAGTCTGCGGGAATTCTCCAAGAGAAAGTGCAAACTGTCCTTTTCGAAGTTGACGCTTTTCCAACTCACGTTCCAAAACAAATCCGGGATGAATTCCTTTTATGGTATTTATATCTGTTTTCATAATACAAAAATAAACAATTTTGTTTACACAAAAATGTTAAAAATTGAATTAGCATCTTTACTCATGATAATTTTAAACAACCGAAACAAACGCCGCCACAGGATTCTTTAATTTCCCAACAAACTGAAGACTGTCAATAGGATCTGCTAAATCTAACATTTGCTTATTATTTCGCAATTGCAAACGGTTTAAACAACAAGCATCAAACTCAGAAACAAACAAATTGTATTTTTTGAATTGCTCTTTTAAATGCGGCTTATCTTCCTGATATTGAGCAATACAATCGGCAACGGAAGACCAGAAATCTTCTTCTGAAAGTGTTTATGATTCGGATAAAATAGCAGAAAGAAAACGGAAATAAAACTGAAAAACATCATTAAAAATGCATAAGATTTTCAACGGCTCTTTCATGTTGATGTGAATGCGTTTTACTTTTTCCGGTAACGGAATTTCTCCATTAAAAACCATTACTTCTTCGGTAATGTCTTTCATAATTGCTTTTACAGGAATGTGATTTTCTAAAACCAAAATCAGGTTTTCGCCATGTGGCATAAAAACCATTTCGTGCTGATAAAAACAATGTAATAATGGCGAAAGATAAACATCAAGATAACTTTTAACCCACAATTTGGCGCTAATTCCTGATTCTTTTATCAACTCACTAACAAAAGAATTCCCTGACTGATCCACATGCAACAGAGCAGCCATTGTCATAATCTTTTGATTTTTAGACAATTTCGGGATAGGACTTTCGCGCCATAATGTGGCCAGCATCTTGTTATGCGGAATACTTCTGCCTAAAGGCTCGTATAAAAAATTGCGATAGCCAAGCGTGGCAACTTCGCCTAATAAGGTAAATCCTTTTTGTTGCAGATACGCATCATTTTCAACCAGATTCGCCACCCATTCGGTAATTGCAGGCGTACTTTCCATATAATATGGCGAAAGTCCGCGCATGAAACCCATATTGATGACAGAAAGTGCTGTTTTTGCGTAAAATTTCTCTGGCGAAGAAATATTAAAAAATGTTCTAATCGATTGCTGTGCAGAATATTCGTCTTCTCCATAACCCAGACAAATCAAATGTCCTTCAGCAACATCCGGAGCAAAAATCAAAGCCAGTTTATTGAACCATTGCCACGGATGCACAGGAAAGAAAAAATAATCTTCAAGATTTAAATTTTGAGATTCTATTACATTTTCGAATCGTAAAATCGTTTCAGCATCTAATTCCTGCTGCAATACTTTTTGATAATCTAAAGTTTCAATTGCCGTAAAAGTAGCCTTGCTCCTATGCCCTGCCAGCCATAACAATTGTATGGGAGCATTGGCTTCCGGAGAAAAAGCCGCAAAATCATCAATATCAAAACCGTTTTTACCGCTGTTGGCCACAAAACACGGATGCCCCTCTGTCATCGCGTGTTCAATGATTTGGTAATCAAGACCTAATAAATCTTTTGAATTGTATTTTTCGTTCGCAAGTTTATATGCAGTGCTGTACAACGTACTTGTAATTTCTTCTAAGTACGTTGGTAAAAGGCTTTCGCCGATACCCAAATGATCTTTAAATTCAATTATAAATTCTAATAAACGCAATGAAGATTCAATTCCGTTTTTTGTCTTTTTAATTGATTCAATGGCAATTGACCAATGATTTAAGGCTAAAATTGAAGCTTTAAAAGTATATTCAACCGTTTGATCAGGCGAAGAAATACTATATAAATTATCGCTTATTAAAACAGGAACAATCAATAATTCGTGTGCAAATTCACTTAATGTTTTTTTGAGCAAAAGCGCATTCGCTTTGTCCCAATTTTGTTTTGTTAAGTGCTGTATATTCTGGGTTGGTATTTCCATTTTCATAAATTAAACCGATTGTAATGCCTTGTAATAATCTTCACGGGTGCAAAACTCTAAATGTGCTTTTTTGTGTGGCAATTCTAAAACATGCTGAAATACAAATCCTGCTCTTTTGTTCAGTAAATGAATTTTATGATTTCTTGCGTCGGGTTCAACCACAATACGCTGACTTTTTGAATCTGAAAAAATGAAGTCTAGAATTACGGTAAAAATATTCCAGGTAAAATTAGGGATTACTTTTTCTGACGGTGCGACCAGTATGTGCATGCCTTTATCGCCTTTTTGCGATTCGTAATATTTACCTACAATATCATTTTGAGGATCGTAACATTCTAATAAAAAAGCCACTTCCTTATTAAAAACGCCGATATATACCTGCGTTTTTTCAAGAATATTATAATACGTGTTTTTTACTTCTTCTACAGAAAAACCATTCATTTCCCAATAAACGGCATAATCACGATTGACCCAATTGTGAATCAACGGAATATCGTTTTCCATATCAATTGGTCGCAGCTCAAAAACACCTAAACCGGGAATCGTTTTTACAAAAACAACATCTGTCGCGACATCATTTTCCTGATGCGTTATTATACTATTCATCTGTTTAAGGTTTTAAGCGATTATTTTTTTATACGGAGCAATTGGGTTTTGCAGTTTTCCCTGAAATTGTAACAACGCAACAGGATCATCAAGATCGATCATGGTTTTGTTATTGTTTAATTGTAAACGGTTTAGGCAAGACAATTGAAATTCATTAGCAAACAAATCGTATTTCTCAAATTTTGCTTCCAAATGCGGATTAGCTTCCTGATAATCAGAGATACATTCTGCCACCAATTCCCAATAACGATCTTCAGAATAATTATCACTCGTAACCAAAATAGCAGACATGAAACGGAAGAATCCATCAAAAACATCAATAAAAATCGACAATAATTTTACGTCTTCTGGAACTTCTGCATAAATTCTGTCAATGTTTTTCGGGATTTCCACATCTGGGTTCAGAATTACGGCTTCTTCGGTAATGTCTTTCATGAAAGAACGCACCGGAACGTGATTTTCTAATCCTAAAATCAGGTTTTCGCCATGTGGCATAAAAACCAAATCGTATTGGTAAAAACAATGCAATAACGGGCTCAAGTAAACTTTAAAATATTCTCTAAGCCACGAATCTATTGATAAAGATGATGCTTTTATGATTTCAGATAATAACGAATTTCCATCTTTATCTAAATGTAAAAATGCCGCCATTGTCATTAATTGTTCATCATTTTTAAGTTTCGCGACCGGACTTTCTCTCCACAACGAAGCGATCATTTTGTTGTACGGATTGTGTTTTCCGAAGCTTTCAAAATACGGATTGATATAACTTACAGAAGCCACTTCGCCCAACATTCCAAAACCTACTTTTTGCAGATATTCGTCACCGCTTAAAAGCTGATCTAACCATTCTGCCATTTCCGGCGCAGTTCCTAAATAAAATACCGGTAAACCACGCATAAAGCCCATATTCAGGATTGAAAGTGATGTTTTGGTATAGAATTTTTTCGGATTACTTAAGTTGAATAAAGTCCTAATCGATTGTTGTGCCTGATATAAATCGGGTCCGTAACCTACACAAATCAATTTTCCTTTGGCAATTTCAGGCGAAAACAAATTGGCCAGTTTATTGAACCATTGCCACGGATGCACAGGAATAAAGAAATAATCATTCGGATTTTGTCCTTTTTCCTTGATAGTTACGTTGAATTTTGAAATGGTTTCTGCTCCTAATTCCTGCTGAATCAAAGTATCATAATCGAGTTTTTTTGTTCCTGCATAAACCGTTCTGTCGCGATGTCCGGCAAGCCATAAAATTTTGAATGGATTTCCGGCTTCGGGCGCGTAGGCTTTATAGTCCATGCTGTTGTAGCCAATTCTTCCGTTGTTGGCCACAAATCCAGGATGACCTTCCATCATAGCTTGTTCAATGGTTTGAAAATCAGAATTAGCAAGAGATTTTGAAGTAGAATTTTCCTTTAATAACTTATAACAGCTTCCGTAAAGTGTACTGATTATTTCTTCGATATACGACGGCAATAATGGTTCTGAAATTCCTAAACTGTTTTTGAATTCCTGAATAAAATCAACGGCATCCAAAGCTTCCTTTTTTTCATTTTTGTATTTTAAAATAGAATTTACTTCTATATTTAAATGATTCATGGCAAGCTGTTGTGCCTTAAAGGTATACTTAACCGAATTATCATCAGAAACCAATGAATATTTGTTTGTGTTTTGTACGCCAAATTCTAAAACGGGTTCGATTAAAAGCTCGTGCGAAAACTCACAGATGGCTTTTTTAATCAATAAACGATTGGCTTTTTCCCAAACTTCGGGCTGTATATGTGTAATGGCTTTTTCGGGAAATTCTAATTGATTTTCGGTATTCATTTCGGTATAATTAAGGTTAAATGAATCTATTTTTTTGATGAATTGTTCTCGCGTACAAAAAGCAAGCAAGGCCGTTTTATGTGGTAAATTGACGACATGTGCATCTTCAAAACCTACGCGGTGGCAGATGTCAAACATTTTTTTGTTTCTGATATCCGGTTCAACAACAATACGCTGAATGGTTAAGTCCCTGAAAACAAATTTCATAATGCTCGAAAAAATATGCCACGTAAACTGATGCACTGGTTTTGTTGACGGTGCCACAATTACATGCATTCCGCAATCATATTCCTGAACGGCATAATAATTTCTGATTATATCTTGTTTTGGATTGTAACGTTCCAGTAAAAAGGAAACTTCACCATTTACCAATCCGATAAAAACATCCGATTCTTTGGTTATTTTTTCATATTCTAATCGAACTTCTTCCAGTGTTTTTCCCTGCATGCCCCAATATTGCGCATAATCACGATTGACCCAATCATGAATTATTTTAGCGTCGTTTTCCAATTGCAAAGGACGAAAGTCTATCGTACCGAAATCCGGAATTGTGGTGGTATAAATAGGATTATATGTACTCATTTTATAACTATTAAAATTAATATTTACTTCATCCGTAAATGAAGTTTGCCACGAATTACACTGATTTTCACTAATTAAGCGTAACGATTTGTGTTAATTGGTGAAATTCGTAGCAGAAATACTTTGCGGAGACGCACTGCTGTGCGCCTCTACGATAAAACCTTTTTACATATTAATAAAATGATTTCAACTATTTACAAGTACTTCAGTACGATTTTTTCGTTTAGAGCGTAATTGTGTTTTGATTTCGTTGTAAACCAATTGAACAGTAAGACTGGTTCCGATAACAACCGGAAATAAACCTAAAACAATCCATTGATCGTGTTGCCAGAAACCAAAAACATACATGCCCCAATTGATCAAAACCCATTGAATTACATATAAACTCGTAACATTTTTACTGCAAAAAATCAGCACATTAAATACATTATTATTTTCTTTAAACAAATGAACAACGATGTTAACAAACCAATACAAAACCAGATTTAAACCTAGTAATAAAATACTTCCGCCCGGTCCTAAATGGTAATAATCGCCAAAATGATATTCAGGATTTGTGAAGTTTAAAATTCCTCCAACGGCGATAAAACCAAGACCTACAAAAAGCATTTTCATGAAAAACACTTCCTGATTTTCGTTTAATTCTTTGTACCATCTTCCCAAAAACATTCCGATTAAAATAAACGCACTCCACGGAAAAACAGGGAAATACACATTGAACTGATTGCTGAAAAACAAATCGCAGATATAATCCAATCCTGCAATTCCAACTCTAAAACCGCTTAATTCTTTTGAAACTGAAATGATCAATAAAGCCACAATCAACGGCACATATTTGCTTTTGCTAAAATGATTGATTAATCCCATGATAAACAAAGTGATTCCGGCCAGTTGCAGAATATCGCCCAGAAGCAAAAAGAAAATTCCTGTTTCTAAAGTCCCTGATTTTAATCCATAAGCCGAAACAAAAGCTTCAGGAAGTCCGCCAAAAATGAATTCGGGAACCAGAAATTTCAAAAAATTCATTCCGTAACCAACTGCCAGAATGTATAAGGCCCTTTTGCAAACAGCCAGAAAACTTTGTCGTTTTGATAATACAAAAGAAATTCCCATACTAACCAAAAACATAGTTGTTCCGCGGCCTAGCCACAAGGTAATTTCTCCTAAAACAGTATTTGTCTGAGTCGCAATTGTGCCGTAAATCAGCATGGTGTGAATCATCATCATTAAAATCACGCTCGTACCTCTGGCAATATCGATCGCCAAAACTCTCTTTTTTTTCTGAATTGTTTCCATAATTATGAGATTGTTTCAAATACCGGAGATTCGATAACTTCTGATACCGGAACACCAAATTCCTGAAAAGCAATTTTGGTTTCGATCGCGTAATGTTCAACTCCAGTAATTTCTTTGATTATATAAGAATTTCTGTAACACGCCATTCCTAAATCGGGCGTAACAAAACCGTGTGTGTGTAACTCGGCATTCTGAACAAAAACTTCACTGGCATTATTGTCAATGCTGTAATTTCTGTTAGCGGCAAAACGCCCTTTTTCGTCCCATTGAATTCTGTTGGCAATTCCCTCCAAAAACTGGGGTAATTTATAACCGTAACCTGTTGCCAAAACCAAAGCATCGGTTTTATGACGGTATCTTTTATCCTGTTCAACCTGATGTAATTCTAATTCAAAAGACTGGTTATTTTCATCAAAAGAAGCTTTGGTGCAAGCAGCATTTGTTCTCAGGTTTACATCAATTTCTGTAATTACTTTTTTGTTGTAAATGGTATCAAAAATTGTTGCAATCAAATCTTTATTGATTCCTTTGTACAATAATTTTTGATTTTTTAGCAGATGATCTCTTTTGCCTGAAGGAAGGTTGTAGAAATAATCCACATATTCCGGAGACGTCATTTCGAGCGTTAACTTGCTGTAATCCATCGGGAAAAAGCGCGACGATCTTGTAATCCAGTTCAACTGATATCCGTAAACGTCGATTTCCTGTAAGAGATCATTAAAAACTTCGGCAGCACTTTGTCCGCTTCCTAAAACCGTGATTGATTTTTGTTTTTGAAGTTGTACTTTATTCTGAATATAAGCTGAAGAATGAATTGCTTTTCCTTTTAAGTTCTGGCAGGATTTCGGGATATGCGGTGCGGTTCCCGTTCCTAAAACAATCTTTTTTGTTTTGTAAATTGTCGTTACTTCAGTTTTGGTACAATGTGTATTTACAATATAAAGTTGCTGATTTTCATCGTATTCGATTGCTGTAACTTCGGTATTAAAAAATACGTTTGGCAATTTTTTAATCGCCCATTGGCAATATTGATTGTATTCGTTTCTTAGCAATAAAAAGTTTTCGCGAATGTAAAACGAATACATTTTACCTTGTTCCTTGATGTAATTTAAAAAGCTAAACGGACTTGTTGGGTCTGCCAAAGTCACTAAATCGGCCATAAACGGAATTTGCAATGTCGTGTCCTGCAACAACATTCCCGGATGCCAGTTGAACGATTCGTTTTTATCAAAAAACAAGCCGTCAAGATTTTCGATTGGTGCGGTTAAACATGCCAAACCAAGGTTAAAAGGTCCTACTCCAACAGCAATGAAATCGTATGTTTTATTTGTCATGATCATTTAATTATTTAATGAATATTGGTTTCCGTGATACACGATTAAATCGATAACTTCTTCAATATCCTGAGGTGTTGTCAACGGATTTAAAAGCGTGAATTTCAGGAAAACTTCATTGTACACTTTTGTACTTGTGATGATGGCTTTTCCTTCGTTGAAAATCGCTTTACGGATGTAACTGTTTACACTGCAATACGAAGTTTCTGTTCCGTTTTCAAATGGCGTATAGCGAAAAACAATTGCACTTATTTCCGGTTTGTGAATGATTTCAAAATCATCTCTGTGACGCAATAAATTGGCGGTAAACTGCGCATTTTCAATTGCTTTGTCCATATACGAGCTTAAACCTTTTGTTCCGATCATTCTTAGCGTAAACCACAATTTTAAGGCATCAAAACGACGTGTTGTCTGGATCGATTTTTTTACCATGTTTGGAATTCCTTCGTCTTCCTGCTCTTTAGAATTCAGGTAATCAGCGTGGTATTTTATATAATCTACAAATGATTTGTCTCTCATGAAAAATCCACTTGAACTTACGGGCTGATAAAAGGTTTTATGATAATCGATTGTAGCTGAATCTGATAATTCGATTCCGTCGAGTTTATATTTGTGAATATCACTAATCAATAATCCGCCGCCATAAGCTGCGTCAACGTGAAACCAAATATCGTTTTCGCTGGCAACTGAAGCTATTTCAGTTAACGGATCAATCGAACCAAAATCAGTTGTTCCGGCCGTTCCTACAATAGCGATCGGAATATTGCCTAAATCTTTTTGCTGTTGAATTACTTTCTTTAAAGCATTGGTATTCATCCTGAAATCAGGATCTACGGCAACCGGAATTACCGCATTTTGACCTAAACCAAGCAAACTAAGGTTTTTCTTTAAGCTAAAATGACTTACTTCTGAACATAAAACCCTGAATTTTGAGGCTTCAGGAGGTAATCCGTCCATTTTTGGATCAATTCCGTAATGTTTTTTAATGTAATGATCTCTGGCTAAAAGCAATCCCATCATGTTCGATTGTGTTCCTCCGCTTGTAAAAATTCCGTCGGCATTTTTAGGATAACCTAATTTTTCAAGCGTCCATTCTATGAGTTTCAATTCGATAAAAGTGGCTCCCGTACTTTGGTCCCAGGTATCCATTGATGAATTTAAGGAAGATATAAAAGCCTCTGCCACAAGTGTTGGCGTAAGAATTGGGCAATTTAAATGTGCAATATATTTGGGGTTATGAAAATGAATACAATCATCGAGATAAATATCTTTTAATTCGTCTAAAACATAATCCAGACTTTTGCCTTTTTTGTTTTCTTCGAGATAAATGTTGTCAATTTTTCTTTTAATGATCGAAATACTGGTTCCGGTAAATGGTGTATTTCTCTCTTTTAAGTGGTTTCCAATTGTTTTAATGGCTTTTTTCATGCTTTTTCTATAAATCCCAATCGATTTATTATTATTTGAAAAAACATGCTTCTCATGCACATTATCAATTACAATTTCTTGCTGCAGTGTTATTAATTTTTCTTGTGCTTCCATTTGTGGTATTTATTTAGATTGATTCTAAAGAATAATTTTAGCAAATGTAGATTTGTCAGAAAATTAAATCAATACCACAAAAAAGCGAAAATTGTTTCTACATATGAGGTAGATAAAATACCTCATATATAGTAGGAAATAAAATATAAAATTGTTTTAAATTATACGAAAATTATGCTATTTTCTTTTCTAAAGCGTAGAGAATCAATTCAGAAGTGGTGTGTCTGCCTGTTTTTTTCATAATGTTTTTACGATGCGTACGAAAGGTATGAATACTTATAAAAAGATCAGAAGCGATGTTTTTACCATTGTTTCCCTGTGCAATTTGTTTCAGGATTTCGAATTCTCTAAGCGTTAGTTTCTCATCATCTGCAGAAGGCAAAACCAAAACATCCATAAGCGCATTTAATGTTTTGGGACATAAATAACGTTCTCCGTTTTGAATTTTATACAAGGCATCATAAATGGTTTGCTCTTTGCAATCTTTTGATATAAAGCCGTTTATATTATCTTTTAAAAAACTATCTATGGTTTGTTTGTTTTTAAAATAAGACAGAATAATGATTTTACATTTAGGAAAATTGGTTTTGATAATTTTCAAATCATCATCATAAAACAAAAAGATATTGTTGGGGTCAATAATCAGGCAATCGATATCATTTTTTTCTAAACTCTTAAACAATTCTTCTCTTGAATTTACTACTCTTAAATTTGGTGTTTTCACCATCTTTTTTAGCGTGTGCCTCAATCCAATTATATGTAGGTTTTCAGAATCGGCAATCAGGAAATTTTTCATTACTATTTAGATTTGTTCTAAACAAAATTAGTAATTAAATTGATTTATAGAATAACTTATAGTGAAAAAATAGTTATTTTCTTATAATCATTGTGACCAATAGTAAAAAGATGTAAGTAAAATGAAGAAATGTAAAAGGGATTTATTTAAATTTTGATATTTAATTTTACAAACAAATCTTACAATTGAAATTCCGATTGCAAAGTTTGTCATTTCAGAAATGGTATAAAATAACTTGTGGATACCTTTGTCAAAGTTTAAAACTTTGACAAAGGTGGGTACGCATAATCAAAGCAGGGCTTAGCACAATCTTGTCATTTCGACGAAGGAGAAATCACACTAGTAATTCGACAAAGATTGGCGACTTTGATTGTGGCGTTTCGTGTGTGATTTCTCCTTCGTCGAAATGACAAACTGCACGAAAATATCCTTATGAAAATGATTGCCCTAGCCCCGATAGAAGTGGAAATCCTTTTATTTTTTTTCTTTAAAAAAATAAAAGATTGGAACGGATAGCGGGATTAGCTCCTGAAAAAAAATCAATTTCATCATAAAAACGAAATGACATAAAAACAAAAAAAGGCTGTCTTTTCAGACAACCTCTTCATTTGAAAACAATAAATAAATTATGCTTTCGCTTTTCTTTTCACCGTACAGCCAATTTCTTTAGTCTCGGTTATAGCTGGTTTTTGATTGTTTTTTAATGATGCAATTACATCTTCAACATATTTCGTTTTTTCGTCTTTAGTTCCTTCAGGATCGTTATCGATAGCGCCTGTATATTCTACAACAGTTCCTTTTGCGGTTTTTGAAACTACAAAAAGATGTGGCGTATGTTTTGCACCATATTGATCTGTAACGATTTGACCTTTATCAAATAAATAAGGGAAGGCATATTTTTTCTCTTTTGCCAAATCCTGCATTTTATCAAAAGTATCTGCTTTTGAAGCTTCTGGATCATTTGGGTTTATGGCAATTACAGGATATCCTTGTGGCTTGAATTTTTTGTCCAAATCGATAATTCTTTGTTCATATGCTTTTGCGTACGGACATGTATTGCATGTAAACACTACTATAAAACCTTTTGCATCTGGATAACTGGCAAAAGAAACTTCTTTATTATCAACATTTTTCAGTTTAAAATCCGGCGCTGGCTGTCCGGCTTTAAGAGTTGGTGCTTGTGCCTGAGCAAGAAAGGCACTAAAAATTAGTGCAAGTGTGATAAACTTTTTCATAATTATAATTTTTTATATTCGGTTAGTAATTGTTCGTAGGTAAGTTCGCTTTCCAGAAATTTTCTATTATCGCCTTTTATGAATAATGTCGCGGGAATACTGCCTGACCACGACGAATCAATGCGATCGATATATTCCTGCGGATTGCTTTCGTTCAATAAAAATACTTGGTTTTTGAGATTTTTTCTTTTTACAAATGGTACAACGGCCGATGTTAGTTTCGATTTAAAATCGACGCTTACTAATAATACAGTCAGTTTTTCTGCTTTGTATTCTGCACCCAGTTTTTCAAAATGAGGTAATTCTTTAATACAGGGCGCACACCAGGTTGCCCAAAAGTTAACAACGTAAGTGCTGTCTTTTCCGGCTTTCATTCTTTCCTGAAGCTGGTCTATATTAATCAGCTTTACTTGCTGGCTATAAGACTTTAAGGAGAAAGCCAGCAACAGAAAAACAATAATTGTAAAAGCTTTGATTTTTTTCATACAAATGGTATTTGGCTTTTATTGGCGCAATGTTGATTACAAATATAAAACTAATCAATTTTTAAAAAATGTTAATTCTTGTTAATAAAGAAATTTATAATCAGATTTCGTATTGTCTATTTCAGCTTTTAATTTGTCCGGTTCAGCAAAATATCACTATTTATTTTCCTGCTTTCAACGCAATTTTGTCTCATCAAATAATTAAAAATATAAAAATCATGAACACAAAAACAACAAAAATTTTTTACTGGACTGGCGTAGTATTAACCTCTTTATGGTTTGGCGCAAGCGGATTTTTTGAACTTACAACCAATAAAATTGTTTGGGAAATTACACAGCAACTGGGTTATCCTGCACACTTTATTTACATCTTGGGTGTAATGAAAATCTCTGGAATTATCACTTTGTTGATTCCGAATAAATTACTTCGATTGAAAGAATGGGTATTTGCGGGAATCTTTTTCGACATCATTTTTGCTTTCTTTTCAAAATTGGCGGTATTTGGTTTTGGTGCTACAACCGATGCTATTATTGCTTTTGTGATGGTGAGTGTTACTTATGTAATGTTTAGAAAATTATATACTGCGACTTATGTTGCTGCGTAATATTCGTTGAACATTTTAAATATAGCCACAGATTAAAGGATTAAAATGATTTTTTTTTCACGCAGATTTGGGCAGATTTGAGCAGATTTAAATATTAACAATCTGCGTAAATCTGCTTAGATTAAAAAAAATCTGCGTGAAATAAAATTTTACTTAATCTCTCATTAGAATTTTAATAAATCTTAAAACAAAAAATCATGAAAAAATCAATCTTAATTGTCTTTGCAATTGTTCTTTCTATCTTATTCTTTCTAAGCTGTTTTATGTTTCAGGAAAATGATGAAATCGCCATAAAAAACGCGATCGAAAAACTGAAATAATTATCTGTTTTCAAGCCAGCTCAAAAAGGCTGTTGCTTTTTCTTTTCCTACCAGTAATTTCTCTTCGGTAGGAATTGTTAATTTAAGAATCAGCTTACGCGAAAAATAATGCTCTGCTTCTCTAATAGCCGAAAAATTGATCAAATATTGTCTGTTGATTCTAAAAAACTGAGTTGTCGACAATAGTTTATGAACCTCATCTAAGGATTGTGTAATTTGATATTCTGTTTTATCAAATGTCAATATAGTTGGGGTTTCATTTTTGATATAAAACAGCGCAATATTCTCTGTAAGAACGGTTTGGTATTTATTATTTTTAAAAACCAAAAAACTGCTTTTGCCTTTATTTTCACCTGTTCTGGTCAATAAATAATCAAAATCAGGCATGGCTTTTTTATTTCTTTGGAAAAAATTCTTCAATTCTCCCGCTTTTTTAATCGCCTGAGCAATACTTTCTCTTGAAAAAGGTTTTAGTACATAATCAATTCCGTTTGACTTAAAAGCTTCAATTGCATAATCATCAAAAGCGGTACAAAAAATTACGGGCGACAACACCTCAACGTTTTTAAAGATCTCAAAACACAAACCGTCTGCGAGCTGAATATCCATAAAAATAAGATCGGGCTGGTCGTTTTCCTGAAGATAACTCACCGCTCCGTCAATACTTTGTATGTACGATAAAATCTGTGCATCTGGCCTGATGCTCAATATAAGCTGACCAAGTGCTTTGGCTGTTTTTACTTCATCTTCAATTATTACGATAGTCATAAATCATGGGTATTTTTACTTTAAAAGTAGTTTCGGTTTTGTCTATTTCTATTTCTTTATGTATCAAATGCATAAAACGCTGGTTGATATTATCCAAACCAACGCCTGTGGATAATGCGCCTCTTTTGAGCTGAATTTGGTTTTCGATTACCAGAAAATCACCTTCGGTATATAATTTAATTTTCAAAGGTTTATCTAATGAAACAACATTGTGTTTAATGCAGTTTTCTATTAATAATTGTAATGAAAATGGCGGAATTGCCGAGTCGTATTGTTTTGGATCGATTTCGTTTGTCACTTCAAATCCGTCTTCAAAACGGGCTTTTAGCAAATAAACATAGGAGTCTAAAATTTGAAGTTCTTCTCGAAGTGAGATTAAATCCATTTTTCTGCTTTCGAGCGTAAAACGATAAAAATCAGATAATTTGAGAATAAAATCAGAACTCTGCGGGTCCTGAATATCAACCATCGATTTTAAGGTGTTGAGGCTGTTAAACAAAAAATGCGGATTTACCTGCTGTTTCAGCAATTCGTATTGCGCTCCTAAATTTACCGCCTGAGTGCGCTCTAACTCTACTGCAATTTGTTGTGTCTGATAATTTTGAAACAGCAAATGCAAAAACATATAAACAATCAGGTTGATTAAAACACCTCGTAATTCGAACATAATTGGTGCATCCATTTTGGATACCTGAAACAATTCCTGATGCGCAATTACTAAAATAACCATCACCAGGATTCCCATTAAAACGCTCAAAAGCAGTTTCCAGTTGAATAAACTCTTATGGGTACGCTGTGACGTAAATTTTGGCAGACTGTAAATATTATAATACCAGATAAATATCGAAAACATCAAAGTAATCGACGAGTTTATAACGATGTCTGAAGCTGTAGAAAAAGCATCAAATAATTTGGGTATTGAAGCAAGAATCGCCAGCGCAACAGAGCTTCCCCATATAACACGGCTCGATACCTGAAAGCGTTTTACTTTTTCCATTTTTTGTATTTGTTTTATCTTGCTTGTCAAAGATAGAATATTTTGAAAAGTATTTTATGATGAATTTAATGGTGAATTTTACCGCAAAGTGCGCGAAGTTTTAATATACCAAATTTTAGAAAAATGCAAAGATCGCAAAGCTAAGGTGTTACTTTGCGAACTTTGCGGTAAAAGAATTAGATAGCAGATTGAAAAACAGCTTTATCTCCTCCTAAAACACTTCCGGTTTTAAGATCCTGAACAAAACCAATTACTTCAAAATCTTTGGTGTTGAAATTTTTAGGCAAATGAATTACATAAGTTCCTTTTTTATCTTTTGCAATTTCTATTGAATTTAGCTGATGTACAATTTGATAATGCGATAAAACGCGATGTGCATTCTCTCCTCTTTTTACATTGCTTTTTGCTGATTTTTGAACTATCGCGATCAACAATTTACTGTTTTTGGTATTTCCTTCAACACTATAATTGATTGCAAGATTATTACTGGTTTGGCTTGCCTGCAGTGATACATCAACATTTGCAGGTTTTAAAAGTGCTGTTTTTACAGCGTTTCTAACAATCGTTTCCTGAGAACCTACATAATCTGCTTTTCCGTTGATGATTAATTGTGGTGTATAAATAGGCTCTTTCCCAAGAAATTGGGCATAATCATATTGTCGTTTGGTGTTATTGGCATTGCTAAAAATATCTTTCCAGCCTTGTTTGTCCCAATAATCAACATGATAAGACAATACGTAAACATTGTTGTCCTGATATTCGTTTTGAATTTTCCCCATCAATTCATCTGCGGGCGGACAGCTTGAACATCCTTCGGAAGTAAATAATTCTAAAAGCGCAAAACCTTTTTTGTTTGTGTTATTTTGTGCAAAAGCGGTTATTCCTGCCAGGAGAAATAATACACTTAAAACGGGTATTAATTTTATATTTTTCATTATGTTTTTTTATGTGTTAGTTGCGTTCCTGCAAGGTTTTCAAAACCTTGTAGGTATAGTAAGTTAGAATAATTAACCGTTATATTAGTAATCAAACCTGCAAGGTTTTGGAAACCTTGCAGGATAGATACTTGGGTATTACAGAATATTAATTTCAACATCAATATTCCCTCTTGTTGCTTTAGAATACGGACAAGTTTGATGCGCCATATCTGTAATTTTTTTGGCTGTTTCAGCATCGATTCCCGGAAGACTTACATTTAAGCGAGCCTGCAAAGAATATTCTCCATCTGCATTACATAAATCAACTTCGGCATCTACAGCGGTTTCTGCAGGAAGTTTTATATTTAATTTTCCGGCTGCAATTCCCATTGCTCCAATAAAACAAGCGGACCAGCCTGCAGCAAAAAGCTGTTCAGGATTTGTCCCCGGACGTGAAGATCCCGGAGAACTTAATTTAATATTTAATTGATCATCAGAACTTTGTGATGCTCCTTCTCTTCCTCCTGTTGTGTGTGTTTTTCCTGTGTATAAGACTTTTTTCATGACTTTTTGAATTTTAGATTGTTTGAATTTTAGATTTTAGACTTTAGATTTTAGATTGTTTGAATATTGTAATTGATATTGATATTGTAATTGAAATTGAGATTGGAATTTGGAATTTGGAATTTGGAATTTATCCCGAAGCTTCGGGATTGGAATTTATTATTTAGCTACATCAATTATCGCCTGAGCAAATGACTTTGGATCTTCTTGCGGTACATTATGTCCGATGCCTTTTAGAATTCTGTGTTCGTATTTTCCTGTGAATTTGTTGGCGTAGGCTTTTCCATCCGCGAAAGCGCCGTCGAAATCGCTTCCTATCGTTATTGTCGGAACTGTGATTGTAGGTCTTGCTGCCAAACGTTTTTCTAATGCATCGTACTTAGGTTCTCCCGCTTCCAGAGATTGTCTCCATCTGTAGTTGTGAATTACAATTGCCACGTGATCCGGATTATTGAAAGATTGTGCCGTTTGATCGTAAGTTGCTTTATCGAAATTCCATAATGGAGATGCAATTTTCCAGATCAGTTTATTGAATTCGTATGTGTTTTGGCTGTAGCCGATTTTTCCTCTTTCGGTAGCAAAATAATATTGGTACCACCAGCCTAATTCTGCCTGCGGAGATAATGGCTTTAAGTTCGCTTCAAGATTTACAACCAAATACCCGCTTACAGACACCAATCCGTTTAAACGTTCCGGCCAAAGTGCTGCCATCACAACCGCCGTTCTCGCGCCCCAGTCGAATCCGCCAATTGTGGCTTTTTTAATTTTTAAAGCATCCATAAAAGCAATAATATCACTTGCCAGTGCCGCTTGCTGACCGTTTCTAAAAGTAGCATCTGAAAGAAAACGAGTTGTACCAAAACCTCTTAAATAAGGTGTAATTACTCTGTAGCCTTTTGCAACTAAAATGGGCACGACTTCATTATAACTATGAATATCATAAGGCCAGCCATGAAGCAGGATTATCGCATTTCCGTTTGCAGGCCCGGCTTCGGTATAACCAACATTTAAAAGTCCGGCGTTGATTTGTTTTAATGTTCCAAGAGAACTATCTGATTGAGCAGAAATTTGTGTCGTTGCAAGGAAAAATACTGCTATTAAAATTATTTTAGAAAATAGTAAAGCTGATTTTTGATTTATTGTTTTCATAATATATACGATTTAATGTTTTGATTATTAGTTAATTTCTTTGTCAAAAGTATTTCGATTATAATCCTTTTACAATGAGAAAAAAGGTGAACCGGACAAAGTAAAAGTTGAAATGGACAGTCGAAAACCTGAAATTATTTCTTCATAACCAAAATTGGTTTTCCTTTCTCGACAATATAAGTCGCCAGTTCAGAAGCTTTTTTATTTGTATTGTTTTTTGCCGAGTGAAATTTTCCGGCCGGAACAAAAAGTACTTCTCCGGCTTTTAATGTTATTGGAGATTCTCCTTCAATTTCATATTCTAAAGAACCTTCGAGAACATAAATAATTTCTTCACCCGGATGAGAGTGTTTTCCAAAAGCGGTATGCGCATCAAAATCTATTCGTGCCTGAACACTTTCTATTCCGGGAATATTTAGGTCATGTTTTTGTAAATCTGTACGTTTTATCCCGTTTTTCTGAGCCTGTGTATTCGTTGGAATTAATAATGCAATTAATCCTAAAATTGCAATTGTATAAATGCTGAAGTTTTTATTTGTTTTCATAATGTTTGTTTTTTAGATTGTGTTTAATTTTTCTAAACATATAGAAACATAGATTTTTTACTTTGACAAGAATGTTCCAGAAAACACGTTTATTGGCATAGTTATGTGTTTTAAAAAAAGTGAAACGCCTTAAACGATTTTAATAATCTATGTTTCGATGTGTTTTAAAAAAGACAGATTAGAGTTTTATTTTCTTAATGATTTAAAAGCGGCACGAAGTTCAATTGTAAAAAGCTGTGGTTCTTCCCAGGAAGCAAAATGTCCGCCTTTGTTTACTTCGTTAAAATAAATCAGGCTTTTGTATGCTTTTTCGGCCCAGCTTTTTGGTGCCTGGTAGATTTCTCCAGGAAAAACAGTTACAGCAACCGGAATTTTAATATCGTGTGTTTTTTGTTCTACAACATTAAAGTTGTTCGTATTATTTTCCCAATATAATTGTGCCGATGAATTGGCTGTATTTGTTAACCAATACAAGGAAATATCGTCCAGCATTTCGTCTTTTGTTAATGATTTTTCAGCATTTCCTCCGCTATGGGTCCATTCGTTGAATTTATCTAAGAAAAAAGATGCCAATCCAACAGGAGAATCTGTCAATCCGTAGCCTAAAGTTTGCGGACGTGTTACCATCATTCCGGCATAACCGCCGCCTTTTGTGTATAATTTATTAAGCGAAACAAAAGCTGCTTTTTCTTTTACAGATAATCCTGCAGGAGCCGGATCTCCGTCTTTAAGTGCTTTTGCAACATCAGCCGGAACTGTTGCAGGCATATTTACGTGAATTCCCAATAATCCTTGTGGAGCCTGACGCGCCATGGCATCTGCAATTACAGAACCCCAATCGCCTCCCTGAGATACGTAGTTTTTGTAACCCAAACGTTTCATTAGAATATCCCACGCATTCCCAATTTTTTCCGGTCCCCAACCTGTTCCTGTAGGTTTTTCTGAGAATCCGTAACCTGGCATAGACGGAATTACAAGATCAAAAGCATCTTCAGCTTTTCCTCCATAAGATATTGGATCTGTTAAGGGTCCAATTACTTTAAGAAGTTCGAAGAAAGAACCCGGCCAGCCATGTGTAATGATTAAAGGCAAAGCATTTTTGTTTTTAGATTTGATGTGAATGAACTGAATATCCAAACCATCAATATTGGTTACAAACTGTGGTAATGCATTTAGCTTCGCTTCTGTTTTACGCCAGTCATAATCTGTTCCCCAATATTTTACCAAGCTTTGAATTTGCTGCAGCTTCACTCCTTGAGACTGATCGGTAACGGTTTCTTTATCCGGCCATCTTGTCGCATTTACACGATTACGAAGGTCTGTTAATGCTTCCTGCGAAATACTAATATGATACGGACGAACTGAGTTGTCACTAGTTTTAGTTTTATCCTGAGTTTTTTGTGCGAAACCTATTGTTGCCATCAGTAAAAAAGTTCCTGCAGCGATTGCGTTTAGGAAGCTTTTTTTGTTTTGTTGAATTGTTTTCATGATATTAAATTTTGTTATTGTTATTAATTTCTTTGTCAAAAGTATTTTGATAACAAGCAATTTAAAATCAATAAATAAGTCAAATGGACGAAGTTGGTGGCGAAATGGACATTGGAGAAGTTGAAAGTTTGGTGTGTATATTGTCAACCCGACAGGTTTTAAAAACCTGTTGGGTTGACGCAAATTTGTCAGAAAACAAAAAAGACTACCTTTTCCCGGCAGTCTTTCTTAGTCAAGTTCCTTTAAACTTTCAAGTCATTAAAATATGTAGTTGTTTCTTCAATCAGCGAATGCATTAAATCTTTTGCTTTTTTGTGTTTTAAGATTGGAGAAATTTGTCCGCCCCAAAATAAGATCATATCCCATTTTTGCTGATCAAGTGCTGCTTTTCGCAAAGGCGAAATTAAAGTTGTCTGTAGTGGAAATGGCAGAATATTTTCTTCTTTACCAATCATTTCTTTGGCGATTCTGCTGATTATGCCGCGTCCGAGTCGACCGGTATAAGCTCTTGATAATGTGGTGTATTTTGATGCATCAGAAAATAACATTTCTCTGTGAATGGGTAATGCGTTTGATTCATCACAGGCTAAAAATGCGGTTCCTATCTGGGCGGCATCTGCGCCTAGTGCCAGAGCTGCTGCAATGCCTTTTCCGTTTGCAATTCCCCCGGCGGCAATTATTGGTGTTTTTATTTTTTCCTTCATTAATTGCAATAAAACAAAAGTTCCGGTTATTGATGATTCGGCGGAAGCCAAAAACGACGGTCTGTGTCCGCCTGCTTCAAAACCTGACGCGATAATCATATCTACTCCTGCAGATTCCAAAAAAATAGCTTCATCGAGAGTTGTTGCCGCACCAACCGTTACAATTCCTTTTTTACGGCATTCTTCTAAAACATCGGCCGAAGGAACGCCAAACATAAAGCTGAATACTTTTGGCCGAATGTCTAAAATAACGTCTAACTGATTTTCGAATCTGGATTGAAACGGAGCCGGTTTTTGTGGTAACGGAATCCCAAATTCATCAAAATAAGGTTTATATTGTTCGATAGTTTGAGCAAATTTATCATCTGTTAAACCACCTTGCGGAATATCGTGATCAGAAACCCAAAGATTAATATTGTACGGTTTATTTGTTGCGGCTTTTATTTGTTTATCTACATCAAAAATTTCCTGCGGACTCATGGTATAAGCTCCATATCCGCCCAGTCCGCCTGCGTTGGAGACTGTTGCAGTCAATTCAACCGAAGACAAATTTCCGCCAAACGGTCCCTGCATAATTGGATAATCAATACCCAATAAATCTGTTATTCTTGTATGATTCCACATTGCTTTTTCGTTTAAAATTATTGACTTAAGTCAGTCAGCATTTTATTGACAATAAGCCATTTTCCGTTAATCTTATGAAAAGATAAAAAATCCCGATAATAAAACTCATACATTTTAACATTAATTTCAGCTACGGCAATTGAATTTACAACCCTAATATCCAAAATTTCTCCTTTAAAAGGCTTTCCGGAATCCTTTGGACTTTGTCTGTTTTTTACGCCTTCCAGATATAAATCTACGGTCTTGAAATAAGGCTGGCCTTTTACATCACCATAAACCAATGTTCCGGGATAAAAAATGCTTCCCAAAATCCTTACATCTCCTTCATAAATGCCTTTTAAATAATTGTTTTCTATTGCATTTTTAATCGCTGCAATATCTTCCTGATTTTCCATTTTGATCTTATTTTGTGCTTTTATGCCCTGTAAATTCCAGAGCATAAAAGCGATTAATAAAAAAGTTCTCATTTTAGTTTAAATTGTGTCCGGCACCTTTTCCGCCATCAACATTAATGATTGATCCGGTAATAAAAGTGCTTTTGGCAACGGTGTAGACCATTTCGGCAACATCATCGATTTCGCCAACTCTGTTTAGCAAATGTAAACCAGCATTCTGATCTGCTTTGTCGCCGTGCATTGGTGTGCGAATTACACCCGGCGCAACAGTATTTACACGAATATTTTGTTTTCCAAATTCGGCTGCTAACTGAATTGTAAGCGCATGAATTGCACCTTTGCTAGCTACAGGAGCAGAAGCCGGCCATCCGCCTAATGCGTGGTTTACAAGCGGAGTTCCGATATTGATGACAACGCCGTCTTTTTGTTTTAGCATTTGTGCAATGGCAGATTGTGTTGTAAAATAAGTTCCTTTTAGGTTTGTGGTCAGGAATTTATCAAGATACGCTTCGTCAACTTCAAGAAATGGTTTGCTGTCGAAAATTCCGGCGTTGTTCACCAAAACATCTACAGAACCAAATTTTTCGATGGCAATTTTTACCAACTCCTCGCCTGTTTGTTTTTTGCTGACATCTCCGGCAAACATTGCCAGATTATCACCTGCACCAAATTCGCTGTAAGTGCTTTCTAATGCACTTGGTGTTACAGAATTGATGACTACATTATCGCCTCTGTCCAAAAAATATTTGGCGATTCCTTTTCCAATACCGGAAGCTGCTCCGGTAACGATTATAGTTTGTTTTTTCATGATGTTTATTTTTTATCGGCTGTAATGCCTTTTTCTCTTAATACTGATACTTGTTCGCCTGCATAACCCCAATCGTCGAGTTCGATTTCCTGAATCACCACATGTGTTAAATGTGGATCTTTATTCAAAACATCTGTAATTAAATTGGTTATGCCGCTTATTAATTGCTGTTTTTGCTCGCGGGTTACACCTTCGCGGGTCAATTCGATTTTTACGTAAGGCATGGCTTTATTTTTTAGATTGTTTCTGAAAATGCGGCTTCGGCGGTAATATCAAAATCTAAATCGAAGTCGTTGTAGATTAATGTGTCTCCCAAATCTGTAAAGAAATTTCCTGAGCGGAATCTGATATCGTATTTGGTACGATCAATTACCAGTTTTCCTGAAAGTTTAATTTCGTTTTTACTGTTTTCAACTTTTGCCTCAAAACCAGTAAGATGCGTAATATCTTTTATGGTAAGATTTCCTTCCAGATAATAAGTATTGTTTGAAATTTCTTTTACAGAAAGAATATCAAAAGAGGCAGTAGGAAATTTTTCGATAGAGAAAAAATCATCTGAGGCAAGGTGTCCGGCAAACTGTGCATTTGTAGCGGGATCTGTAACGTCCAGAATTTTAATAGTTGAAGTATTAATGACAATAGTACCGCCATTTAATTTTCCATCATTCAGGATGAAATTACCTTCTTTGATACCAATTATACCATTATGTGCGCCGGTTACTTTTCTTCCGGTCCAATCGATTTGGCTGTTTGCGCTTACGATTTTAAAATTTGTTGTTTCCATTGTTATGTGTATTTAAAAGTACACTACAAAGGAACGGCGGTTATCAAAATTGGTTACGTGATGTAGATCACATTCGGATTTTTGTCTATTATTTCACGTAGATTTTAAAATGATTTAAGTTGCTTTTTTTTAAAGATTGTGTTGGTTTTTAATCTCGCAATCCCGAAGCTTCGGGAGCTAAGCCTCAAAATTTTTTTTCACGCAGATTTAAAAAAGATTTAAGCAGATAATTTTAAATTTAAATCTGCTCAAATCTGCAACCCGAGCGATAGCGAACAGGCGTAGCAAATCTGCGTGAAAAAAAATCATTTTTAATCTTTTAATCTATGGCAAACTTTATGAATTATAAAGTCGGCTTAGGGTTTCTCTGGAAACGCCGAGGTAAGCGGCGATTAAATGTTTGGGAACCAGATTGTAAAGTTGTGGATATAAAGCCAAAAGTTCTTCGTAGCGTTTTTTGACGTTATTGTTCATGAAAGATAAAAGTCGTTTTTGAGAGGCGACATAACCTTTATTGGTTCGCCAACGGAAAAAGTGTTCGATTTGGTGAAACTCGGCACAGAGTTTTTCACGATCAGCGTTTGAAAGGCAAAGCAATTCTACATCAGAAATACAATCTATATTAATAGTTGCTTTTGTTTGATTGTATAAAGCCGCGTAGTCCGATGTCCACCAGGTTGGCATTGCAAATTGCAGAATGTACATTTTAATTTCATCGTTGATAAAAAAAGCCTTTACGCAACCTGAAATTATAAAATACTCACAATCGACTTTATCGCCTGCACTAATAATCGTTTGTCCTTTTTTAAAAGACTGTGGTTTAAAATGCGAAAAGAAATAATCGAATTCTTCATCTGTTAATGAAGCGGTTTTGGCGATGTGGTCTTTTAAGAGTTGTTTCATGGAAAAGATTCTAAGTTGCTAAGATACTAAGATTCTAAGTTTTTTTCTTAACTTGGAATTTGGAATTTTTAGGAGCTATTTCCTGCTGTCCGCTGTTATCTTTTATGGTGAACCCCACCATAAAAGGATGCCGCTCCCATTAGGGCTAGGGCAATCGTTTTCAAAAGATATAACAAAAATTAAACCTTAGAATCTTAGCAACTCAGTCCCGAGGCTTCGGGATAGCAACTTAGACCAAAACCATCCCCCCATCCATAATAAAATCAGCACCGGTGATGAATTTTGAGGCGTCGCTGCTTAGGTGCAAAACCATTTTGGCGACATCTTCTGAGGTTCCCATTTGTTTTAACGGAACTTTATCTGCCACCACAACATCCATAATTGTTTTAATAGTTTCCTTGTCTAAACCTACTTTATTCATGACTTCGGTTTCTGTTGGTCCGGGACTAACGGAGTTTACTCTGATTTTTCTTGGTGCTAATTCTAACGCTGCAATTCTCATAACCGAATTTAGCGCTGCTTTACTCGAAGAATAAACAGAAGATCCTGCGCCACTCATACTCGCTGTGTTTGAAGAAAGAAATACAACCGAAGCACCATCTTTTAAAATGGGTATAAATTTACTTAAAGTAAAATACGCTCCTCTGAAATTGATGTTGATGATACTGTCAAATAAGGCTTCGGTAGTTTGTTCGATTGTTCCTAAACCGGCGATTCCGGCATTGATAAACAAAATATCAACTTGCCCGAAATCTGCTTTTACCTTAGCAATTAAATTTTCTGTATCTCCAACATTCGACTGATCTGCTACAATAGCTGTTACATCCAATTCTGAAGCTGCTTTTTCTATCGCTTCTTTTCTTCTTCCGGTAATGATTACGGTTGCGCCTTGTTCTTTTAATTGTTTGGCTGTTGCGTAACCTATTCCGCTATTTCCTCCAGTAATTACGGCTACTTTATTTTTTAAATTGTCCATTTTTTATGTGTTTAAATTAATGGGACAAAGTTAAATCTGAAAACATATTGCTTTTTTAGTGGTATCATTGAGTATACTGGATTTTGTTTTTTCACCATATAAGTGATATAAGTTCATTTAAAAAAGTCTGCTTATAGTTGTAGTGATATAAGTTTATAAAGATTTTATTAAGACATGTTCTTGTATTTACTTATATCACTTATATGGTTTAAAATAAAAATAAAATGTTTTTTATACTTTTATTGAAAAATAAATAGCATGGCTAGAAATCAAAAAGAAGAGTTTCAGGCGCTTCAGGATACTATATATGTTTTGGGTGGAAAATGGAAATTGCCTATCATAAATTCTATCTGTAATGGCAATACGAGATTTACAGAAATTCTGCAGAGTATTCCGGGAATTACTTCACGAATGCTTTCGAAAGAACTGAAAGATATGGAATTGAATAATCTCGTAAAAAGAACCGAAGACCGCGATGCAAAAGTGCCTATACTTTATGAATCAACCGATTACTGTCAATCTTTTGGACCGATTATAACGGAGATGATCAAGTGGGGAATTTCCCATCGGGAACATATTAAAAATCAAAGGGAAAGAGTTTAAAATTTATTTCTTTTCAAAACAGGCTTAAAATTATACCGATTGGTATATATTTACATTCTCAACTCCTATTATTATGAGTAAAGCCGAAAAAACCAAACAATTTATCATCGAAAAAACTGCTCCTATTTTTAATACAAAAGGATACAGTGGTACTTCTATGAGCGATATTACAGAAGCTACCGGACTTACAAAAGGAAGTATTTACGGCAATTTTGAAAATAAGGATGAAGTGGCGATTGCTGCTTTTAGATACAATATTAAGAAGCTTCAGGATACTTTTGCGAATGAAATTGAGAAACAAAAAACTTTTAAAGACAAATTATTGGTTTATCCGCGTTTGTATTCTCATTATTATGATTTAAAAGTTACACCTGGCGGCTGTCCGATTTTGAATACCGCTACCGAAGCTGATGATACACATCCGATTCTTAGGAAAAATGTTGAAAGAACGCTTCTTTGGTGGAAGGAAAAACTCATATACTTTATTGAACAAGGCATTCTTGTCGGTGAATTTAAAGCCAAAGAAATTAATCCGGAACAAATTGCCCTAACTTTCATTGCCATTATCGAAGGTGCTATTATGATTGCAAAAGTAACCGGAGATTTTAACAATTTACCAACGATTATGGTTTCACTAAATAAAATAATCAACGACTTAGAGACTGGAAGTTAGACGTTAGATTTTAGATTTTAGAAAAAATCACAGTCAAATAAATCATAACCCACCCTTAACCCCTAACTTATAACTCATAACTTATAACTCATAACTCATAACTCCACCCCACAACTCTCAAAAAAATGGAAAGAAAAACAAGATTACAAGTATTGCAAGATCACCTGGACAAAGAATTTACAGCTTCTCCATCGCCTTTTATGCTTTGGATGAAACCTATAGTAGTGGTTGCTGAAGAAGGAACGGTGACTTTTAAATATGTGGTAAGAGAAGAAATGTCGAACCCGATAAAATCACTTCACGGAGGCGTAACAGCTGCCATTGCAGATGATTGTATTGGCGCTACTTTATTTTCTTTGGATGAAGAAAACTTCTACACGACTATAAACTTAAATGTCGATTATTTTGCTCCTGCTCATGTGGGAGATACTATTTTGGCCAAAACATTAATCATAAAAAAAGGCCGTCAATTTGTAAACGTACAATGCGAAATCTGGAACGAAGCACAAACCCGATTAATTGCCCGCGCCTACTCTAATTTATTTAAAACCAATGTGGTAAAAAAGACAATCTAATAAGTAAGTGTTGAATTATGGAACGCTGATGACGCGGATTAAATCAATATAATCTGTGCAATCTGTGGCAAAACCTAAAAACTTCCGTCCAAAAAAATCAGTGGAAATCCCGCCTAAATCCGGGTCATACGCGTTCCCTATCACAAATAAATCATAATAAATTTGTTTTTATGACCAATCGGTCATATATTTGTACTGTAATTCAAACGAACAAATAAGAAATCATGTCTAAGGGAGAAGAAACCAGACAATTTATCATAGAAAAAGCCGCCCCTATTTTTAATGTAAAAGGGATTGCAGCAACAGCTATGAGCGATATTATGGAGGCTACAAAACTCTCTAAAGGTAGTATGTATGTTCATTTTGAAAACAAAGAAGTTTTGGCCTGCGCCGCAGTTGATCACAATATGAAAGTTTTGGGAGATAAAATCCTGGCTGCGATCAGCAAAGCTAAAACGGCAAAAGAAGAATTATTCATTTATATTGATTTTTTTGATAATCCACTGAATCCACCAATTACGGGTGGTTGTCCTCTATTGAATTTTGGAATGGAAGCTGATGACACCAACCCTATTGTAAAAGAAAAAGTAAATGGGGGAATTAAATTTACACAGCAGATATTAGAAAACAGCATCAATAAAGGAATTGCCAACGGCGAGTTTAAAACAGATTGGAATGCAGCAGACTTTGCAACAATAATTTTTGCCATGCTCGAAGGTGGAAACCTAATTTCGAGAACGTCCGGAAACAACGATAAAATGAAAGTGATTATCAGAACACTAAAAGAAATGATTGAAGAAAAAAGTAATTAGCTTTTTTTTTATCCAAAAAATGACCGAACGGTCAATTATAAATATTTTTTGCCACAGATTAAAGGATTAAAAAGATTATTCATAGAAATTATTAGAATACATATAAAACAGCCCAATTAAGAATCATTAAAATCTTTTAATCTGTGGCAAAAAAGAAACAATTAAAACATTTACAATTTACCATTAACAATTAATAATTAGAAAACATGTCAAAAACAATTTTACTTTCAGGAGCGTCAAAAGGATTTGGAAAAGCCTGGACAGAAGCATTTTTAGAAAAAGGATATCAGGTAGCTGCAACAGCCAGAAATATTGATACACTAAACGATTTAAAAGCAAAATATGGCGATGCCATTTTACCGCTAAAATTAGACGTAAACAATCGCGAAGAATCAATTGCAGTAGTAGAAAAAGTAAAACAGCATTTTGGGAAAATCGATATCCTGATTAACAATGCCGGTTATGCTTTAAACGGTGCTGTAGAAGAAGCAAGCGAAAAAGAAGCAAGAGCACAATTCGAAACGAATTTCTTTGGAACTCTTTGGTTGACTCAAGCGGTTTTACCGATTATGAGAAACCAAAAAAGCGGACATATTATTCAGGTTTCTTCTATTTTAGGAATCGCCACTTTACCAAATTTAGGTCTTTACAACGCGTCTAAATTTGCCGTTGAAGGTCTTACTGAAACTTTGGCTCAAGAGGTAAAACAATTCGGAATCAATGTTACTTTGGTAGAACCAAACGGTTACTTTACTGATATTTGGGGTAACGGTTTCAACAGCGAAAGTATCAGCGATTACGACGGAATGAGAAAAGCCATTGCTGAAGGACATGATCCTGATACTTTCGGAAAAACTGAATTTACTGTACCTGCTATCCTTAAATTGGTTGATGCTGAAAAACCACCTTTACGCCTATTCTTAGGAAAAGTGGCATTGCCATTCGCAAGACAAACTTACGAGCAAAAAATTGCAACCTGGGAAGAATGGGCTGATGTTTCTGTTGCGGCTCACGGATAATTTATATTTCTGATTTTTTTAAGTTTGAAAAACAAGATTGTTTCTTCTTTTTGGGGAAATGGTCTTGTTTTTTTATGGGAGCTATTTTCTGCTGGCCTTATAGTAAAAACTTAAAACTGGTCATATTTACCTATAAATCACTAATAACATGTGAATTACATAACTATTCCGGGTTTATATATAAATCTAAAGGCAACTACTGCTGTACTTTTGACGTATCTAAAACAAACGATCATGGAAAAGTCAATAAAAAATAGCGAAATTCACAAAGTAAGTTCATTACACAGCGAGATTTGTGTAGCGTATAACAATGATTTCGCATATCGAAAAGCCTATAAGGGAGATTGGGGTCATTGGGATGATTTGCCTGAAACTTCCTCATCAAACTTAAGTTGTGCTGAAAACGACGGAAATTCTATTGGACAAAACGAAAGTCCAAGTGAAAACACTTACCTATAGTAGCTAAGATGCAAAATTTAATTTTCTTTGCGACTTTGCGCGATTAAATATAAATAGCTTGCAAACTTTGCGGTTAAAAAAATAAAAACGAGACTGTCTCTGAAAAGATATAATCTCGTTTTTTTATTTTTAAAAGAAACAGAAATCTAAATCGGTAATGATTTTAAATTCTGTACTGTATTTAAAACCGTATTAAACACCGTTCGCATATCGCCATTATTAGTGCTTTGAATGAAATACTTTTGGTTTCAAAATCATAATCGCCAAAATCCAGATTATACATAATCAAACCTATCTGCGTTTTAAACCCCAAATACTGAACGGTTTTTATCAACTTTTTTTCACCCTTGCTCTCAAAAAGATATTGAACAATAGTACTTTCTATTGATAAATTGGTTTCGTAAATATCGATGTTGTTCAAATCTTTTTTTATGCTAAAAAATTAAAATTTTCTTACTTTTTTGTGGGTGACTAATTAAATAATACTGCTCTTAGATTGTGATTTATATAAAACCCGTATAAATACGCATTGTCTCATTTTTATTTATGCTTACTCTTGTTACAAATATATTTTTTAGTGGAATATGGTTTTCCATACCTTAGTTTTAAAGCTTTTCAGTATGTTTGTATATTCCTATTATTTATATCTTGTAAGTAATAAATGAATACCCATTGGGATTCAAAAAAGCAGATAAACATAGATGGCATCAAAATTTTCATTTTTACAAAGTAACTATCCTGAACTATTCACAATTAGTGAATTATCAGAAAAGTTATATTATGTTGATCCAAATTCGTCCCTAGCTAAATCGCGTTTGTTTTCAGAAAAAATGGCAATTCTAATTTGGCAATTTGAAGATTTAGGTTTCTTTGATGGAAATCAGGTAAAACGTATTAATCAATTATTTTATGGCAATTATATTCCAGAAGTAATAAAAGATTTACTACATGCTATTAGAAAATCTGGAAATAGAGCAACTCATGATGGAAATAGTTCAGATAGAGAAGCTTTATTTGTTCTGGAAAAATGTTACCAAATATCTCGATGGTTTTATGAAACTTATGAAAATACTTTTTTAGAAACAGATGATTATATAATTCCTGAAAATGATCATGAAAAAACAATTGAAACACTTAATAATGAATTAAGTAAACTTTCAAAAGAAGTTACTAATTATCAATCTAAAATTGAATCATTAAATGCTTCATCAAATATTATATCAAAGCGAAAACAAAAGTCAAATAAAAACGCTAATAATATAAATCTAGATGAAGCAGATACCCGATTATTATTAATTGATAAACAATTGGTTAGTGTTGGCTGGGAATGCGATTCTCTTACAATTAATTATAAAAATAATAAAACACTTCCTGAAAAAGGTAAAAATAAAGCTATTGCGGAGTGGCCATGTAATGGTAGATGGGCAGATTATGCTCTTTTTATTGGAACAGAATTATATGGAATTGTTGAAGCAAAAAAATATTCAACCGATATTTCGACTGATTTACGTCAATCAAAAATTTATGCAGAATGCTTAGAAATTTCTTCAAATTTTAAAACATTAGGAGAATGGAATTCATTTAAAGCACCATTTTTATTTTCCACAAATGGTAGAACTTATATTGAGCAATTAAAAACAAAAAGTGGAATTTGGTTTTTAGATATAAGAAAAGAACATAATAGAGCTTATCCTTTGCGAGGATGGTTTTCACCAGAAGGAATTGTTGAGCAATTTTCACGAGATGTCGAAAAAGCAAACATTCGATTAGAGGAAAGTGATTATGATTATTTACAAAATCCTAACGGATTAGGATTACGTTATTACCAAATTGATGCAATAAAAGCAGTAGAAGATAAGATCATTAATAATCCTGATGACAAGCGTTCGCTGTTAGTAATGGCAACTGGAACTGGTAAAACGAGAACAACTATAGGTTTTGTTTACAGAATGATTAAATCAGATCGTTTTAAGCGAATACTATTTTTAACTGATCGTAGATTATTAGCACTTCAGGCTTTAGGTAATTTTAAGGATAATAAAGTCGAAGATATTAATACTTTTTCCAATATCTATAAAATGGAGGAAATGAAAAATATTATTCCTGAAGCCGATACCCGTTTGCATTTTGCCACTGTTCAAAGTATGGTCAAGCGATTATTTTATTCTGAAAATGAGATTTTACCAATAGATACTTATGATTGTATTATTATCGATGAAGCTCACCGAGGTTATAATTTAGACAAAGAAATCAATGAAGAAGATTTAACCTTTAAAGATGAAAATGATTATGTTGGACAATATAAAAGAGTTATCGAATATTTCAACGCTTACATTGTTGGTTTAACAGCAACGCCTGCCTTACATACAACTGAAATTTTTGGAAAACCTGTACACAATTATTCCTATCGCGAAGCAGTTATTGACGGATTTTTAACAGATCATGAACCACCGTATATTATAAAAACAAGACTAAGTGAAGAAGGAATATTATGGGAAAAAGGCGAAAAACCTAAAATATTAAATTCCGAGACCAATCAAATAGAAGAATTAGCAGAGTTAGAGGATGAACTACATATAGAAATTGAGCAATTCAACAAATTAGTAATTACAGAATCCTTTAATCGTGCCGTAATTAAAGATTTAGTTCAAAGATTAGATCCTGAGGGCGATGAAAAAACACTAATTTTTGCTGTTCGTGATAGTCATGCTGATTTAATTGTACAATTACTTTTTGAAGAATTTGAGGCTATAGGTGTTGAAGTTCCTCAAGATTCAATACAAAAGCTTACAGGAAAAGTATACGAAGTAGAAAACTTAACCAAACGTTTTAAAAACGAAAAATTTCCAAATATTGTAGTTACTGTAGATTTATTAACCACTGGAATTGATGTGCCTCAAATAGTAAATTTAGTATTTATTCGCAGAGTGCGTTCTCGTATTCTATTTGAACAAATGTTAGGCAGAGCTACAAGATTATGCCCTGAAATTGACAAACAATTCTTTAAAATTTACGATGCTGTTAGAGTTTATGAAGCCTTAGAAGATTATACTCAAATGAAAACAGTTTCAAATCCTTCTATTTCCTTTCAAAAATTGATCGAAGAATTAGAATATATTGATACACCTGAACGTGCTAAAAAGCAATTGGAACAAATTGTTGCTAAGTTACAACGCAAAAAGAAACAAATTAATCAGGGTCAACTCGAACAGTTCATGTATTTGGCAAAAGGCGATTCACCTGAAGAATTTATTGAAAATCTATTAGAAATTGAAGACAATAATATTAAAAAGGTTTTAGCTAATTATGCCAGTCTTTGGGACTTTCTGGATAAGAAAATATATCAACCAAAAATGCAGTTAGTTTCAGAGCATTTAGATGAAGTTATCGGAATAGAACGGGGTTATGGAAAAGCCGAAAAACCAGAAGATTATATTCAAGGATTTAAAAAATTCATTGAAGAAAATCGAAATCATATAGTGGCTTTAAAAACAATCTGTACAAAGCCAGCCGAACTTGATCGAAAATCACTAAAAGAATTAAAACTTTTATTAGATCAAAAAGGTTACAATGAAATTAGATTAACAACAGCCTGGAAAACTGTAAAAAATGAAGATTTAGCCGCTGATATTATTTCTTTTATTAGAACTCTGGCATTAGATACCGATTTGATAAGTCATGAAGATCGTATTAAAAAAGCAGTTACTAAAGTAAAAAATAGCCGTTCCTGGAATGCTACCCAAATAAAATGGCTTGATCGTTTTGAAAAGCAATTATTAGTAGAAACAGTACTAACCAAAGCCGATTTAGACACCAAACCTTTTAGTGATGAAGGAGGATTTGTCCGTTTAAATAAAATATTTGAAAATGACTTAGATAACATCTTAGTTGTTTTAAATGAAAATTTATATACTGCATAAATTATTCTCTGTCCAAACAAAATACAATAATACATAATTTGAGGAATTTCCTCGCAATAAATAAACAATGAGCGCACAAGAAATAGCCAACAAACTCTGGAATCTTTGTAATGTATTACGTGACGATGGTGTAACCTATCACGAATATTTAAATGAGTTGACCTATATTCTTTTTCTAAAATTAAGTGAAGTAAAAGGGTTTGATGACAAAATTCCAGAAGAATATAAATGGCAATATTTTGTAAAAGAACACGATAACAATGAAGCTTTTGCTCGTTACCGCGAATTCTTAGCAACTGTAAGTAATAAAACAGAAAGCCAAAGTATAAAAGAAATTTACAGCAATGCTTCTACAAGTTTACGCAAGCCTGTAAATTTCCGTTCCCTTATCACAGCTATAGACAAACTAGATTGGTACGAAGAAGACGATCGTGATGTTATGGGAGACATTTATGAAAGCCTTTTAGAAAAAAATGCTGGTGAAAAGAAAAGCGGTGCTGGACAATATTTCACCCCTCGACCATTAATTAATATCATGGTTGACTTAATGGCTCCAAAATTAAGAGAACGTTGGACTGATCCGGCTGCAGGAACTTTTGGTTTCATGATTTCGGCAGATCATTACTTACGTAGCAAATATGACAATTATTATCATCTGTCTGAAAAAGATAGAGAATTTCAGACTACAAAAGCATTTTCTGGAGTAGAGCTGGTACCCGATGCGCATCGATTAGCGTTGATGAATGCTCGTTTACACGGAATGGAAAGCACCATACATTTAGCAGATACTTTGACCGAATTTGGAAAAGGTTTAAAAGATTTTGATGGGGTTTTGGCAAATCCTCCATTTGGCACTAAGCAAGGAGGCGAACGCCCAACACGGGACGATTTCACCTTTCCAACTAGTAACAAGCAACTTAATTTCTTACAGCACATTTACCGTAGTTTAAAAAAAGACGGAAAGGCAAGAGCAGCAGTAGTTCTACCCGATAATGTATTATTTGAAGACGGAGATGGACAAAAAATACGCCGTGACTTAATGGATAAATGCAACCTGCATACTATTTTGCGTTTGCCAACAGGAATTTTTTATGCAGCAGGTGTAAAAACCAATGTTTTATTTTTTACCAGAGAAAAAACCGAAACCAATAATACCCAAAACGTTTGGTTTTATGATATGAGAACCAATGCACCAAGCTATGGCAAGCGTACACCATTTACTGAAAAAACTTTTGAAGATTTCGTTCTTGCATATACAGGTGGAATACCTTTTAATAAAGTAGAAAAAGAATATGATGGTTTAGTTTCTGATGAAAGAAGAAAAACTATTAAAGATGAAAGGTGGCAAAGTATTTCACGGCTAGAAATCGAAAAAAAGAATTATAGCTTAGATTTAGGTTTAATCGCTGACAGTTCTTTGACTAACTCTGACGATTTAGGTGAACCAATTGATATAGCAAAAGAAGCACTTTCAGAATTGCAAACCATTACGGAACAATTGAACACTATGATTAAAGAATTGAGCTAATGGAAAAGGTATTACCAAAAAATTGGGTTGAAGCTAATCTATTTGATATTGCAAATGTAATAACTGGTAAAAAAGATGCTAATCACTCAACAGGAGATGGAAAATATACTTTTTTCACTTGCGCATTCGAACCGTTATTAAGTCCCGATTATGATTTTGATGATGAAGTTTTGATTTTACCCGGAAATGGTGCTAATGTGGGGCATGTATTTTATTTTAAAGGACAATTTCAGGCTTATCAAAGAACCTACATAATTGAAAAAATTAAAATCAATCCTAAATTTCTTCATTATCATTTATTATTATTCTGGCGAAAAAGAAATGAAAACGAACAATATGGAACAGCAACAAATTATATAAAAATTGGTAATTTCAAATCTTATTCAGTTGATATTGCTCCCCTTGCGGAACAAAACCGGATTGTAGAAAAGTTAGATAAACTTTTTGCACAACTGGAAATTATAAAAACTTCTATGGCAAATATTCCTACATTGCTTAAGGATTTTCGCCAGCAAGTGCTTACTCAAGCAGTTACAGGAAAGTTAACTAATAAATCATTCGTATCCTTACCTTCAACAATTACTATAGGAAATATTTTTGAAGAAACACCTATTGATTGGAAATGGATAAAACTGACCGATGCAGCCAAGCTCGAATCTGGTCATACACCTAGAAAAACAGAAGAAGAATATTGGATTAATGGTAATGTTCCATGGATATCATTACAAGATATTAGATCTGCCCATGGAAAAATTATTTACTCAACCAAATATATGCCAAATGAACTGGGTATTCAAAAATCAAGTGCAAGATTATTACCAAAAGGAACGGTTTGTTTTTGTAGAGATATTTCGGTGGGATACACTACTGTAATGGGAAAAGAAATGTCTACAACACAACATTTTGCAAATTGGGTATGTGGAGAATTATTAGATAATATGTTTCTACTTTATGTATTTATGTCAGCTAAAGATTACTTGACAGCTTCGGGAAAAGGAACGACTGTTAGTACTATTTATATGCCTGCTTTAAAAGAACTAAGAATCCTTCTTCCCCCTCTTGAAGAACAGCAAAAAATCGTTTCTAAAGTTGAAAGTTTATTTACAAAAGCCGATATTATAGAACAACAATATATTTCACTAAAACAAAAAATAGATACTTTACCACAAGCTATTTTGCATAAAGCTTTTAAAGGCGAATTGACGGAGCGATTGGATAGTGATGGTAATGCAATGGATTTGTTGCAACAAATTCAGGAATTAAAAAATAGCGTTGTAAAACCTAAAAAAAGTAAAGAATTATCCTGAAGATGATGCCGTTTTGGGGATGGTGACTGAGAATTAATTTAAAAACAATATACAATGCTACTATCAGCGATTTATATAGAAGATCATTTTTTATTTGATGAACCACAAATTGTTAATTTAGGTGGTAGGTGTACTTATACTGTAAATAATGGGGTAATTAGTAAAGAAGATAATAGCAGCTTTATCCCTAATTTTTACTGTCATGATACAATTACTTTACTTAGTGCGATTGTTGGAAGAAATGGAGCTGGTAAAAGTTCCTTATTAAATATTATTACAGAAATCATTAACACAGAATATGGTTACATTTCAGCATTAATCTTTGAAGATGATTCAAAAATTTTTATAAGAAATAAATCTAATGTTAAATTTGATTTTAAACATACAGTATTTGCGATAGATGATAAAGTATCAACATTTTACTATTCACCTTATTTGGATTTTAGAACAGATAGACTTGGTTTTGATTTAAGTCTTGATAATACTATTGAAAAGGATTTAGAAGATATTGATAAAATTAGGAAAGCAAATGAAAGAGTTGACCCACTTCAACATCTTAAAATGAAAACTTGGGTTAGACAAATTGAATTTATTAATTCAGATATAGGTCGAGAATTTGTTGAAACCTTTAATTTACCTTCAAATAGCTTAAATAAAATTACATTTACACGTTACATAATTGATATAGAAAAAGATAAAATTCAATTTCACAATACACCTTATGGTTTTAGGGATGTAATTCAATCGATTTATGATAAAACTAGATTAGAAGCTAAAGAAATAAATGAAAATCGGCCAAAAGGAGTAAACATGGTTAATCTTCAAAAGGATTTACTCAAAAATTATTTCTTAATGGATTTCATTTGTTTGTTTATAGTGCAAATGGAAAAAGAAAATAAATATCTATCCGAAGGGTTTTTAAAAATTGAGGTAAATAAATTTTTAGAGAAACACATAAGCACTCCTGCAATTGAAATGTTTTTTGATTTTTTAGAAAACCATTATTATAAAATTAATGCCTCTGAGTTTCCTTTACTACCAATACAAGAAACAAAAGATTTAATAAAAAAAGTTTATGTTTTTATTAATGAAGCTGAGGCAGTTGATGATCGAGATAGAAGAAATTTTGACTGGAATGATAAAGCAATTTATTTAGAGCAAGAAAAAGCCATAGAGTTATTATATCTTCAAAATGATTTTTTAAATAAAGTAGAAAACTATTATAGATTAAGTAGCGAAATTGTTACTGATGCATATTTCTCTAAAATTAAAGATTTTATAAACTTCCAACCTTCAGAAAGAAGTTTAAGCTCTGGCGAAAATGCATTACTTAATTTATTTGCTCGTTTTCAGGAAGTATTAGATAAAGATCTTTCAAGATTCACTTTAAACGGTGCTAATCCTTTAAATTTTGTATTACTTGACGAGGCAGATTTAGGATTCCATCCTAAATGGAAGAAACAATTTGTCAAATCTATTTTATACTTTTTTGAAATTTATTTTAAAATTTTGAAAGCCAATGTTCAGATTATTTTTACTACTCATGATCCATTAACTCTGTCTGACGTACTTAATTATAATGTGGTTTATCTAGATAAATCTAATAATTCTATGGTTTTAAATGAAGAATTAAAGCCTACGAATTCTTTTGGAGCCAATATAAGTGACTTACTTGCTGATTCATTTTTTGTAGGCGATGGTTTGATTGGAGAGCATGCAAAATTTAAAATTCAAGAACTTATAGATTTTCTGAATGATAAAAAGACATTAGTAGACATTCATTGGATGAAAGATTCAATAGATGCAAAAAAGTTAATCGATTGTATTGGAGAACCTTTTTTAAGAGATAAATTAAATGATATGTTTCTAGAAAAATTTCCAAATCACAAAGCAGAGGAAATTGAGAAATTAAGACAAAAAATAAAAGATTTAGAAAATGGTACCCATAAAGATTAAAATACAGTTTGCCGAGGTTCATTTTCTAACAATTGAAACTCTTTTACGACATCATATACAGAGAGTTATTGACGATGGAGGAGTCTGGAAGAGACCACGAACTTCACCACATTATAAAATTGGTTTATCTCAAAAATTATTAGCTTTACTGAATTCCTTTCTTTCTCCAGCATCTACAATTTTGCGTGATCTAATCTGTATTAGTCCTTCTGATCTTACACAATATGTGGAAAATCTAAATAATTTTCATCCCACGTACATTACTAAAACGGATAACGATTATAAGATTCTCTATAATATTTTTATAGATAGTGTATATGATGATTCAACTACATTCAGTAAGTCTGATTTTATTAATAAAATTGATATTAACACTTGCCCTTATTGCAACAGAAATTATATTTATTCAGTAAATAAACGAAAAGTCGTTAAACCCGAAATAGATCACTTTTTTCCTAAAACTATTTATCCAATTCTCGCAGTAAGTTATTTTAATCTGATTCCCTCATGCGAACCTTGTAATGGTTTAGGAGCAAAGAAACAGAATGACCCTAGAGATGTTGGTTTGATAAATCCTTATCTATTAAAAGCTAGCCAATTTAGATTTTCATTAAAAATTAAAAATGTAAGTATAATCAATCCTTTATGTGGTAAAACTGATATTGAAGTCTTTTTTAAAGGTAAAATACAAAGTCATTGTGATATTTTTAATCTAGAAGATTTGTATTCATTACATCATGATCATGCTATTGAGCTTGTGATTAAGAAAAGGCTGAAATATTCAAAAAATCAAAGAGCTTATTTAAATTCCTATAATGGTCTAAAATTTAACAAAGCCGAAATTGACAGAATGATTTTGGGTAATTATTCATTGGAGAGTGAACAACATAAACGTCCATTATCTAAACTTTATCAAGATATAGGTAAAGAACTTGGATTACTATAACAAAAACAATTTATATGGATATATTTTTTGGTAAAATTTCGCAAAAATTTGATACAGTTCAATTAATAGAAGGATATTATACTGCACCAAAAGGATCATCATGGTTTGGAGAACTACAACTGGATGATTACGTGTACATGATTGGTGGCGACAAAGTACAGTTTTGGCAAGCCAAAGAATGGGGCGTTAAAAATGGTCAAGAATCTTTGATTTTTGATGTTATAAATCCTGATTTAGGAATTAATGTTTCTCAATTAATTGCTCTAAAATTTTTAAGGTTAACGAAAGCTTTAGCCGTTCTAACTTCTCGATCTGCGCGAAGTAAAGCTTTTTTTAAATTGGAGATGCTAAAAGATATTCCTTTAACAGATTTATCTAATTCTCAATTTTATAAAAATCCTGAATTATTCAGAACAATCAGAATTATCAAAAAAGAAGATGTTATTGAAAATTCAGAAGATATTCAATTAATTTATGAGGATAATAAACTTCATCTTTTCGACAATAATTTCATTGCAAATTCAATAAAAAAAGAATTTGTTGACAATCTAGATAAAAAAGGAAAAGGCGCAAGAATGAAAGATAATGTATTAGAATATTTCTCTAATGCAGTAAATGATTTGCCAGCCACAATTATCTACAAGCAAATAGGATTAAGAAGTTTTTACGATACTTTTTTTTGCGAATATAAAAATAGCGAAAAGTATTTTCTAGTTGGTGCTTTTTGGGACACAGAAAATCCACAAGACCAAACAGAACGTTTTGTAAAAGAAAGTATTTGGTCTAATGGATATTCTGACAAATTCAAGAATGAAGTTAATGCTGTCCCAGTAGGAAGCAGCATTGCTATTAAATCAGCATTTGTTCGTGAAAAGACAAAAGCTGTTATGTTAATTAAAGCTAGAGGAATCATAATAAAAAACTTGAAGGATGGTCAGAATTTAGAAGTTGAGTGGGAGGAAGATTTTAATCCTTTTGAAGTTAATTTTGGAGGATACATGCAAACTATCAAAGAGGTTACAAAAAAAGATCACATACAAGCAATATGGAGTGATGAACAACCCAAAAAAGAAGAGAATTCAATAGAAAATAAAAACTTACTTAACCAAATGATTGATATTCCTAAAAACCAAATTCTTTACGGTCCTCCAGGAACTGGAAAAACGTTTGAACTGCAGCAAATTATTGAAAAGTGGAATTTGAATGAAACATTTAAAACAGATAAAGATTATACATCTTTTGTTAAAAATTATACTTGGTGGGAAGTTATTGCATTAGTATTATATGACAAAGAAAAAATTACAGTTCCAGAAATTGCAACAAATCCATTAATCATTGCAAAGCTAGGCTCAAGTAGTGTTAAACGATTAAATACAAGATTGTGGAGTAGCTTGCAAAATCATACTGTTGACAATTGCCCAAATGTAAAGTTAGCCAGAAGAATTGGGGAGAAAGTATTTTTTAAAGAGCCTAATTCTTTATGGCGGTTGGATAATAAGAATCTCTTTGAAGAAGTATACACTCCATTAATTGATGCATACTATGATTTTAAGAATGATGACCAAATAAAAAGTAAAGATTATACTTTTACAACATGTCATCAAAGCTTGAGTTATGAGGATTTCATTGAAGGAATTAAACCTATATTGAGCAATGAAAATGATGAAGAAAAAGAAAAACTTGTCACATACGAAGTAAGAAAAGGTATATTCTATAATGCCTGCGAAAAAGCTGCTCAGAAAGCAGGTTTTATAAACCTAAAAGATTGTCTTGATAAAACCAAAGAAGACAGAAAAAAAGGATTTGATAAGGCCATTTCTGAAAACCGGATTCATGTTCTCTTTTTGGATGAAATAAATCGATGTAACGTTTCTGGAGTTTTTGGCGAACTGATTACTTTAATTGAAGAAGATAAAAGATTAGGTCATAAAAATGAAATTAGTGATTTAATTTTACCATATAGCCAAGATGAATTTGGAGTGCCACCAAATCTATATATAATTGGAACCATGAATACTGCTGATAGAAGTGTCGAAGCTTTAGATACAGCTTTAAGAAGACGTTTTTGTTTTGTAGAAATGATGCCGAATCCACAGGTTCTTGAAAATGAAAACTTTCATGATCGAATTTTAATAATGGAAAAGATTAATCAACGAGTTGAGTTATTATTAGATCGCAATTACACTTTAGGTCACTCTTATTTTATAAAAGAAAATTTTGAAAATTCTTTTAAAAATGAGATCATTCCTCTACTACAAGAGTATTTCTATAATGATTGCGGCAAAATAGGTTTGGTCTTAGGAAAAGGATTTGTAAGAGAAAAAGAAATTTCAAAAAACAAGGATACATCAATATTTGCAGATTTTGATACTAAAAATGATATTGACATAATTAAATCATACGAATTAATTCCTTTCAACGAAATTGATTTTAAATCTGCCATAGAAACTTTATTAATTTAAAGATGTCAAAAGAAAACACTATCCAAGTTTTTGAACATGGCTTTCTTCCAATTAAAGGTAAGTTTGAGCCGCGACATTTTGTGGCTCTCTCTAAACTTAATGCATTACATAATTATAAGTATTTTGATTTAAAACACAATGGTGTAGTATTCAAACAATTTGTTGGTGTTATTCAGGTTGACGGTTTAACAATTGAGATCTTACCTAAAATTGATAATGACGGTAAAAGTACTAATGTGTGGCAAAAAGCATTAATCGAAATGCTTCGTGTTACTAAAAAACTCAAAGTTCAAAAATTAGACAATGCAGATGTGAATAGACAAAATATTCATCTTTTAGATATTTATTTTGAGTGGTTTTTAAAAGAAGTTCAATTATTAATTCATCAAGGCTTAATAAAACAATATTATAAAGAAACCGGCAATGTCAAAGCTTTAAAAGGTAAATTAGAATTTGCAGGACATATTAGCAAAAACTTAGTTCATAAAGAGCTATTTTATACTACTCATCAAGTTTATGGCAAAGACCATCTTGTTCATCAGATAATTTCTAAAGCTTTAAGTATTGTAGAAAAATGTACCAAAGGCAATTATTTATATTCCAAATGTAAAACAGTACAACGGGATTTCCCTGAAGTAAAAAACATTTCAGTTACTGAAGCTACGTTTTCAAAAATTCCGAAAACCAGAAAAACAGCTCCTTATGAAACTGCATTGGCAATTTCAAAATTCATTCTTTTAAATTTTGCCCCAAATATTTCAAGTGGTTCAGAAAATATGTTGGCATTATTATTTGATATGAATAATTTATGGGAGGAGTATATTTTAGCCAGACTAAAACAATCAGATAGAGAAGTAACTGTTTATGGCCAACAATCGACACATTTTTGGAATGGCATTTCAATACGACCTGATATTGTTATAGAAAAAGATGAGATGAAATTCATCATAGATACAAAGTGGAAAAACATTTCATACAGCAAGCCTTCAACACATGACTTACGTCAAATGTATGTATATAATGATTATTGGAAATCTGATAAAGCAATGCTTTTATATCCATCAAATACAACAGATTTTAGTCCATTTGTACAATTTCAAAACCATCATGTTCACGAATATATGTTTGAAAATGACAAAAAACTTAAACAACATGAATGTTCTTTAGGTAAAATCTCTATTTTTAAACAAAATGACGATTCTTTAAATGATAAAATTGGAAATGAAATTATTGATTATTTTTCATTAAATAGCATTGAAACTCATCATTTTTAATACAAGTTAATTAAGTATAACAATGCATCATATAGAATTATTAGGAACCAACAATAGCAATTTTAGAATCAAATTTATAAGTATTCTAAAACATACAAGTATTTTTGATACAAAAACATTATCCTCTTTTTATGACGATTTACTTAATTCTAAAAAAGTAATCATTGAATTTAAAGAATTCGATTTAAATGCTTTAAATGATATTGTAATGGAACTTGCAGAATTAGAGATAAGAATTGGAGGGGCTTCATTTCATGAAGACGATGATTACAGTTTTGATGAATAATCTAACAAAAAAATAAAAGACAAAGAGACAGTACTAAACTGTCTCTTTTTTTCTTTAATTAAACTTCCTACTCATTTTTCTTGTGATCATGTTCTTTTAAAGGCGGATAATCTTTCTTTTTGTCTGGCGTAACACGTCTTCTTTCATCTAATGATCCATCTTCTTTTTTTGGTTTTGGCCCTGGCTTAATAGCTTCAATTGTTTTCATAATATTCATTTAAATTATACTTTAAGATTCAGTGACTATCACTTGTCTTAAAAACAAATAACATCAATAAATCAAGAGTTTATTTATGGAAAACCATAATTGAAAAAATATTATCAAAGACTTTCATTCAACCTTCCCAATCAAATCAACCATTATAAATAAATTTAATAACCCTAAAAAATTATTAATTTGATTTATAAACACCTTCCCCATACCTTTGCTTCATCAAAATCAAATAACTGATTTGAAATAATTAAAAACAACTTTAAAAAATAGAAATCATGAAATTTACAAGAAGAGCAAACGCAAACTGGAAAGGTACAGGAATGGAAGGAAAAGGAACCATTAGTACACAAAGTACAACGCTTAACGAAGCACAATTATCTTTTAAAACCCGTTTTGAGCAAGGTGTAGGAACAAATCCTGAAGAATTAATCGCAGCGGCACATTCTGGCTGTTTTACGATGCAATTGAGCTTTTTACTTTCTGAAGCCGGTTTTGTTCCAGAAGATTTAGATACGGTAGCAAAAGTTACTTTCGAAGACGGAACTATTACTTTAATTCAATTAGAATTGACCGGAAAAGTACCTGGAATTTCTGCAGAAGATTTTCAGAAAACTGCTCAAAAAGCAAAAGAAATTTGTCCAATCTCAAAATTATTGAATACTGAAATTACGTTATCTGTTACTTTGAATTAAATTCCAATATTTAAATTCCAAATTCCAATTAAATAATAAATATCAATTATAAAAAATTCAAATTCCAATTTTGTTAAAGCTATTTCGACCTGGATTTCAATTTGGAATTTGGGATTTAAAAAAATTGGAATTTAAAAACAATCTAAAATTAAAATTATGAAAACACTATATATAAAAGAACAATTGAATCGTTATTTCATGTTCGCCGCTTTGATCTTAAGTTTATTATTTACAACTGTAAATGTTAATGCGCAGGCTAAAAATGCTGCGCCACAAATTAAAAACGTAGTATTGGTTCACGGCGCTTTTGCAGACGGTTCGGGATACAGAGCACTTTACGAAGTTTTGACTAAAAAAGGATACAATGTTACTATCGTTCAAAATCCGTTAAGCTCTTTGGAAGATGATGTTGCTGCAACAAATCTTGCGCTTGACAAACAAGACGGACCAACTGTTTTGGTGGGACATTCTTGGGGCGGAACTGTAATTACTGAAGCCGGAAATCACCCAAAAGTAGCGGCACTAGTTTACATAGCAGCTTTACAGCCTGATAACGGAGAAACTACTGTACAATGGCTTCAAACTGCGTCTCCTGCTCCTGAAAATGGTGTATTGCCTGTAGACGAAAAAGGAATCGTATATTACGATAAAGCGAAATACCACGCGGGTTTTGCTGCTGATATTAGCAAAGAACAAGCTGAATTTATGTATGCTTCGCAAGGTGCTTTTCACGCAAAAGGTTTCCTTACACCAGTTACAAAAGCGGCATGGAGAGACAAACCTTCTTACGGAATCGTAGCTACTGAAGACAAAAGTATCAATCCTGATATCGAACGTGCGATGTACAAACGTTCTAATACAAAAATTACAGAGATAAAAGGAAGTCACGTCGTTTTTATGTCTCAGCCGGTAAAAGTGGCTAATGTGATTATTGAGGCTTCGAATTCTAAAAAATAATTTAGATAAATTCAAAATTTTTTAAATTCCAAACCCGACAAGTATTAAAAACTTATCGGGTTTGTTTTTTGTAATTCTGAGCTCTAATCTTTTTCAAAAAAAACAATAAACATGACGTACTATTCGGGTGTCACCCTGAGCGGAGTCGAAGGGCGCTCCAATTGGAACGTGGGCTTCGACTCCGCTCAGCCTGACAATACCAAATACGTCATTGGCGATTTTGATTGCAGAATTTCTAGTGTGATTCTTCGTTCCTCAAAATGACAAAAATTCCAAATTCCAATATCAAACCAGATTTGGAATTTGGAATTTTATTTTTGTGTTACATAAACTTACTAACCGCTTTCACAAAATAAGGCGAGTCGTTCCAACGGATTTTTCGATAAGCGAAATCTTTTTTGAGGGAATCCGGAAGGCAATTCCAAATGGCTTCGTTCATTTTTTCAAGTAATAATTTCTTTGAGAATGAATCTGAAACTACCAAACTGATTTCCCTAACCGGAATTGGTTCTTTAAAAGGTTTAAAAAGTCCGCTTGTCGCTTCATTCATGACCGAAAGCTGTGGAATAATCGCAAAACCCAATTGTGCGCGAACGAGATTTTTTAGGGTTTCAATCGAACTGATGTCGTACGTAAACTGCTCTTTTATTTTGTCTGAAGTTTTTAATCCGCAGATATCCAGAAGCTGAGCGTTATAACAAAATTCGTGATGCAGCAACAGTAATTCAGTTTTGTCAGTAGGCTGTAATTCATAAAAATCTTCTTTAGCCATGGGATGCTGTTCATTCAGATAGGCCACAAAAGGTTCTTTAAAAATAGGATGTTCAATTAAATTCGGGTTTCCTGTCGGCGTTGCCATAATCGCGACATCAATTGCACCGATTTCTAAATCCTTCATCAATTGTCCCGTATTTGATTCCCGGATGATGAAACGTACATTTGGCGTCGCTTCTTTCATCGCTTTGATAAACAGCGGAATAAGATAAGGTGATAAAGTCGAAATAATACCAAGCTTCAACTCGCCTTCTAACAGATTTTTTTCATTCACCACAAAATCCCGAATTTCATCTGCTTCACGGAGAATCTTCTTGGCTTTATTGATAATCTCTATTCCCAATAATGTTGGTGTAAGCGGCACTTTATTACGATCAAAAATCTTGATTCCGATTTCTTCTTCCAGGTTTTTTAGCTGAATCGTAAGTCCGGGTTGGGTTACCATGCAAACTTCGGCGGCTCTGGCAAAATGGCGTTCTTCGTCTAAGGCTACGATATATTTTAATTGCTGAATGGTCATTGCTTATAATTTTATTTTATAAAGATAGGTAAATATCAATTTTAAATTATAACGTTGAAAGGTTTTTACCGCAAAGTTCGCAAAGGGGTTACGCAAAGGGCTCTAAGTTTTTTTTTAAGCTGGTGCGAAATATGCTCGCAAAGTCGCAAGGACGCAAAGTTATTTTCTTTGTGTACTTTGCGTATCCCGAAGCTTCGGGATTGCGTCCTTTGCGGTTAAAAAAAACAATTAAAGCCCAATCTTCCCTTCTGCCCAATACGGCTGGGGGTAAATATTTTTATTCGAAACTCCTTTTTCCTTCAAAGCTTTTCTAAAAGCCTGAATTGATTTTGCATTTCCTAATAAATAAAATTTTCCGTTTTGCCACAAATTCCAAATTTCAGGATCTAATTTATGGAGTGATTGTATGGCAAATTCTGCTTTATTGATCGATTTAGGAACTACATCTACAACAAGTCCTAATTTTGCAGGCACTTCTATAGATGCTTTATCCAGTTCTAATATGCCCAGATAATTATTTTCCCTGCTATTAATTTCGTCTTTCATACTTTTAAAAACGCTGATACAGGTTTCATCGCCAAAAAAGAAATGATATTTTGCCGTTGCCTCATACACGTTAAAACCTCTGGGCAAGCCAACTGTGATAATATCATTTGGTTGCAGGTTTCTAATACATTCACTTCCGGGACCGTTGTTGTGAATGTGAAAAATCACTTCGAAAGTTCCAGTTTGGCTGTTCCATTTACTGGGCGTGTAATTGCGATAATTGGTTTCATCAATCCTGATAACGATGGCTTGCCCTAATTTAAATTTTACATGAGGAAAAACACCTTTAAACGTTACTTTTTTTATATTCGAACTTAGCATTTCTGTCTCTGTAACACTTACTTTGCAGATTTTATTAGTAAAGGCCAATTCCATAAAATCACCAATAATTTTGGGCATAGAATTCATATTGTGTCGGTTTTAAATTTCAATTCAAAATTGAAACTAAAACCCTAAAAAAGCATTGAATAACAAATGGAGATGATTGGACTATTCACGGAATTTCTTTCGGAAGGCAAGCGGGGTTTCTTTTGTAATCTTTTTGAATAATCTTGAAAAATAAGTATGGTCTTCAAATCCTAAAGCAAATGCAATTTCTTTTACTTCATTATCTGTATAATAAAGCAGTCTTTGTGCCTCTGTAATCATAGCATTTTGCAGCCAATACGTAACCGATTTGCCTGTCGAAGCGTTTACACAATCATTTAAGTGTGATGTGCTGATATTTAATTTTCTGGCAAAATAAGACGGGCTTTCTAAAAAACTGTGTTGGGAAAGCAGTTTTTTAAAATTGGCATAAATCATTGCTGATTGGTTTTTTAATTCCTTAACCTGAGTTTTTGAGCCCGAATATATTGTCGCCAAATTATAAACCAAGGCGTTAAAAAGACCGTTAATGATTTGTGTTTTATTTGGATTAGCACCTTTAAACGAATGATTGAGTAAATAAATCGTATCTAAAAGTTCTTGTTGATATTCCGGATTAATTGTAGTAAGCTGTTCTGAAATTTTTAAATTCTGAAAAATCTCAAGACAGTTATTAGGAATAAGAAATGGTGCTACACCAATATAATATCCTGCTGCATCTGATGAACCATCTTGTCCGTGATGAATTTGAAGCGGTTTAATCATCATTACATCAACAGGATTTATTTCAATATCAATCATATCACATTTTAGTACGGCCTGTCCTTTTGTAAGGACAAAAAATATAAAAAAATCATCTCGATGCGCCTCTAATTTATCATCAAAATTTGCTAAGTCTTCAGCACGATGATAAGCGATAAAAATACCGCCAACGGCTTCCGGGCTTTGATTGTATATTGGAATTTTTTTCAAGGACTTTTTTATTGCTTTCTAAAAATAACTAATTCACTCATCCACTTTTATTCTTTACTCTTTACTCTTTACTCTTTACTCTTTACTCTTTACTCTTTACTCTTTACTCTTTACTCTTTACTCTTTACTCTTTACTCTTTACTCTTTACTCTTTACTCTTTACTCT
>Ga0247741_1000104_pt1 | contig 60749 bp, 60 predicted proteins | sample UWRJL213509R2_FD_180945 | JGI IMG/M metagenome (GOLD analysis project Ga0247741, IMG submission 180945) | Plant litter microbial communities from Arlington Agricultural Research Station in Wisconsin, United States - UWRJ-L213-509R-2 | ecosystem: Environmental > Terrestrial > Plant litter >... | reverse complement strand
ATTCACGGCATCAACTAGCCATTTTTCTTTGGCGGGGCTGACAGTTTTTGAGTGGGCGGCAATGATAGGATTCGTCGTGACAACCTCTAGGGACCTGGCTGAGTTATCGCTTTTTCGCAGGAATCCCTTCGAAATCAACCCATTAATATGAATCGCGACAGTTGAAACCGATTTATAGCCAATCGCATTCATGATCTCACGATAACTGGGGCCATAGCCGTGCTGCTGGATAAAGGTATCAACGTACTCAAGCAGCTCTTTTTGACGTTTTGTTGATCGACTAGTGGATGCTTCGGCCATGGTGTCCTTTCGTTGTTATGCGTGCGCCGTGCGGTGTCTGGGCGAGGGCGACCGCGGCTAACCCCCACCATATAATTGCTACTGTATCATCAACCCAGACTGGTAGCAAAAGCCCAATCAATGCCAGGCCGATACCACTCGCAAAGACACCCAGCGCCAACCAGTCAGCGCGGCGCTTCCATAGTAGTTGCAGGATCTTGACAAAGATAACGACAAACAGCGCCAACCCTATCCATCCCACTTCATGCGCAATGAATAAATACTGGTTTTCAATAATCAACGGTTCGGTACCATATAGCGAGGCCGATCCGGTACTGCCAATCCCCCCGCCTAATGGCTGAAGAATCATGCGGTTGACGCCGTCCTGCAATGAGTCGACATGCCCATCATTCGAACTGACGGCCGATCCGGTAGCGGCATTTTCGTGCAAAATAACGTTCGAAACAAAGTTTGAATCACGCGCTGCGATCAGTCCACCAGCAAGCCCCATAATAATGACAATCAAAATAATCCACGTGCGCCGCGATAGCGTTCGTCCAATTGTCGCCAGGCCAACCAGCCCGATAGCAACAAATGCCGCAACTAACGCACTGCGCGAATAACTAGCCCACAGGGCGACCAAGCTTCCGATGACCACCACGCTGATCGGTAGTAATAGCCGACGAGTCTTTGCTTTGCTACCCCGCAACCAAAAGGCTGCCAATACTGCCAACACAATAGCGGCGTAGGCCCCGAGTGGATTTGGACCGCGCAGGGTGCTACTGATACGAATAAAGTCTGGATTTTCATCGACGGTCAAGTACGGCACAATCGTCGTGTCGCCGTAGCCAATATATTTCAAGAAATCGACTGGTAATACAAATACCTGCAACAATGCAAAGGCTGCGACGACAAATGCTCCACCAAAAAATGTATAGACGAACGGCTTTCGAAGCGTCGGATACAAACAGATCGCCACATATACCAACACAAAGAACAAGACGTAGCGCAGATCAATCAATAACCCGGCCAGCGCCGATGTTGTACCTTGAAATAATAACGGAATCAACAGCAAGTGCAGCGCAGCGTAGGCGGCAATCAACAAGATGACCGGGTTGCTCATAATCGCCCAGCGCTTTTTTTGATACAAAATAATCCCCATCAACACCGTGGCCACCAATAACAAGATCTCTTTCCAGGACTTAATCACTAATTCAAAATCAGGGAAAAGCGTCTCAAATCCAACACTCAGCGGCGCGTGCAATACAATGCCACCGAATACGGCCAACAGCAACCCAACAAATATTTTGTCGATAAGGGTGAGTTTTACAGGATTTACTACCATCGTTACCTCTAGTGTAGCGCAAAGAATGCTATAATAGCAGCACTTATGTCACGCCGAAACAGCAAGCTCTATAGCTTTATCCTGATTCTCATCGATGCGCTCGTGCTGATTACAACGTTTGCCCTGGCCTACGTCGCCCGTGTGCAGTATGACCCACGACCGTTGCTGCAAAATATCTACGCCTTTGACTACATGTTCTCGTTCTTATTGATTGTGCCGTTTTGGATCATGATTTTTGGTATCCTGGGCCTTTATCACCCCCGTACGTACAATCGCCGTCTGGTTGAGTGGGCCAAAATCGCCGTCGGGACATTTATCGGGATCCTCCTCGTCATCGGCTGGGAATACATTAGTGACAAAGACATCTTCCCAGCACGCCTGGTCGCGGTCTATGCCTTTATTGGTGCATTCGTCCTGATCGTCGTCGAACGTGAAATATTACGACTGATTCGTTCACTGATGTTCCGTTATGGCCGCGGCACCAAGCGCGTCCTACTGATTGGATCGTCATCAGCTACCAGTGATATTGCCAAAAGTATCGCCGACACCAAGCGCAGCGGCTATGAAGTCGTCGCCTTTGCCGGACCAAAGAAGAACTTGCCTGATGACTTCACCGCCTTCCACTATTCGCGCGTCGAGGAGGCCCTGCAAGAACTCGATCTGCGCAATATCACGATGATCATCCAGACAGACCTGTACGATAACGTCGACCGTAACCAAAAAATCCTGTCCGTTGCCCAAGAAAACCACATTGATTACAGCTTTATTCCTGGCGAAGCCGAATTTTACTCGGGTAAAAACACCGTCGACGTCTTCCTGGGCTATCCGATGATTAGCGTCTACCAAACGCCACTTGTCGGCTGGGGCGCCATCGTCAAACGCATCTTTGACTTTATCGCTAGCCTGCTACTACTGATTGTCCTTTCGCCGTTCCTATTACTCGTCTTCTTGATTAAAAAACTCGTCGACCGAGGCCCAGCCTTTTACATCAGCAAACGCCTCAGTCGATTCTCTGAACCAATCGAACTGATTAAGTTCCGTAGCATGGGCACACAGTACGGTAGCCGCGATGCCGCTGATGAATTCCGCGAAATGGGCCGCGAAGACCTGGCCAAAGAATATGAAAAGAATCGTAAGGTCGAAAACGACCCCCGCATTACTCGCTTTGGCCACTTCCTGCGCGCCACATCAATCGACGAACTCCCACAGGTCTTTAACGTCTTCAAGGGTGACCTCAGCCTCGTCGGACCTCGACCAATCCTTCCCCAGGAATCAAAACTAGCGCACGGCCGCACCGCCCTGCTGCACAGCGTCAAATCTGGTGTCACGGGCCTATGGCAAGTATCGGGCCGCAGCGAACTGAGTTTCGAAGAACGAATCGAACTCGAACTGTTCTATGCCCAAAACTGGACCTTCTGGCTAGACCTCAAAATCCTATTCAAAACCGTCTTGGTTGTACTGAAAGGTCGCGGAGCTAAATAATGGCGAGTGTGCCTCAGCGAAAATCAGCGCCAAAAATCGCCATCGTACACGACTGGCTAACCACGGCTGGTGGCGCCGAAGTCGTTGTGGCTGAACTGCACAAACTATTCCCCAAAGCCCCTATCTACACCTCTGTCTATAACCCTAGTGCCGTCCCCGCTTTCAAAAATGCCGACGTCCGCACTACGTATCTACAAGACAAACTACCGGCAAAACTTCGCTATCGCCACACCCTATGGCCAACCCTGCGCGCCAAAGCCTTCCGCGCCCTCGACCTCTCGGAATTCGATATCATCATCAGCAGTTCGAGTGCCGAGGCCAAAGCCGTTCGCAAAACTCGTCCCGAACAAATTCACATCGCCTACATCCACACCCCAATTCGCTATTACTGGAGTCACTACGAAGAATTCCGCCGTGAATTTAAATTCGGTGCCTTCACGCCTTTTATTCGCCCGTTCATCCCCGCGCTGGTAAAACGAATGCGCAAACTCGACCTCGAATCTATCAAAGACATCGATGTCCTGATTGCCAATTCCGAAGTCACCCAAGCGCGCATCAAACAGTACTACAGTCGCGCCAGCACCGTTGTTCACCCACCAGTCGATGTTGAACGATTCACCCCTGCACCTAAAGGCGACCGCAGTGGCTACGTCCTTTGGGGTCGACATGTCCCCTACAAGCGTTTTGACCTGGCTGTACAGGCCGCCAATCAATTAGGCATCCAGTTGACCATTATCGGTAGCGGGCCTGACACAGCGCGCCTCAAGAAGCTAGCAGGACCAACCGTCACGTTTGTTGGCCGCGTCAGCGACAAAGAACTCGTTCGCCTCGCCCAATCAGCAAAAGGCTTCCTGTTCCCTAATGAAGAAGACTTCGGTATTTCAGCTGTCGAGGCCCTTGCCGCTGGAACTCCAGTGATTGCCTACGCCAAAGGCGGCGCACTGGACATTGTCCAAGACGGCGAAACAGGCGTCCTTTTTGACCACCAGACAGTCGACAGCCTGGTTGCCGCTATGAAACGGTTTGAAGTGATGCAATTTTTGCCCGCAACACTCCACCGCAAGGCAAAACGATTTGATAAAAGCTTGTTTGCGACGCGGATTTTGAAGATTGTCCGGGACGCTACTTTATAGCACTAACAATTGATTCGAGACAATTCGCCGTATCTTCCCAACGAGTCACTTCGATACTATCGATTCCAAAGGCCTTCACTGGGTAGTCATTTCCACCTTCTTGTAGCTTGTCACCGAAAAATAAGATATCTTCTTTTGTGAATCCTGTTGCATCAATCAGCTTTTGCATCCCGTGCGCCTTGTCGATACCTTTTCGAGTCACATCAATTGACGTTGTTCCCCCAAGGCGAATTTCGAGTTCAGGAATCTTTTCCAGAGCAACCGCACGAATAGCCATACGTTTTGCGCCGTCCGGATCCCAGGCATATTTTGCTTCAGGCGAAGCGCCTTGGCCAAGACCGGAATACGTAATCTGACTATCGCGGTCTTCAATAATCTCACCAGCCGAATCTTCTGGCCAGTAGCCAGTTTGCTTGGCAGCATCTTCGAGGACAACTTTAATTTTGGTCTTCTCATCATCCGTCAGATCCTCAGCGTACTGCAAAGCCCAGTCGTTGATGGATTCATCGAATCGGTAGTAGCGCGTACCACAAGTTGGCATTAGATGGAGTCGTTTGAGTTTCTCGACACCAATATCTAAACGGCTAATGACCTGTTTTTGGAATAACTCGTACTTGCCACCAGAAATAATGCAGATATCAAAGTTTTCCAAGACTTCAGATAAAACAGCGGCCATGCGGTCGCTAATCGGTGACTTTGTAATGGCTAATGTATCATCAAGGTCGAATGCTAAAATCTTTTTCATATATAATCCTTATTTTTGGTGGCCGAGGGCCTGATTAATGCGGGTCGAAGAGTCGGCTTTTTCGTTGCCGCCAACACCAAAGACCAAGGTAATGTTCCGATCACGCGCAACGTCACCCTCAGGAATCGCTTTCTCGGAATCACGGTCACCACCATTAGCAAATGTCAGTTCGTGTCCCGGGTAAGCGTCCGCGATTGCATGCAACGTCCTAATAACTGGTGGGTCGTTATCGACAGCAATCATCACTTCATCAACGTAGCGTAGCGCCTTGATCAGTCGCGCCCTGTTTTCTTCGGGCAAGATAATCTTGTCCTTTTTTAAAACTTGCTGCACATCGTTGTTCACAATCACAATTAGTTTATCGCCCATAGCAGCGGCAGCCTCGATCATGTCCAGGTGCCCTCCATGTAAAGGATTAAAGAATCCGCTAACAATAGTTATTTTCATATCCCCATTATATCCCAAGAGATCGAAGATGATTGCTATAATAGAGCATATGAATATTATCGTTACCGGCGGTGCGGGGTTTATTGGCTCGAACTTCGTACACTTCGTCTACAGAGAGCGCCCCGACTGGCACATTACCGTACTAGACGCATTAACCTACGCAGGCAACCGCGCAAATATTGAGGGGCTCGACCCTTCACGCGTCACCTTCATCGAAGGTAATATCACCGACGCAGCACTTGTCGACAAACTTGTATCAGAACATGACGCCGTCGTTCACTACGCAGCAGAGTCACACAACGATAATTCTTTGCAGAACCCTCGCCCATTCCTTGATACCAACATCATCGGCACCTACACCATCCTCGAAGCTGTTCGTAAACACGGCAAACGCCTTCACCACATTTCAACCGATGAAGTCTACGGCGACCTAGAACTTGATGACCCAAATCGTTTCACCGAAAATACACCGTACAACCCATCAAGTCCTTACTCTTCAACCAAGGCTGGGTCAGACCTCCTGGTTCGCGCTTGGGTGCGAAGCTTCGGCATTACCGCAACCATCAGCAACTGTTCAAACAATTACGGACCATTCCAACATGTCGAGAAATTCATTCCTCGCCAGATCACTGAAGTCCTGGAAGGACGACGTCCAAAACTGTATGGAACGGGCGAAAACGTTCGTGACTGGATTCACACCGAAGACCACAGCTCGGCAGTCCTGACTATCCTTGAAAAAGGTGTCAGCGGCGAAACGTACCTCATTGGTGCCGACGGCGAAAAAGACAACAAATCCGTAGTCGAACTCATACTGAGCGAAATGGGTAAAGAATCCGACGCCTACGACCACGTTAACGACCGCCCAGGTCACGACATGCGCTATGCGATTGATTCCACCAAACTCCGCGAAGAACTGGGCTGGATGCCAAAATTTACCGATTTCGAAGCCGGCCTGAAGGCTACTATCGATTGGTACACCGCAAACGAAAGTTGGTGGGCACCACAAAAGCACGAAACCGAAGAAAAATACAAGAAAGCCGGTCAATAGTCCCATGCCAGATACAACCTCTTCGATTGATTTCGGTAAAGAGTTACAGCTTCACAAAACGAACATCCCCGGGCTTGTCTGGTTAGACCTACCTGTTCACGGCGACAATCGTGGTTGGTTTAAAGAAAACTGGCAACAAGAAAAAATGACCGCAATCGGCCTGCCTGATTTCGGACCACGTCAAAACAACATATCGTTCAATGCCACTCGTGGCACAACCCGTGGCATTCACGCTGAACCTTGGGACAAGTACGTCTCGGTTGCGTCCGGTAAGGTGTACGGCGCATGGACCGACCTTCGCGAAGGCGATACTTTTGGTGAATCGTTCGAGCTAGAGATTGACCCAAGCAAAGCAATCTTCGTCCCTCGTGGTGTCGGTAATGCATTCCAGGCACTCGAAGATGGCACCGCCTACTCTTATCTCGTAAATGACCACTGGGTAGCTGGTGGTGAAAACTATGCATTCTTGAATCTTGCTGATACAACAGCCAATATTCAGTGGCCAATCCCCCTCGCTGATGCCGAATTATCAGATAAGGACAAGGCGCATCCATCACTCGCTGATATCGAACCAATCGCTCCTCGCAAGACATTCGTTATCGGTGCCGGCGGTCAACTAGGCACAGCCCTGCGTGCAGAATTCCCTGATGCGGAATTTGTTGACCAAGCAACGTTCGACCTTACCAACCCTACTAGCTGGACAGGTCGCAACTGGCGACAGTATCAGACAATTATTAATGCCGCAGCCTACACCAACGTCGACGGCGCCGAAACACCTGAAGGCCGGGCTGTTGCCTGGGCAGTTAATGCGACGGCGGTCAAAGACCTCGCAAAGTTGGCAGCGGATAACCATTTAACGCTCGTTCACGTTTCAAGCGACTATGTCTTTGATGGCACGAACGAACTTCACACCGAAAATGAACGATTCGCGCCCCTCAGCGTCTATGGACAATCAAAAGCGGCTGGCGACCTTGCCGCCGCAACCGCACCGAATCACTACATCCTGCGCACCTCTTGGGTTATCGGCGAAGGTAATAACTTTGTCAACATCATGAAGTCACTAGCCGAAAAGGGTGTTAATCCATCAGTCGTCAATGACCAGATCGGACGCCTTACGTTTACGTCTGATCTTGCAAAAGCAATCAGGCACCTCCTTGAAACAAAGGCATCTGCAGGCACATACAACGTGTCTGGCGACGGCGAACCAGCAAGTTGGGCAGATATCGCGAAACAGGTCTTTGAGCTATCTGGCTACGATGCAGCCCGCATTACAGGCGTGACTACCGCAGATTATTACGCTGGCAAAGAAGGTATCGCACCCCGCCCCTTACAAAGTACGCTCGACCTTGCTAAAATACAGGGTACAGGTTTTGCGCCACGAAGGTGGGATACGGCGCTCCGCGAGTATTTAGAGCAGAAAAATTCTTAACTGAAAGGAAGTCCCATGAAAGGCATCATTCTAGCTGGAGGTTCCGGCACACGGCTTTGGCCAATCACTAAGGGAATTAGCAAACAATTAGTTCCCGTCTACGACAAACCAATGGTCTACTACCCACTGACGACACTGATGTCTGCTGGGATTAAAGATATTCTTATCATCACGACACCGGCCGATCAGCCACAGTTCCAAAACCTCCTTGGTGATGGTTCTGCCTGGGGAATTAGCCTTTCATATGCGGTTCAACCAACACCAGATGGCCTCGCGCAGGCATTTATCATTGGTGAAGAATTTATTGGTGATGATAAAGTCGCGCTTGTCCTGGGTGACAACATCTTTCATGGCCACAAACTAAGTGACTCACTAAAGACATGTGACGATCCAGATGGTGGTATCGTCTTTGCCTACAAGGTATCAGACCCAGAGCGCTACGGTGTTGTTGAGTTTGATGACGCAATGAAGGCTGTTTCTATTGAAGAAAAACCAAAGAGTCCAAAGTCTGACTACGCCGTTGTTGGTTTGTACTTTTACGATAATGATGTCGTCGAAATTGCCAAGAACGTTCCCGTTAGTGATCGCGGTGAACTGGAAATTACTTCGATCAACGAAGCATACCTGAAAGCCGGTAAACTAAAGGTCACCGTCCTCGACACCGGTGATGTCTGGCTTGATACCGGTACTATCGAATCTATGGCCGATGCAAGTGATTATGTTCGCGTACTACAAAAGCGAACGGGACAGATTGTTGGCAGCCCTGAAGGTGTCGCCCATGAAGAAGGGTTTATTACAGATGAGCAGCTTGATGCGCTTGCTGAGCCTTTGAAGAAATCAGGGTATGGGGAATATCTCGCAAGGTAATATAAGCCCCAGAACTTGCGCTAAGTTAATAATTATTGATGTTCTTATCTTTCTAAACGATGCGCAAGCGTCAAAGTGAGACGCTTGTATGTGGTAAAATAACGGATATGAATACTGCGACTCAATATAAAATACTCATTGCCATTCCCGCATATAACTGCGAAGGCCAAATACAGCGCGTCCTAAAAGAAATTGACAAAAAACTACTTGCACGAGTACATGAAATTGCAGTAATTGATAACGGAAGCATCGATAGCACCGTAGAAAAAGCAGTTAAATACAAGAATACGAAGAAGCTGGGTAATAAGCTACACATCTATAAAAATAACGATAACTTCAACCTTGGCGGTACGCATAAAGTTGCCTTTCAAAAAGCAAAAAAAGAAGGATTCACCCACGTCATAATTTTGCATGGTGACAATCAAGCAAAAAGTAGCGAAGCCAACGACCTCTTAGACTACATGGAAACACACCACGCACACCAGACCGTGCTCGGCTCTCGATTCAGCAAAAAATCCACACTTATCGGTTATAGCAAAAAACGAGTTTACGGAAATAAAGTCCTCAACAGTATCTATTCATTGCTCGCGTTGAAGAAACTAGAAGACCTGGGGTCTGGTTTGAATCTTTTTGCCCTATCGGACCTCGACGAAAAAACGTACATTCAATTCGCCGATAAACTCACCTTTAACTACGAACTTATCTTGGATCTAGTAAAGCGTAAGGTTGACTTTGCATACCTACCGATCACGTGGCGTGAAGAAGATCAAATCACAAATGCCAAGAATCTAAATATATTCAAAACGGGCATTTTCAACCTATTCAGTTGGCGCTTTGGAAACGCAGTGACTAACAATGACAAAAAAATAGGCACGTATAAGTGCAGGGAAATTCTATAATGAAAGATCTTCAAATTTTGATGCCAATGGGTGGGCTTGGAAGTCGATTCGCAAAAGAAGGATACCTAATACCGAAACCATTGATTGAAGTTGACGGTAAACCAATGTTTATGCGCGCACTCGACAGCTTCAAGGGTATCGAGAATGTGCAGCATATTTTCGTTATCCGCAAGGAGCACGAAGAGAAGTATGACTTGTCGAATCAAATCACCACACAACTACCAGATGCCCGTATAGCCATACTCGACCATGACACCAGGGGTGCCGTTGAAACGTGCCTCATCGCACAGAACCTTATTGACGACAGCCTCCCGGTCACAGTCGCAGATTGTGACATATATTTTGAGTCGGAAGCTTACTTCGACAAAATCAGCAACAAGAACGACGTTGATGGTATGCTCCTCACATTTGAGTCGAATGATGATAGATATAGTTATGTAGAGCTAGATCAAACAGATAAAGCGATTCGTACAGCCGAAAAAGTTGTCATTTCAAGCCATGCAATTCTTGGTGGCTACTTCTTTAGAAGCGGCCTTCTGTTCAAGTCACTTGCAAACCAATTTCTAACCGAAGGGCTCGGTGACCTGAAGGAGTTTTACATGTCACACCTGTTTAATATCCTAATATCCCAATCAGCAAACGTAGCAATTGCAAACGTTGATGCTATGCACATCTTCGGGACGCCCGAAGAGCTGAACGCATATCTAACCCGAAACGTATAAACTAACGATACTGGTCGTAATACTTGTTGAGCAGCACTACACATGCTGCGTAATACTTAAGCGTGTTTGAAGGATTAATTACTACTCTGTGCGCTAGCATTCTTCCGTACAACAATCCGGCATGAAATAGCGCTGAACGCTGTTCCGTAGATGTGAAATGCTTCTTCATGACTGTATCCACAAAATAATCGTGGAGCTGCATATACTGAGCAGACCGTCTGTCATGATAGTTAATAGTTTGTAATTTTCCTTCCACGGTAGCAAAAACGGGCTCTTCATCATCGTTCAAGAACTCATAGCCTGCGACCAATGACTGCATGTGGCGACCAAGATCTATAATTGGTCCTCGGATGGGATTGTCATCGGATGGATCAATAATAAATGGACGGTCAGTACTACTATTAATTAAGATATTATCGACAGTTAAATCACCGTGCGCAACCGGTGACCTTCGGTATGTAGCCAAATCATTCCATGCACCTGCATGTGATTGAATCTTACCTAATATAGTATAGAAATTATCATAAGTCGTGCCATTTACCTTGATCTTCTTTTCGCTAACAATAGCCCGCAATGAGTCATCCTGACTAATAGCCTTACTAATCTTATCGAGTAGTCGCTCTTGGATATAGATATCTCGCTCTTCGGTGTTCAACGATTCTTTTTCAAGTTTATATAGATCCTTGAACACATGAGACCAGACCTGATTAATTGCTTTTTTTGATTGAGCCAAAGAGTGTGTATGAATATACTCAAACAAAGGGATGTTCTGGGGATTATATTCTAGATCAATTGCATAATAGTCGCTCGTCTTCTGTTCGCCTATTACATTCACGATATAATCTTTATCGCTCTGCTCTTTCAACCACTTGTACTGAACCTTAAGTCTGTCAGTGTATTCTGCTGGGACAATCTTCTTGACAAACATTGCATCAGATTTCAGAGCGAGCACCGTAATTGCGTCTGATCCACCTTTGAAGAATTTCACCAGACTTAGCCCGCCATTAACCTCGATTTTGTGCAGTATTCTACTCAAGCTCGCACCCCTAAAATATGTATCGAGAAAAATAGGAAAGTCCTGGGAGATATCATTATACCTAAGAAGCTTATTGACGTACGGGTTAACTCCACTCGTCTGACGTTTGGCGGTCTTATATACCAACAACGCGATAATACCAATAAATGCCATAGGCAACACCAGTACTGCCCACATTATTTTCCCGTAGATCACTGCGTCTACACCCATGCCACTAGGTAGCGATGCTGCGAGCTGCGCGTACAATGTCGCATCCTGGGGTTGCGTAGAAGTAAGAATATATGGCGTAATACTTGATACAGCCAACTGCGGAAATCCCGCTAACCCTGCAAGCCCAACAACAATCACAGCCGCTGATGCGATATAGAATACCCATGATATAAGTGCATATGAAATATATCGTCCAACATAAGCCTTGTTATTGAAAAAGTTTTGAAGCCCAAAGATAAGTGACCAGACCTTGAATCTAACACTGTTACTAATTCTTGGATTAAATAACTGCGAAAATCCAGAAATTACTCTTAATAAATATTTATTCTCTGCCTTAAGCAAAACAAGCGCAGATAGCAATAGGATTGCAATCAATATGGCAACTATAGCAGCAACTATAACGCTGTAGGACTGCAGGCCAAGATAGAAATATCCCATGAGTACAAGAATGCCAATAAAGACAACGTCAATCGCCCTTTCGATAACAATAGCAACAAATGTATACAGAAAACTGATACGCAAGCGTCTTGACGTAAGATATGCCCGTACAAACTCACCTATTCTTAACGGCAACAGCGTATTAAACAGGTAACCAGTCGCCAAAACACCAAACTGAAAACGTAGACTGCTTGGTGCCGCCTGATCTAAGACCAATTTGGTACGAGCGGCTCGAAATAGATGACCAACAAGCTGCAGCACAACAGCTACTGCTATTATCAACAACCAGACTGGGTGGTTGTATATATAAGATGCAATCATAGCAAGTGCATCACGAGAAATGTATATCCCCAAAAAGGTCAATGTGAATGCCACAGATATCAATGCATATTTCATAATTCAAACGTCCTTACGTGTACAACGTTAATGCCCGCACCGCTCGCAGACTCAATGCCTTTAGCAGAATCCTCAAATGCAAGAACCTCATCTTTGCGCAAACCTGTCTTCTCAAGCGCCAAAAGATATGCCTCAGGATGCGGCTTCATGTTAGCCACATCATCACCAAAGACCATGTGCGTAAAAAATTGTTCAAGCCCGTGGTGCCTCAAGACAGCCAAGGCATTTTCTTTCTTTGCTGTAGTTACCAGCACCGTTGTACTGCAAGAGAACATCTGTTTCAAAAAGTTACTCAAAAATTCGTTCAGAAGTGATTCATGGAGTCGAGCGGGATACAGTATTTTTTTTCGTTCATTTACACTATCTATTTCATTATCCTGAATACCAACCACAACCTTAGGCAGGAAGTCCCTAGAACTCTCCCCGCTCTTTATGAGTGAATGTAGTGTATCGCTGGGTTCTCTAGCCGTCACGAGCCTTATAGCCTCCGTGTACGCGCTAGTATTCGCTTGGTGTGTATTGACGAGTGTTCCGTCTAGGTCGAAGAAGAATGCTTTTATAACTGACATGTTAATAGCTATTATACTAAACTGTAATCATTTTTTTGATAAACGACCCAAAGTAGTATAGTTGGGGTAGATGAAAAGCAAGATTACACAGATTCTACAAAATAAGCGGTTGGCAAAATACTTCATAATGGCAGTTGTTATTGTCGGGCTAGAGTTAGTGACTTTCCAGATTATTTACATCTTATCGAAAAACTACTACCTAGCAACTTCGCTTAGTTTTGTTATCGGGGTACTGCTTAATTGGATAATCGGACGAAGATTTGTCTTTGGTGCATCATCGCACAATCCATTGCGTGAATTTACCATGGTCCTAGTTGCTAGTCTTTTTGGCCTAGCGATACAACTACTTGTTGTGTTTGTATCTGTTCAGATCCTTCTTCTCTACCCACTAGTCGGTAAGGTTATTTCGATTATATTTTCATTTTTTTGGAACTATTGGTTTAGAGCAAAATTTATATATAAAACTAGCAACTCGTAGTATATGCTCCAACTCAAAAGACTATCAATAAAAATTCGGCGAATATTAGAAAAGCCACAATACTTTTTTTTGTTAGTCTCCGCGCTATCGGGTTTTCTGTTGATTTTTATACTACCTCCATACCAAGCGCCCGACGAGCATACCCACTTTTACAAATCTGTTCAGCAGTCATATGGTCATATCAAAGCGGAAAAATTCTCTGAAACTGAAGTTGGATCAATGTTACCTGCGAAATACAACCAGTCAGTCGCTTATTACAAGTACATGTGGCTAGATCCAACACAAAAAATAAATCCTGGCGTTGTAAAAGAACAGCTACTACATGGGCCAAACGATTCAGCGAGAGTGATAACAAAATACGAAAACACCGCTGTTTACCCACCTTTGACCTATATTCCTCAGACCATAGGGCTAAGCATCGCTAGGGTGTTTCATTCATCAGTACTTATTCAGCTTTATGCCGCAAGAATAGCGACACTTCTTGCATGGCTCGTACTAACATTTTTCGCAATCAAAATAATACCTTTTGGGAAATGGGCGATGGTGGCACTCGCAATCACCCCACTAACCCTCATGCTAAGTGCCTCGTCGTCAAATGATGCCGTAACATTTGGTTTAATATTTTTATGGACAAGTTTTTGCCTAAAAGTAATTAACGACAAAAAACCACTTCTTATCCAAGAAAGAAATCTATTAATAGTCTTTAGTGTCATCCTGGGACTATTAAAACCTCCTTATTTTTTATTAATATTACTAACGATACTCATTCCTCGACACAAATTTAAAGGCCTTAAGCAGTCGGTTTTATTAAAGTCTATAGTAATCACAGTACCCTTGATAACAGCCATACTTTGGATGCTATTTACGAGAAATTTATATATTGTCACAAACCCATTGGCCGACACACCCCTTCAAATATCTTACATACTAAGTAATTTACATGGCGTTTCTATCGACTTTCTCAACACATTCTTCATATCGCCCGTCAGTGATGACTTAGTGCTGCAATTTTACGGTTTATATTCGTGGTTGGTAATTAGAATACCAATTATCTTTGTCGTGGTCGCATATATTTCACTATTCCTCGTAATGACGGTCAGAAATCCTTTCGAAGCGACCATCAACAACCTCACAACTAAAATACGTATATGGCTTGTTGTTCTCTACGTCTTGAGTTGCTTCGCCATCATCGGATTAATATTCCTATCGTTCAACCCAGTAGGCCAAAATGAAGTAATAGGTCTCAATAGTCGATACTTTATACCGCTTGCCGTACTGTTCATACCTGCGCTGTCTGGCCTGATTAATCTTAAGAATAAGTCTAGCTACATCACCCTATTGAAGTGGATAAAGCCGTCATTGATACTGCTTTCTATTGTTACTATAGTGTCTATATACTTAAGATTTCATATCGCAAACTAATTACAAATATACGATTTATCTAATTTCATTTGCCAGTCACTTGCTGGGTAAATTTCTACAATAGATTCCGCAGGCGCCCCACATATTCGCCGAACCTCTGAGGAGAGCGTCGGTCGAGTAGTGCCCTTACCGTAGTGATCTTCGTGAGTGAAGCCGGCAGCGGGCAACGCTATCATCACCGCAGCACCTAATATAAACAAAAGTAAGAATTTCACGCCAAGACGCAGCTTGTTGAAGTCGTCTTTAATAAGATACACCGCCAGGAACAAAGTCAGCATAGTTCCTGCGTAAAAGAAAAGTCCTGGCCAAGCCTGATCACTAAAGCTTGTGAAAAAACTTGTGACACCCGGTCTATTTATTACAAAACCTGCAACGTTTACCATAAGCGCGAAGATAACAATAGTCGCGACAACAAGGTTCTGCTTCACTCTTCTAATGACCAGTAGCGTTACTGCCACAAAAAAGCCGATAAGCGCAATCAAAGCATAAACGTTACTAATGAGATAGTTAACAGGGAAAGTGATACCGTAAAGAGTAGATCTGTAACCAATGAGTGCGAGGGTTGATTTATCAAGTGGGCCATCAAGATAACCAGGTAAGTCTGGAATACCCCTTAGCTTGACGGCCAGAATGTAGATCGCGCTCAGTATCGCTAGTACTGCAAGACTTATAAAGCTCGGTGTTTTCAGAAGAGCAATAAAGCCTTTTCGTTTAGTGAAAAATATCTTCAGCTCGTTTATATATCTCATGAGCACAAATGGTAATACTGCAACCGAAACAATGTTTGTTAATACACAAATCAGTAAGGCAATATCAATGAGGTAAAATTGATACCTCTTTGAAATAAGGAGCCTGTCGTTCCTTAGAATAACCAATAATGTCGCGATGAACAGAAATGCAAACTTCAGATTTCCAATAGTACCAATAACTGCGTAATCGTAGCTTCCGAAGGGAGTACTCCAAAGCAAGACAGACAAGATAATTGAAAGTAGTATTCCCAGCCTTTTTCTAAAAAGCATGAATGGCAAGGCGCACACCGTTCCCCAAAATACGTATGATGCCACAGCCACTGCCTTGGCAAGCGTTTCAAAACCGTTACCAAAGATTTGATTCACTACCTGCGCGGCAATCCCCACTAGGTATTGCCCAACTATCAGGTAGCCATTGAAGGGGGTGATCAGTGCCCCAAGAGGACCTTTTTCAATAATATTTTTCATGAAGTCTTTACCGTCTTCGGCATAGAAATTAGAAAAGTCATATGCGAATGGGTAACGGAAGTAGAACACAAATGCACCCATAGTAATCAGCAATACAGATATAGCAATTCCATAGATAGTAGCGTGTCGATAATACACCGCTTTTAGGCTAACTATCTTTTTTTGTAAAACTATTTTAAGTTTTTTAGTCATACTCATTAAATAAAGTATATCACTGGAGTGTCTAAAAAATTGTTGCAGTGCACATCATTTACTTACTTTTATTTTGATGTACTGGTACAATAGATACATAAGCATAAGTTGAAAAATATGAAAACACAAAAAAACCAAAGAAAGCTTTCTAAAAAACTTATTATCACCTCTATCGTCCTAGGGGCTGCTATTCTTGTCACTATCGGATACCTCCTCGTCTCAGCAGGTACATTTACAGGAAAGAGCGAGAACCAGACAAGCGCACCAAGCCCCATTAACACCGTCGACTACGAAGAGCCGACTGATAGTCAAAAAGAAGCTGGTGACACGACAAAAACAGAGACCATTAACGAGACGACACCAACAACGCCATCTGCAGCAAACAAAGTGACTATTACTGCACTGCAGCAGACAGAGGATTCTCTTCAGATCCGTTCTTACGTGGATACGTTGAGCTCAACAGGTAACTGTAAGTTAACCCTTTCAAATGCAAGTAAAACTATTGAAAAGAACACACCAATACAGGCATCTGCTGACGTCTCTACGTGTCAGGGGTTCGACATTCCTCTCGCTGAGTTATCTACAGGTAACTGGTCAGTTCAAATCCAATACATTATCGGAAATAGCACATCTACAGCAACTTCAACAATAGAAATAAAATAATGAACAATAATAGGCATTTGAGCTTACGCAGTGCAAAAATAGGCGTATTATTCGTATTGGCTATATTTATATGTATTACTTTTTTAAACCAGCGCGCAGAAGCCGCCCCGGTTGCTGGCTTCGAAGCGGGACGAATCATTGACGATTCAGTCTTCGCCAATAAGGATACGATGAACATCGCTCAGATACAGGCCTTTCTTAATAGCAAAGTGCCCGTTTGTGATACTAATGGAACCCAGCCATCAGAATATGGGGGTGGGACGCGGGCGCAATGGGCTCAAGCGAAATACGGACAAAGTACGTTCACCTGTCTTAGAAACTATTCAGAAAACGGCAAATCCTCAGCGCAAATCATCTATGAAGCATCTCAGAATTATAGAATAAACCCTCAAGTTATCATTACCCTCATTCAGAAAGAACAGGGCTTAGTCACCGATACATGGCCGCTTAACATACAATACCGAAGCGCAACCGGCTATGGCTGCCCCGACACCGCTGCGTGCGACAGCCAGTATTACGGACTTACAAATCAAGTTAACTGGTCGGCAAAAATGTTCCGATCAATCTTAGACAATAACCCCAACTGGTATACGCCCTACGTCCTAGGGAATAATTACATTCGTTGGAACCCTGCCAGTTCTTGTGGCGGAACAACTGTCAATATACTCAACCGTGCAACTCAAGCATTATATAACTACACCCCCTACCAGCCAAACCAGGCAGCCCTGAATGCAGGTTACGGTAGCGGAGATAGCTGTAGTGCTTACGGTAATCGCAACTTCTACCTCTACTTCACGGATTGGTTTGGGACAACCAAAAATGAAGTAAGCCTACAAAAGACGACAACAAACCCAACCGTCTACGTTGTTTACGACGGGAAAAAACACGGTATTCCAAGCATAGATGTCCTACAGGCCTGGGGCCTCGACAGGCTACCCACCTACACTGTCAGTGATGTGGTGTTAAATACCGCACAAGATAGTGGCGTCTTAACGCGCTTGGTAAAAAACCCCAACGACCCCAATATGCTCCTTATGGTGGACGCAAACAGCTTCTTCGCAGCATGGCCAAGCACAATACAGAATTTCGGATTCAATCCTTCTGCCAACATCAGTGTCGGTTCAAAGCTTCTCTCTATTCTAAACTTTGGCGGCAACCTCAGTCCATTCGTATACTCACCTGGTACTAATGGGGTTTATCTTGTTGATAATGGCACAAAACACGAATTTCCGTCTCTTGGAATGCTCGGTTCATGGGCAGGAAACACACCAACTGTCTCGCTGAGCAATTCACTATTTAATCAATTAACATCAGCTCCATCAATTTCCGCTAGCGATATCTACACCTCATCTACAGGGGTTCGCTACCTTGCGGACTCAGGGGTACTGCGTCAGATACCCAGTAACCTAGACAGCAGCTACGTATCTAGCCAGCCAGTCACTATATCTAGTCTCCTTTCGGACATACTACCTAAAAGCTCACCCCTAACTAGGCTTGTCAGGTCGGTTAACTCACCAACAATATATCTTCTAGACAATAAGCAGTTGCATGGATTTACGTCTGGTGAGCTTCTTTCTTCATACTCAAATAGCACTACCGGTGAAGTCACCACCCTGAGTAGTGACGCTTTAGGGAAGTTTACTCCCTCGTCAAACATTGGTAATAGGTTCGTCAGAAACATGAGCACGGGACAGTCATTCTACTTAGACAAAGAATTACACACACTTAACGAGTCCTTCGGCGGAGCGGAATACGGACTCAGCCTGAGCACTCAGCTTATCAATGAATATGGAGCGGTAAAAAACTTCAACTGCGGTTTCAATAATAGCTTTATCCAATCCGGCAGCAATCCCACCATCTACATGGTAGAGGCTGGAAAAAAGCGACCTATTGGAAGCATAAGCGATTTGCGACTACTCAACTCTTCAAGTAATGTAGTCTGTGTCCTAAATCAAACAGAACTAGACGCAATACCCACCGGGGGACAAATTACCCCGTATGTTACATTTGGCGGACAGGCCTATTTATTAGAGAGTGGCAAAAGATATACTATTACTCCGGCAACCTTGCAGTCTCTTGGGATAGCCCCAACGACAGCAGGTATGCAATTCATTAACACATTTACGGATAGCGGCGAACTAAAGACGAGTTTCAAAATAAACTCGAGCACCTACGTATACATCAACAATGGGAACTATTTCACAACAACTAATAATGCCGTTGCAAACATTTGGCAGATAGATACAGGTACTACACACTCAAATCTTGTGCTTGATAGTCTAAAGTCAAAGGGTGAACTTAGCCAGTTTGCTTCCTCTCAAGATTCAGATGACAAGAGGATATTCCTCGTAGATGCCGGGAAATTTATTCCAGCGACATCAATGGATGGCATTATCAACGCTGGTTATAGCGGTCAGAACGTACCCAGTATTTCATCATCACGAATATCTGCGAACTTAGCTGATTATATTTGGAGTGGTTATATTGCAAAAAATGGATCTTCTTACTGGATACTTGACGGTGGTGCCAAGCGAGTAATACCTACACAATACCTCACCGCATGGCAACCCAACCAAGCAACCATCCTAAGCACGACGTTCCTTTCTCTACTAAGAAACAGCCCAGACATTACAGACGCGATAAAGAGCACCACTCAATCAACTATATTTGGCATGAAAGACGGTAAAAAGTATGGTATACCAACACCTAGTGCTTACGCTCAGTCGGGGCTTGGCGCGACCACAATAGTCACAAGTTCACTAGTAAACACAGTTCAAGATGGTGGAGTTTGGACAAACTAGTAACCGAAGCGCATGAGTTTCCACAAAAAGTCTTTATCGATATTCTTGTGTTTACTGAGTTGAATTCGCTTGTAAATAAATATTGGGATAAACACAATACTATGGAGTCGGCCTTGAATTACCGCCGGTATCGCGTAAGACTTGCCTATTCGCTTAAGATGGCGCATTGAGGCAATGTCTGATTTCGGTATCCTTACGATAATCGTGAATAATATAGGAAGTGGTAGATTCTTTATTAGAAGTCCCAGGTTGTTCCTAAACGTCATACGCAGTGAGAAACGCGGGTCCTTCTTGTTAGAGCTCACAGAGCCCATGTGGAACGCTCTCGTGCCAGGCACGAGCAGGTTATCCCATCCCATCACCGTTGCTCTAGCAGCAACATCGACATCCTCAAGATACATAAACATTGTTTCATCAAAGAAATCATCGAATGGCTGTGCTTCAATAAATCCACGGGTAATCAACATTGCTGCAGCGTTGCATCCGAATACTTTTAGCGCAGGCACGTCTTTATTCCCAGATATCGGTTCGCGCCATGAACTTTGAGTTGCCTGACCATACCTTGAAATAAAGATATGTGTTGAGTCAATCACTGCGTGGTTGAAGTAATCCAGCGTGACACTTTGCAAACACGCAGCTTTTGGTTTTATGAGTGCCGTATCGACAAGTGTCTGTGTCCAGTTAGGGGCGAGCGTTGCATCGCTATTTACCAAAACAACGTATTTCGTGGATGCATCTTCAAGCGCAACTTTGATGCCGATATTATTGCCCTTTGCAAATCCGTAGTTAAAGGTTTGTGGTAACAGCACAATATCTGGATAATTGGCTTCAATATAGGCAACTGTCCCATCTTTAGAGTCATTGTCCACTAGAATGATCTTTTTTGCCAATGTCGTATTTTGATCCATGATTGATGCAATACATTCATCAAGAAGTGTTTTATTGTTCCACGATACGACGATATACGCTACTGAGTCTCGATTCTTGATCATAAAGGTATACCTTCTCGTTCTGCTAGTCTCATTAGGATGTTAATAATTGTGCTCTCAGGTGAGTAAAGTATATAGCCACCCGACAGGCTTTCTGTGAGATTCGTGTTGAAATATGAGTGTGCTGAAGACCAACTATGAGGCATAACCTCTATTGAATTCGCGTCAAACACCTCGGGCGTATAAATAGTATTAAACGCTGGATTTTGTTCTGGATTAAGGGTAAATAGAGTAACTTTATCGAGTCGCTGGTTTTCGTCTATAGTATCAACGAATGCGAGAAGCTCTTTCTTTCGAGTTGCAACTACACCACCAAGCCCGTCTACATTTCGCACCCAACTCGTGTTGCCAAAAAAAGTCTGGTTATTGGTAGCTGATTGCCCCTTAAACAACCTTGCAAGTGTATGATCGGCATTATAGACAAGTCCGCAATCTTGGACCGTTCCGTCCTCCTGAATAACCACAGGAGCTACTGCTTTGATATGTCCCTGCCTTAGAACACTTGTTAAAGTTTGTGGCCACTGTTTTGATCGAGGAAGATATGGTTGGCTAAACGAAACCACAACTTCTCCCCCAGCCTTACTGAGCGCATCCCTTAAATACGATGCTGTATTTTCCAGGTGTGTGATTTTGATATTTTTAGGTACAGTAACGTTCATAGTACTAGCGAATGGAACGATGAGATCTATATCTGCTGTCGTATCAGTCCGTGCTATCAGAACTTTTGTAAACAAGTTAAGTACGGCTTCTGAAGCAAACGGCTCAACAATGACAGCTATTTTTTTATATGGCGTAAACGCTAAGTCGTAAAAGCCAGGACGATTGTGTTGTGATGTGACAGAGACGTCAACGCCTTTTCTTTCAAAATGTTCACTCAGCGCACTCACACCTGCGTCAGTGACATTCTTCTTTGAACCAAAGTCTTGAGCAGTAGAGCCCTTTGTAGACCTCCAGTGGTAAAGAACTTTCGGAATATGGACAATCTTTACGTCCTGGTCTGTTACGCGGAGCATAAGATCATAGTCCTGTGCACCATCTTTTTTTGGATCTAAATATCCAACTTCATCAAGAACCGTTCTCTTGATAGCACTAAGATGGTTAACGTAATTAACGTGCGTAAAAAGGTCTGGGGACCAATCAGGTTTATAATGAGGATCGAAATATACTTCACTATCATCGGAAATCTTATCTTCATCAGAATAGATAAAGTCGGCCTTCTCGCTGATAATTACTTTTACAAATTCATAAAGCGCAAACGGATCAAGGACGTCATCGTTGTCACAGAAAACCACATAGTCACCCTTTACCTGCTTGATGCCGTGATTAGTATTGTTAGAAATACCTTTAGTGTTGTTAGAGAATACCTTAATTCGCTTATCTCGCAGTGCATAATCTGCGGTTCGCTGTTGTGCAGCCGTATCTGTGGACGCATCTGTCAAAATAAGCTCCCAGTTCGGGTATGACTGCGCCATGACCGAATATATGAGTTCAGCGAAGTGCTTCTCAGCTGGGTTATATACTGGCACGACGATCGATATAAGTACGTTTGCACCCTCAACTTCCGGATCGACTTCACGAAGCGGTGGTTGCAATCGTTGCTGGTTCATCCATAAATTGTAATATCCACCCAAGTATGGGTTCTTAATTTTAGCTATAACTAAAATCTTTTTCACCAATTTTCTTTGTGGACTCTCTTTGGGTAAAAAAATATTTATAATCTTATTCAACATACATATTTCCTAACTGGCAATTTTCCAGCCGTCATCTAACTTTACAGCACTGTCGCGCGATGCATCATAGCCTTCAATAAGGAAGGTTGCGGCACGTGGGATATGTTCCAAGAGATGATCATCCAATAGCCGATGAACCGATATGAATAAGTCGTACGTGCCTGCGTTGAATTTTTGTAGTGATTGCGAAAAGGTTAACCTTGCAGTGCCAATAACTGGATTGAGAGAACTATCTTCTCGCGTATTTAGGTCAGCCAACACAATACCATTCCTGACGATAGAAATATTCAAGTAGCATGGAACATCCTGTATGGTGTCATACTGAACCTTTGCCCGAATAATATCTGCGTTTTCAAATCGCTTCTTGTTTATGGTCAATTTAAGATTTGTTTTGTATTCAGGCTCATCCTTTTCAGCAGATTTACCTGCTTCAATATTCTCTTCTGTATACAAATCAGCGACCTCGTTCGGAGTACCAATTTTCTCAATAACACCGTCTTTTATAAGCATCGCCCTGTTACAGAACCGCTTTACGGCAGCCATATCGTGAGTGACGATAACAATGGTTTTTTTGTCTCGTTTTAATTTCGCAAAGTAATCGAAACATTTTTGTTGGAAAGCAGCGTCACCAACAGCAAGCACTTCATCGAGAAGCAAAATATCACCCTGTGCTTGAATAGCGATCGAGAAGGCCAACCTGACCTGCATGCCGGAAGAATAGTTTTTAAGACGTTCTTCCATGAAGTCTTTTAGTTCTGCAAAATCAACGATTGCGTTATACATTGCATCAATCTCTTTATGGCTAAAACCCAGCAAAGCACCATTCAAGTAAACATTTTCTCGGCCAGTCAATTCGGGATTAAAGCCAACACCCAACTCGATGAACGGAACAAGCGACCCACCGATCTTTACCGAACCACTAACAGGTTCATAGATACCCGCAAGTGTCTTAAGTAATGTACTCTTGCCACTCCCATTCTTACCGACAATACCGAAAAAGTCACCCTTATGAACATCGAAAGTAATGTCATTAAGCGGTGTAAATTCCCGGTATCCTTTTCGTCCTTTTATGACATTAATAACCTTTTGCTTCAGTCCATTACTACCCTCTAGTGGGATTTTAAAACTCTTAACGACGTTTTTGACTTCAATTATTGGCTCAGGCTTTGATAACATACTATATATTCTCCGCAAAATATTTCGAGTTTTTCTTGAAATACATTGTCCCTGCAACGAAAATAAGGACGACTATAGTAAGAGGGATTAGTACATATAAGCCATTATTAAATAGGCTACTTATCGTGATTGATTCATCGGTTACCAACACATAACGTGCATCCTGAATCGCTTGAGCAACTGGGTTCATCAACAATAGTTTCGCAGCAAGTTCACTCTTTTCGACAACAATTAATAGTGGGTAAATGATTGGTGTCGCGTAAAACGCTGCCTGCATAATAATTTCCCAGATATGGCTCGTGTCTCGGTACTTAACATTTACTGCAGAGAGGAAAAAGGCTAAGCCAAGCGCTAATACATATATTTCTAGTATATATACTGGGAGAAGAAGAGCTGAAAAGTGCAATTCAACACCATTGAAAATCATAAATATTACTACAATAACGAGATTTAAGATGAGATTAATAAGTGCGGATATAGTGGTAGACAAGACAATAATATATTTAGGAAAACTAATCTTTCTAATTAGATCACCTCTGTTAAGGATGGAGTTCAATCCTTGATTTGTTGCCTCTGAAAAGAACGTCCACAAAACAATTCCAAGAAGAAGGTATACCGCGTAATGTTCAATTGAACCGAGTTTTACTAAAAGTCCGAACACGACGTACATAATCGCAAAAAGAAATAGGGGCTTCAATAGAGACCAAGCGTAACCTAAGACAGATCCCTGATAACGCAGCTTAAAATCAGTGACGACAAGTTCTCGAAGCAAAACACGGTTTCGCTTACTAAATATTTTAGAAAGTTTCATAAGTTCAGAATTAATTATAAGATAGAAGCACTATTATGACTAGCGTTCTCATCGTTGTATTAAATTGGAATGGCATCAAAGACACTCAAATGTGCCTCGATTCGCTTTTAAAACAGAGGTGCGGCAACTTCCAGATTCTTGTTGTAGATAATGGTTCTGTCGATAATTCACTTCAAATACTTCGCACTATCGAAGCAAAAAATGACAATATAACCGTTCTCGCTAACCCGAAAAACAAAGGTTTTGCTGGCGGCGTCAATACGGGCATCACCTACGCAATCGAACAAAACTTCGATGCCGTCGCCCTATTCAACAACGACGCCATTGCCGATAAAGAATGGCTCAGCGAACTCGTTAAAGGCCTAGCGCAAAAAGACACCTCGATCACTACTGGTCTACTTCTTCACGAAGATGGCAAAACTATCGATAGTACTGGTGATTATTACTCTATCTGGGGCATGCCTTTCCCACGTAACCGTGGCAACAAGGCGACCGAAGCGCCACGTTCAGGCTTCGTCTTTAGCGGCTCAGGCGGCGCAAGCCTCTATAAAACCAGCCTTTTTAAACAGATCGGACTATTCGACGAAAGCTTCTTCGCCTATTACGAAGATCTTGATGTCAGCTTCCGCACCCAACTAGCTGGTCACAAAGTATATTTCACCAACAAAGCTATCGCCTATCACAAACAGGGTGCGACAAGTAAAAAGATTCCTGGTTTTACTGTCTACCAAACCTTTAAAAACGTTCCTCTGTTGTTTGCAAAGAACGTCCCAACAAAGCTTCTACTTCCAATTGGCGCCCGTCTCCTCCTTCTCTACACCCTATTTTTAGGCAATGCAGTACGACACGGCTCAGGAACTCCTGCCCTAAAGGGTTGGTTGGCATCAATCGGTTATTTCTGGACTCGGAGCCTTTGGCTACGATTTAGTATCCAACGAAACCGCAAAGTCAGCACGGCGTACATCAACTCGATTATTCTGCATGACTTACCGCCCGATCAAACCGGTATGCGTAGGTTTCGTAAAATATTTACAGGCAAAGCCTAATACCGCCATGGATATACACATGATAGATAAAAATGAACCAGCTCAAATCGCAACAATGCTGAACAAATACGAGCCTGGTTTCCTCCCAGAACCACTGTTTGTTGCGGTTGCTCGCCTAGTCGTTCTCACAGCAATTGAATTTATCCCTCTTCGCAAAAAAGGAGACGGCACGATAGAGGTGCTACTGTTCAAAAGACCCAGCGCCGACCCTGTCTGGCCTGATATGCTTCACACTCCTGGCACTATGCTTCGTTCGACTGATTCCTCGTTTGAGGCTGGGTTTGATCGTTTATTTAAGGATGAGTTAAAAATATCTCGTCCAGCAACACCCATTTTCATAGGAACAGATTTAGTTCATCACAAGAGGGGTACGATTGTCACACTTGAATATATTGTCCGTATTAATCAGGAGACCACCGGTGGAACCTTCTATGATGTCGAAGATTTACCGATTGACTTTATCCCTGAGCAGAAAGAGATGATACAGAGGGCTGCCGATAGGTTTATGCATTTATGAAATTACTCGAATACGAAGCCAAACAACTCCTTGCTGAATCAGGAATTCTAACTCCTGCTTCGCATATCGTAAAAAAGGGACAAACCATACTCCTGTCCGTCCCTACCGTCCTTAAATCCCAAGTCCCTACCGGCGGCCGCGGTAAAGCTGGGGGTATTCTCATCATCAATTCCCAAACCGAACTTCAACCAGCCATCAACACACTCTTCGCCCTCGAGATCAAAGGTTTCACCCCGCAGACCCTCCTAGCAGAAGAAAAGCTCGCCATTACCAAAGAGCTCTACCTCAGTATCCTAATTGATCGTGCCTCGTCTAGCATCACACTCATCGCCCATATCGATGGGGGTGTCGAAGTCGAAGACAACAAAGATTTCAGGTCGTGGTCACTAACTGAATCCAATTCTGAAATCAATGCTAAGCCTCATTTTGATGTCATTGGACAGGAACTCGCCGACTATTATCAGCTCCCTGGCCAAACCTTCACCCTCCAAGACCTCGTCGAGAACCTCTACACCTGTTTGATTAAAAACGACGCCACCTTAATTGAAATTAACCCGCTTGTCCTGACCGCTGGCGATCAACTCATTGCCGGCGATTGCAAGATGACCCTCGACGATGCGGCTGCATTCCGTCACGCGTGGAACTTCGAGCAAAAACCAACCGAAGCCAACTTCGTCACGATCGATCCAGCTGGCAATATCGCTACTATCGCTAACGGCGCCGGCCTTGCGATGGCAACTGTTGATGCCGCCTTTGATGCGGGGTTAAAGCCAGCCAACTTCCTAGATATCGGCGGTGGTGCTACTACCGAAACACTCCTCAAGGCTTTTAATAAAATTGTCGAATACGAAAACCTACAGGCTATTATCATAAATATCTTCGCCGGCATCACCAGGGCCGATGAGGTTGCGCGCGCCATCATTGCCGCGAAAGAACAGATAACTAACCTTCCCCCACTGTTTATTCGCCTCGCAGGCACCAATGACGAGGCCGCAGCCAAGATCTTGACCGATAAAGGCATTACGATCATGCCCAACCTGCAGTCGTGCCTGGCAGCGGCTAAGGAGACGATCGATGCATAATCTACTTACCGGTAAAAACGTCATCGTCCAAGGAATTACTGGTGCCCACGGCAGTTTCCAAACCAAAGCCATGATTGCAGCGGGCACACATATTGTCGCTGGCACGACACCAGGCAAAGCCGGCCAAATCGTTGAAAATATCCCCGTCTATAATTCCATCAAAGACATCCAACAAGACCACGCCGTCGATACCTCGGTTATTTTCGTTCCTGCGGCCTATGCCAAAGGTGCCATTCTCGAAGCTATCAGTGCTGAAATTCCTTTGATTATCTGTATTACCGAGGGTATTCCCGTCCATGATATGTTAAAAGTTAACGAAAAGTTAAGAATATCGAAGAGTGTCTTGCTTGGCCCTAATTCTCCCGGTGCACTACTACCTGACATAAATAAACTCGGCATCATCCCCGCCAGCATGTCATTACCCGGTAACGCAGCGATCGTCAGTCGATCTGGCACGCTGACCTACGAGACCATGGCCGGCCTGACCGCAAAAGGCATCGGCCAAAAATACGTCATCGGTATTGGTGGTGACGTCATCCACGGCATGGGATACATCGAGTGTTTGCAACTATTCCAGGCCGACCCCGACGTCGACCAAATCATCCTTATCGGTGAAATCGGAGGTCAAGAAGAAATTCTCGCCGCTGACTTCATTAAAAAGTCGGTAAAAAAACCAGTATTCGCCTATATCGCTGGTCATCACGCCCCCGAAGGTGTCCAGTTAGGCCACGCCGGCGCCATCCTTGGATCGGCCGCTGAATCAGCTGACAGCAAGACCAAAATACTTGCACAATCGGGTGCCAAAACTGCCAATAGCATCGCCAACCTTGTAAAGCTTGTTGTAGGCTAATAACCCCTGTAAGTGCTATACTAATGACAATGAAAAAAATCAGTATTCTCATCCCCGCCTACAACGAAGAAGCTGTCCTGGAAAAACTCTTCGCACGCCTCGGCAACCTAGCGAATAACAATAAGAAATACGAATTTGAATTCTTTTTCGTCAACGACGGCAGCCGTGACGATACGCTCGAAATTATCAAAGATTACGCCGAAAAAGACGAGCGCGTCGCCTACCTCAACCTGTCTCGTAACTTCGGTAAAGAAATCGCCATGATTGCCGGCCTTGATAACGTCACCGGTGACGCGGTTGTTATCCTTGATGCTGATTTGCAAGATCCACCTGAACTTGTCCCAGAAATGATCACCTGGTGGGAAAAGGGCTTCGATGATGTCTACGCAAAGCGCAGTAGCCGCCTTGGTGAATCATGGTTTAAAAAACTGACCTCTAAGCTGTTCTATGACACCCTCCAAAGCGTCACTCGCATTCCGATTCAAAAAGACACTGGCGACTTCCGCCTTCTTGACCGCCGCGCCGTCGAAGCATTAAAGCAAATCCGTGAATCACAACGCTACACAAAGGGGTATTTTAGCTGGATTGGCTTTAATAAAAAAGAAATCACCTACAAACGCGATGCCCGTGCGGCTGGCGTCAGCAAGTGGAACTACTTCAAATTATTCGACCTTGCGATTGAGGGTATTGTTTCGTTTAGCACTGCCCCTCTTCGCCTGGCAACATTTATTGGGAGTTTTGTTGCCTTTGCAACCTTTGTCTACCTTGTCTTTATCGTCATCCGCACGATCTTCTTCGGTACTGACCTGGCTGGCTACCCGTCAACCATGGCTGTCATCTTGTTCCTGGGCGGTGCCCAGCTACTATCTTTAGGGATTATCGGCGAATACATCGGCCGGATCTTTAACGAGACAAAACAACGACCATTATATCTAGTAGAGGAACTGCACATTGGAACTCGCAAAAAAACACGCTGAAAAAATTAGGTTTGGGATTGTCGGCATTGCCAACACCGCGCTCGACTTCCTCTTACTATTTATTTTTGTTGGCCTTGGTGTCGACAAAATTGCCGCTAACTATCTTTCGACCAGTGCTTCGTTAGTTTTTAGTTTCTTTGTCAATAAGTCATTTACGTTTACTTCAACGACCGGCAATGCTAAAAAACAATTCGCTCTATTTATCATCATCACGCTTATCGGCCTATGGATCATCCAACCAATCATTATCGCCGCTGTCTCGACGGCCCTCGCGGGTACAGGCTGGGCTGACGGCGCGATACTGTTCGCTGCCAAGATCGTCGCAACCATCGCGTCACTGATATGGAATTACGTTTTTTACTCGCGTATCGTCTTCAAAAAAATAGAACAAACAAAGGATAGCAAATAATGCACATCGTGATCGACGCCCGTATTATTAGCTCGACGACTGGTCGCTACGTCGAACGACTCCTGACCTACCTGCAAGAAATTGATCACACCAATATATATACGGTGCTTGTTCGCTCGAAAGATGAAACCTACTGGAAACCAACAAACAAAAACTTTATCGTTCAGGTGGCTGATTTTAATAATTATTCTGTTGCCGAACAATTCGGCCTCAAACGGCTTTTAAAGAAACTACACCCCGACCTGGTGCACTTTTGTATGCCACAACAACCCGTTTGGTATAGCGGTAAAAAAGTCACCACTTTTCACGACTTAACACTGGTCAAAACCTATAATTCAGACAAAAACTGGCTCGTTTTCCATGCCAAACAACTAATCGGCAAATCGGTCTTTAAAAAAGTCGCTCGTGATAGCGACCATATTATCGCCATTAGTGAATTCACCAAAAAAGAACTCCTCGATTTTACCAACATTCCCGAGGAAAAAGTCACGGTTATTTACGAATCAACCGACGTTGCACTCGGCGCTTCAAAGTTATATACGCTTCCCTACAAAAACTATATTTTGTACGTCGGCCAACAATCTGACTATAAAAACATTAAACGCCTTGGTGATGCCCACCAAAAGCTCCTCGAAACCTACCCCGACCTTGGCCTTGTGCTTGTCGGGAAAAAGAATGCCAGCGCGCTCACCAACGAAGCGTATTTTAATAGCAAACACTATAAAAACATCCTCTTCACTGATTTCGTCGAAGACGATCAACTAAATTGGCTCTATTCACACGCCGGCGCATACATCTTCCCCTCACTCATGGAAGGCTTCGGACTACCAGGCCTCGAAGCAATGGGTCATGGCACTCCCGTCATCAGTAGTAACGCGACCTGCCTGCCTGAGATTTACGGCAACGCCGCTCACTATTTCGATCCGTTAAACGTCGGCGACATCACGCGCGCCATTACCGAAGTTCTTGGCAACGAAACACTACGCCGAGACCTGTCTAAACGCGGCTACGAGCAGATCAAGAAGTATTCCTGGATAAAGATGGCCGAACAGACTCACGCCGTCTACGAAGACGTTCTAAAGAGCTAAAGAAAAACACCCTAGTGTCGGGTGTTTGGTTATTATGAGCTTGCCTGGGCAATCGTAATGGCGCGTTCGTGACCTTCGCCCTCAGAGAACGTGCGAATATCTTCGTATTCCGTTGCTACTTGGTGAACGATGCGGCGGTCGGCAGGGTTCAAATGCGCAACGTGTGAATCACCAGTTCGGCGAACTTCTTCGATCCAGACACGCGCTTCTTTAGCGACGCGTTCAGCGCGTAGCTTTTTGTAGTCAGCGATGTCAATGTTAACGCGCCAGACAGCGGCGTCTTGATTGCGAAGCACCGTTGAAACGAGATACTGCAAACTGCGCAGTGTCTCGGCGTTACGGCCAATGAGTAGGCTATTAAGTTCGGTTGAAGGGACAGCAAGTTCAATAACGTCATCGTCAGTCGACGCGACTACTTTGACGTTGATACCAAAAAATGACAATAAGTCTGCCAGATATTTCTGTGCAAATTCGGTTGACTGCTGCTTGTTCATTAGACCTCCTTATTTTTGCGTGGGGTATCTTTTGCAGTGATGCGCGTCACCTTTGTAACGGTCGCTTCTTTGGCCTGTTTCTCGCGGGCTTTGGCCGTGGCTTTTTTGCCTTCTTTTTTAATGCCCTGGTCAGCGATCTTATCCATTTCTTCGGCGTCGCGCTTTAGCAGGAAGTGTTGTTGAATAGCGGCGAAGACGTTTGAAGTGACATAGTAAAGGGCTAGTGCACCAGGGAGGCTCAGCATAATAAACAGCATAAAGAATGGCATGATTTTCATCATCTTGCTCATCATAACGGCGTTCAGTTCGGCTTGGTCGGGTTGTTTACCTTCAGCGGCTTCAGACATGACGTCGCGGAATCGCTTGGTACTACCAGCCTGTGGTGAGGTTTGTTTTGTAATGATGTACTGAGTGTAGGCAGCGATAAGAGCCAGAATCACGAGGAAGATGTTGACGCCAGCCGGGCTAATCGCGTGTGCCGTTAGGTCAACAATACCGAGTAGTTTTTCGTTGAACTGCTCTGGGTGATCAATTAGTGCGCGAATTGGCGGGAAGTTTTCCATAAAGTCGTACGTAAATTCCGCAATTTGGTCGCGGTGCAGGGTGAAAATCTGAATCACTTGGTACAGGGCAATAAAGATAGGCAGTTGAATCAATAGAATCAGGATAGAACGAAACGGTTTGACGTCGTGTTTTTTGTACAGCTCTAGCATCTGCATGCTTTCAAGTTGTCGGTTGCCCTTACTACCTTTTTTAATCTTTGCCAGTTCTGGCTGCAGTTTACGCATCGCCTTTACTTGGTGTAGCTGACGAACAACCAGTGGCCACAAGGCAAAACGGATCAAGATCGTAAACAGAATAAGGGCGATACCGAAATCACCGCCAGGAATAATGCTATACAGCCCCATCAATAAGTTAAAAATTGGTTGGACAATGAATGTCTCGAAAATGTTCATGTAAGGTGAGCCTCTTTTAGTAAATCTATCGTGTATGTAGCCATACTATATCCGTAAGATTATATCATTTTCAGACTGTTTTATACAGTCCGGCCTTCTCGAGAAGCGTATCAAGCTGCCCCTTTAGGTCGGGGTACGGAATATCTTTCAAATCCGGTGATGTACAGATAACAACAATATCATAGACATTATTAAGTTGGTCCAGGTGCACGCGAAGGTATTCGTAGATGCGTCGGCGGATACGGTTACGGCCAATCGCGCTCTTTATAACCTTTTTACTAACCACTACTGAAAATCGTGGTTTTGAGCGGTGTGTATTGATAACCGATTTAATAGTTAAGGTCTGTGAGCGAACAGCCTTGCCGTTGGTGTAGACATAGCGAAGGCTATTGTGGCCGTGAAAACGCAGAGGTGAGGGAATCATAATTATTAGTATAGTCGATTAATGGTTGTATGGAGTCTGTAATAAAAAAGCACCGCGTCTTTCGATGCGGTGATTCTTATTAGACAGTTAGTTGAGCGCGGCCCTTGTTGCGGCGGCGCTTAAGAAGTAGCCGTCCAGCCTTTGTCGCGATACGAGCACGGAAACCGTGTGTACGAGCGCGGTGGCGAGTGTGTGGTTGGTGAGTTCGTTTTGGCATATCTCAATAATCTTATCAAATTTACCTCTATTATTCAAGCACTAGCGTCAGACGACTATACAAAGTTGCTTGATTTTTCTAAAAATAGTGACGTTGTATATAAACTTATCCCCTGATTCACCCCTTTTATCCACAGTTTAACAGAGGTGGCGAATAATTGTGTACAACTCATACCCCTTTACGCCCCTCTTTTTAATAAGTCACTCAGGGGTTGTGGAAAACTCCGTTTCTGCCGTATAGTAAAGGGTAATCAAGGAATCAACTGTTGACGGGGAACAAGGTAAAGTATGAATGCGTTATGGCAAAGTGTTTTAGGCGAAATCGAACTCACTGTTTCGCATGCGACGTATACAACGTGGTATAAAAACACAGAACTAGTGAGTCATAACGACGAAGAGCTTGTCATCGCCGTTCCTAATATCTTTGCCAAGAAACAATTTGAAGTTAAATTTAACGATCAGATTAAAAAAGTACTAGCTAATAACGGTGTCGAACCAAAGCGAATTACCTACACAATCATCGTTGCTGGCAAGAAAACCCGTGTTAACCGCGAAACAACACTAGATAACGTCGATAATAGCTCGATGGCCGATGCGCTTATCCCTCAACATAATACTCAGACTTCTTCACAAATCGGTCGCCCAACCTCCGGACTATCAGTAACCGGAAACCTTAACCCTCGCTACACCTTCGATAACTTTATCGTTGGATCAAGTAACGACCTCGCCTACACAGCCAGTCGTGCCGTTGCGGTCAACCCAGGTATCAAATATAACCCGCTGTATTTCTATGGTGGTGTTGGACTTGGTAAAACTCACCTTATGCAAGCAGTCGGTAATGAGATCATGAAACTCAATCCCGCAGCCCGCGTCTTGTATGTCAGCTCTGAAACATTCGTTAATGAATTCCTTGACTACATTCGGTTCAAGAAAAAAGGCTTCTCTGATAAGTACCGCAATATTGATGTATTGATCGTTGATGACATGCAATTTATCGCTAACAAAGAAAAGACTCAAGAAGAGTTCTTCCATACCTTTAACTTCCTACACCAAAACAATAAACAAATTATTATCAGTAGCGACAAACCACCTCGCAGTATCCCAACCCTGACCGAACGTCTCCGTAGTCGATTTGAAATGGGTATGTCTATTGATGTGCAGATGCCTGACTTTGAAACGCGCTGCGCAATCCTGAGTGCCAAAGCCTCACTATCTGGAGTTGAACTAAACACCGAAACAGTCGAATACCTGGCGACCAATATCAAAACCAACATCCGTGAACTTGAAGGTGCCTTAAATCAATTACTCGCCTACGCCGAACTACATGGTATTGAGCCGGACATTACAACCGCCGAAGGATTACTTGGGAATGTTCGTCAATCTCGCCCACAACACTTAACGAGTAAACAAATCATTGATCGCACCGCCAAACACTTCCAGCTTCAAACCGAAGAAATGTGTAGCGTCAAACGCGACAAACACATTGTCGTCCCACGCCAGATCGCGATGTACTTATTACGAAGTGAACTACATTTAAGCTTCCCGAAGATTGCCGGTGAACTGGGTCGTAAAGACCACACGACAGCGATTCACTCAGTCGAAAAGATCGAAAAAGCCATCAAGCTTGATTTCGTTATTCGTGAACAAGTCGCCTCGATTCGGGAGAAATTATATGCTTAAACAACTCGCGTATGTGACCAGTCCTGCCCTTTTTACCTGGGTAAAAAATGTGTACAGTCTGGGTATAGCAAAGGGTACAAACGGTGCGCAGTTACCCACAACCCAACCACATACTGATACTTACCCACTCACTCCAGTTCACAAGTCCCCAGTTATACAACGCTTTATACACCAATTTAAAACCCACTTATCCCCGTCAAAAATCAGTCATTTCAATCCGTTAAATAACCACTTATACCCATTATCCACAGCACCTATTAACAACCAGAACGAAAGAAAAATTGGAAAGGAATAACACAATGGAACTTACAGTAACTCAAGAAAATTTCGCCCGAGCTTTGTCAGCAGTGGGACGAGTCGCAAGCAATAAGACCGGACTTCCAATACTAAGTAACATCCTTTTGCGAACAGATGGTAATAGATTATTGGTTGCTGCTACCAACTTAGAGATTGCCACAACTCAGTACATTGGTGCCAAAATAACCAAGCCTGGTGCAATCACTGTCCCTGCCCGTTTAATATCTGAATTCGTTAGCTCTCTTCCAAAAGATTCAATCGACCTCAAAATCGTTAATAGTAATATTCATTTAACGTCTGGTAAGTTTCATTCAGTTATTAATGGTGTCATTGCTGATGAGTTCCCTGAACTTCCAACCATTAACGAAGATTCTTCTATTAGCTACACAATAAATACAGATGATTTCAAACAAGCCGTTAGTCAAACGATCATCACGGCTGGGTCTGATTCAACTCGTCCAGTACTAACGGGTGTCTATTGGCACTCACATGAAGGTCAACTGTACTTAGCTGCAACTGATGGGTACCGTCTATCAGAGCGCCGACTTGTGGAAACCTCTAGCGAAGTATCAGCCATCATTCCCGTTCAAACACTGCAAGAAGTGTTACGAACTATCGTTGATGATGCCGACACAGTGGATATCTTGTTCGACGAAACACAGGTTCGCTTTAGAATTAACGAAGCCGAAATCATTAGCCGCCTAGTTGATGGCAACTTCCCTGATTACAGGCAGCTTATTCCTGCTAAGTCGGATATTAATGCCACAGTTAACAAGCAAGAATTTGTCCGTGTCACTAAAATCGCTGGCCTCTTTGCACGTGAATCTGGTGGAAGTGTTACTGTGACAGTCGATGCCGATAATAAATCAGTATCTTTGCACTCTATTGCCTCTGAATATGGTGAAAATACTTCAGAACTCACTACTTCAGAAGTTGAGGGTAGCGGACAAGTGACTTTGAACTCTCGTTATTTGTCAGAAGCGCTGTCTGTTATTGACGATGACACGCTAGAATTTAGCTTTAGCGGTAAGTTATCACCGTGTATCTTGAAATCAGTTAAAAAGGACACCAATTACTACCACGTCATCATGCCGTTAAAGAGTTAATTCTTTCACATGGCGATCGTCAGTAAATTGGTGGTACAAAACGTCCGCTCACACGAGCAGTACGAAGTATCACTTGTCCCCGGCGTGACAGTTATTACTGGCCCAAACGGCAGTGGTAAAACAACTATCCTAGAATCGATCTATATTGCTCTTCAAGGCACCTCCTTTAAAGGTGTCGATAAAGACGTACTGAAATCAGACAGCCCGTGGTGGAAGATTGACTTGTTGTTGGATGATCAAGACAAACGAACCGTCAAATTCGACCCATTAAAAGTCACTGCGAAAAAGCAATTTGTCGTTGATGGTAAAACGTCGGCTCGCTTAGCACCAAAAAACAAATACCCTATCGTTTTATTTGAACCTGAAGATCTGCGCCTGCTAAACGGCTCCCCTGCTCGCCGCCGTCAGTTCATAGATCGCTTCATTACCCAGTTAAACCCGTTGTACGGTACCTCGCTTCGTAAATATGAACGTGCACTCAGGCAACGAAACAATCTGCTGAAACGCTTTAATACGTCGCCGGATGAATTATTCGCGTGGGACATCACACTGGCCGAACACGGTGCGTATATTATCGAACAACGAATTGCCTTTATTGAAAAGATTAACAGTCAGCTGGATGATGCCTACCATGACATCGCTGATTCAGACGACGAAGTATCAGTTCATTATTCACATACCTTTGTTGGTGACACCAAGCAAAAGATTTTAGCTGAATTACATGCGCACGTTGAACGTGACAAAATGCTCGGTAATACCTCTGTCGGGCCACACCGCCACGATGTTATGTTTGAACTCAACCACTCCCCTGCGCTTTCGAATGCCTCACGCGGCGAAGTACGAACGATTATTCTGGCGCTGAAGTTTTTGGAAGTTGATATTATCGAACGGTTAACGGGATTAAAGCCACTTATTTTGCTGGATGACGTGTTTTCAGAGCTTGACCCTGCAAGGCAACAAGCTTTAAGCGATAGAACTCGCGACTATCAAATTATTATGACCAGCACCCACATTACGAGTGGGCAGGTGAAGTTCAAACATATTAATTTATCCTAATATAGATATATTAGTGGTCATCTTTGTCGTAGGCCTGTTGGTATACAGGTTGATTGCCGGATTCGGGATAGATGAGTATGTACATGTCATTAACATATATATATTTGCCGACGACAAGATACCGCGTCCCGCTATTAGCTATTAGGATAAAACGAATCTCACTCGATTTATCGGCTGCGTTATAGGTAATTGAGACGCTTGTTTTTTCAATCGTTACATACGTTAATTTTTCGCCGGTATAGGTTTTTACAAAATTTGAAAATTCTTGGTCGAACTTTCTTACTTGAAGTGCTGAAAGTGTTGTATTTACCAGTGCATCAATACCGTAGACGGTTGACGTGCTTTTAGTTGCAGTGGGTGTTTTTGGAAGGTTGCTTACTTCAATAGGCATAACGTTTTGTTTACTAGTGGCAAATGCTATTAATGACACGACTGCAATGAGCGCAATAAATGCCCCGACTGCGATAATAATTCGTCTTTTAATAATGGTATTTTCGTTCATAAACTAAGGATCCTGAATGATATACGTTATTGGATATTTTTCGGGGGTATAGCCGTTAATAAGGGCGAGTCTTGCAGTAATTTCGGCTTGATAGGTTGCTATAGATGCATCTCGTCCGGCAACCATGTCCTCGCGTGTTAGGAATATAGTAGCCACAAGCGAGACAGAACCTTTTCCATCTGGTGTGGCGTTCAGTGTTGATTTGATAACGTATGAATCCGTCGACAGAGGTGTGGCGTTTGCAACGGGGTCATTAACTACCGCAGGTTTATCATCTTGTCGTTCAAGTATGATATTTTTGTCTTCATCGCTTAGTAGCGAGTCGTCATTCTTTGGTATGAACGTATAAGTAAATGTATCGATAGCATATCCATCATTTGAGGTGATATCTTGAAGTGTTATGGTGTAAGTTCTCTCAGACACCATGTTTTGATATAGATTTATGACAACTGTTTTATTGAAGTGGTTCACGGATGCGACGATACCAGCGCCATGATCATCGAACTTAATCGCTGTATTTGAAATCGTACGATTTGTTTGTATCTTAATAGTTGGACTTTGTATCGCCACCCTATCGCTTGATGGTGATATCGACAGGATAGAAAATGTAAAAAAGTAAAAATAGACTAACCATCCAATTAAAGCGACTGCAATCACGATAGTCGTAACGATAATCGGTTTTTTATAACGTGCTATATCCATATATTATCCTTTCGGTGAAACATATCCATATGCTTCGTTAGGCCAATAAGTAGAGTTTTCACTCTTCTTTACTTGGCTATTTTCTTTACCGCTCACACCATTACTATAGCCTTCATTTCCACCGATAGTAGTCATGACGGTTGGACTCGATGCAGATATAACGATATTCGTGTGGTATAGGTCGGTCGCATCTCCATAGACGGCTATATCGCCTGGCTGCGGAGTGTATGCTCCATCATTTAGATGCCATTCAAACTTGTCACCCTTTTTTCCAAGTTCCATAAGTTGACGTACAACGGCAAAATATGGCTGAGTCTCGTCGTTAACAGGATAGCCGGCATCTTTATAAATCCAACTGACGAACCATGCACACCATTCACCGGAGACACCATAGGTGTAGGTAAGGTAGTCACCACCTGTCTTTTTCTGGCCACTAACCCATGATGCATATTCTGCTTCGGCGGCTTTGACGACCTTTTCACGAATAGTTCCAGTCAGAGCGCCACAAGCACCTGATGCAGTTTGTGCTGCGCTACCGCTATATTTGTCAAAAATTGCTTGCCCGCTCTTTACACGTTCGGCTGCAGTCGAGTCGATATTTCCAGGTATTTCAAAGTTATATACCCAAAGGTTTGAAGCACTCTTGATAGAAGTTTGTTTTTTTAGTGTTTCCCATTCGTTATCACCAACAGTCCCATTCTCAATATACGATACTGTTTTGCTTCTGATTTGTCGTGAAGTGGATGATTCCTTGAAAAGGAAGTCTAGTTCATGAAGGAGCATCTTGTCATTTGCATCGACAGGCATACCAGCAGGGACAAATCCACCAGATTCAGAGACACCGCTACCGTACGAATTGGAATAATACGTCGCCATGACTTCGGGTATTTTAGAGTTAAGGTACGCAACGACACCTTTTTCTGGACTTGGGTCAGATCGACGACCAAATGTCCATTGGACAATTCCCCACCCACCGTTTGGGAATGACTGACTCATCTCTTGTCGTGTTGGGCTAAAGCCAGATTCATTTTGAATATTTCCAGCAACGCCGGCAGCTTGCTCTGGTGTGAGTCCTTTTGCCTTTAGATAGTTAAATACTTTTTCGCGGTTATCAGTCCCTGTGAGGCTTGCAACCGAGCTATTCGTTGTCGAACAAGCGGTATCACATGGATCGTAGTAAAGGATTGAGTTTGCACTATAAAAATCAGTATCACATGTTTTCGTTGGTGCTTCTTGTGCAGATGCAGAAGTAGAAAACGACAGGATTACAACCAGCGCTATAGTAAATAGGCTAATGCGTCGTAGTATCATTCAAATCCCCCAATACCATTTTTCGTTAAATACTCAGCTGGATTGATAAATACCCCAGTCGGGTTTTTTGTGTAGCCGGCATAAGCTGCGGGGTCTGTGACCGCATCAACCCTTAATTCGAAGTGGAGGTGTACTCCAGTGGATTGCCCAGCACTTCCCATCTTTCCGATAACTTGACCAGCGGTGACCGTATCACCAACCTTTACTGTGATATCTTGTGAATACATGTGGAGGTATTGGCTAACAAGGCCATCAGCATGCTGAATTTGAACCGTGTTATTTCCACCACTATCGACATCAATAACGGTGCCATCTTGGAAAGATTTAACGTCACCACCACCGGTAAAATCGAGTCCTTTGTGCCATGTCGAACAACCGGCACAAGGTGAGCTTCGTGGCCCAAATCCATCAGAGATCCGAAACCCTTCATTAACAGGGAGTACGACGGTTCCTGATTCAACAGTTGTATCGGTGGCCATTTCTTCGTCATCCATAGCGGAGTTGACGGTTTGATCGATAGTAAAGACGCGGAAAGCACTTGCTTTGTCGCTCGTCTCCATACATGTCTTGCCCATAAGGAGGTCAGGGTTATCAGATTCTTCGCCTGTTTCTCCCCAACCTTCTGTTCGATCGACGCAGTATTTCAAGAAATTTTTGTAGTCATCGCTTTTTGCGACACCGGCATCAGTAATGTGGTTGTTAACAAGCATGTAGTTGAGAGTACTTTCGGAGTCCATTGCTAATTCCGACTCTGTTAACCCATAGCGAACATTGCAGAATACGTCAGCAGCAATATTGAGTTCGGCGTACCCTTCATCGGTACACTGATTGAACCTATCTGGGTTATATGTTCCAGCGGCATAGGTCGAAGGAATAATTGACGATAAAGTTGTCGAGAAGAATTTAGGGATGGCGGCAAGTGCTGCTGGGACGCTAGTAGCGCCTGTTGTAAGTGTTGGATTAAGTGTTCTTGCAAAAGATCCAAGGAATGAATATTGATTCATGACGTCAAGTGGTGTGTCTTTTGCTTCGTATACTCCCTGTGCAATATACTCGTTCTTTACAGTATTGGTCTTCGTGAGGTAACCCTCAAGCTCATTAGAGGCAAGCGGCTTTAGGCCACGCGACTGCGCCATACCACCAAGCAGAGCACTTGTTCCAGCGAAGGCAGCATCACCTGAGTCGACTCCCTTTGTTTCTGGGCCAACAACCTTACCGGCGATAATATCAGCTAATGCTGCTTGAAGGAATGGAAGCGCCATACCAATAGCCAATGATGCACCTATAGAGATCGCCGTTGTTGCGCCGAAACTTCCGGCAGCCGCCGCAATACCAACGACAAGTCCGGCACCGCGTACCCACCAGCTTTGAATGACGCCACATGTTCCGCGGATATTGTCTTTCCCACCAACAGCACTAGCTACAGAATTCGTAACGCCGGATAGCGTTCCGGACAAACCACCACCAACCATATACTGTTGAGATCGAGTAGTTAGCACAGGTGCTTCGTTATAGGCTGCGACTTTGTACCCAGGGGAATCAAAAGCACTCTTTTTGTAGAATGGATTGTCGCGCTCTTTGGCATTGTCTTGAGATTCCTCGACGCTTGCGCCAGTCGTCGTACTTAACTCATCGGTGATTGTTTCCCGGGTGTCTGTTGCGGTAAGGATATTGCCAAGGTATTCAACTTCTTCAGGTGTTGCCGTACCGGCTTTTATGGCATCAGCGGTTCCTAGAAATACCATTGCATATTGCCCAAGTTGTACCGAGCGGGTTGCCTTGGAGGCGGCAGAGACAGCTCGTGCCGTATTGTAGACTGTACAGGCAGAGTCGGCTGCACCGACAATAGAGAGGCCCTTTAGTGCAGAACCACCAATACTCAAGACGCCAGTCACTGCTTTGGCACCCGTCGCCTTAACCGTTGCTGCCCTAGTATTTAGCATGTCATTTTGAGCAACAATTTCGCTAAACTTAGGATCTGATTCGATTATCTTATTTTTACCGTCCATGACATAGCGTTTGCCGTCGCCGTCTGTGCGAACACCATTTCCATTTGATATATCGTCACCGGCAGAGTTTTTAGCTAACGATTCATCAAGTTCTTCAACTGTCGTACCAGCTAGTTTGTTTGTTTTTGATGTCTTGAATTTTTCCTTAAACACCTTCATCGCTGTTGAATCACTCAAGCTCGCATAAATTGGATTATGAATCTTGTTGAGTGCGGACCTCACGACTGGATCGCGCCGTTGATTAATCAGATCTTGAGGGTCCTTAATATCAACACCATTTGGGGCAACCATCGAGGTTACCTTTTGGCGTCCAAATCGTCCTTCTTCAGCCTCTACGGTAAAGCCAGCCTTCTTGAAACGTTCGACTTGTTTTTTAGACATACTCGCAAACTGACAGCGAATTTTCACTGAATTACTACAAACACTTGCAGGAGCCTGTAGGTTTTTTAGTTTCGCTTTAAATACGGCGTCGGACCGAATATCATATGCGGCCAACTGATCATTAAGGTCAGAAGTTAGGACTTCTTTTAGCTGAATAATACCAAGTCCCGGTGAAAGAAGTATTGAAAAAATGCCGCCTCCACCCAGTACCATACCTAAAATTAGTCCAAGCGGCCCCTTTTTCTTAAACAGGCTCTTAAATGTGATTTTTTGAGCCTTTGAACTACCGCTTGGCTTATAAAAACCATTTGCTAGACTTGTATCGTCTGGGTTTTCTTCGGCTTTGCGAACAGAGTCCTGGTTCTTGGGATCATTCGCGAACTGCTCCGCTTGATCAATGCCACTTCCCGTATACCCCGCCCCTATTCCCTCACGATATGCCTGTTCGCCAGGATTGTAAGCACTATCCTGTTCATCTTTATTAGTTGGAGGCATTGTTGGGGTTGGAGACGCCATAATTGCTTTCTATTATACCCTACCGACTAGGGGTTTTGACTATAGGCCACTCCCCTGTCCAGGGTTTTGAACTTGTGGGTTGGTTGTAATAAGGCGTTGTTCGGTTTGGCTAGCCTGAATATTGATATGAACGTGGCTTTGACCGGCAAAGAACAAACCTTGCCCGATTGGGAAGTTCGCTAGGCGCTTCTTCTCTTCCTCGGTTAGTTTAAAGACGTCAGAAAGTACATCAACGGCGCTAGAAGACTGCTTTAGTAGTAGCTGCATCGAGCTGTTGGCGACAATTGCGCGGCCCATTTTACTCCCCATGAAGTCTTCGACGTCCTGGGTGATAGTAGTTAGTCCGAGTGCGTACTTACGGGCGCGCTTTGCCAGGCTGAACAAGAAGTTCGCCGAGTCGTCGTATTTCATCAGTTCCCACGCTTCGTCAACGATCAACATGCGCTTTTTGCGGTCAGTACGAACGATATTCCAAATGTGACTCAGGACAATATACATCGCAACTGGACGAAGCTCGTCTTCTAGGTCGCGAATATTAAACACAACCATTGGGTTATTGATATCGATATTAGACTGCTGGCTAAAGATGCCAGCGAAGGTTCCTGTTGTGTATTTGCGCAGGCGCTGAGCTAATTGTGGGCCGGTACCACCCATGTGAAGTAGTGTATCGTATAGGTCAGAAATAGTTGGCGGTGGTGAGTTGTGAGTTAGTGGATCGCTAGTAATACCAACGCGGGCGTACGTATCGATCAAAGCTTGGTCGAGGTCAGCCTCTTCAACCGGGTTAAGTGTCGACATGGCAGTTCCGTTGGCAGCAACCTGTGTACCACCCAGCATTAGGCGGAACAGTCCGTGCAACGTCACGAGGTTTGCACGTAGTGCATCTTCGGCTTCGTCACTGTCGATAACCCGTGGAAGGTCGAATGGGTTGATGCGTGTGCTCGAGTTTAGGCTAAGGCGAACATAACTACCACCAACCGCTTCGGTAAGTTTCTGATATTCGTTTTCGGGGTCAATGATGATAATTTCAGTTCCTAACATCATGCTACGCAGCGCTTCGAGCTTCACAGTAAACGACTTACCTGCACCGGATTTAGCAAACACAACCATGTTGGCATTTTCTAGTTTGAAACGGTCGAAAATAACCAAGCCATTATTGTGCATATTAATGCCATAAAGGATGCCGGTATTGTCTGTCAGGTCGGCGCTTGTGAATGGGAAGCTGGTGCTAATCGCACCGGTGTTCATATTACGGCGAATCTGTAGCTGGTCAGACATTTGGGGAATAGTGCTATTAAGGCCCTGTTCTTGTTGAGATGAGGCAACTTTACTAAAGACGAGTTGTTGTCCGAAGAGTGTTTCGATCTTATTTTGGACAAAGCTTAGTTCATCAAGACTGTCTGCGTACAATGTGACGTACAGGCCAAAACGGAAGAATCGCTCTGCGCCGAGTTGAATCTGGTCACGCAGTTCCTCTGCGTCACTAATCGCAGCTTCAAGCCCTGGGTCGCGGGTCTTTCCTTTTTCGTTGTTAATTGAGGTGCTTGCCTCGAGTTGTGTTACCTTTTTGCGAAGGTTGTTAAGGACGACCTGTGAATCGACAGGATAAATATACATACTGACGTCCAGTACTTCGTCAATATTGATCAGTGAACTTAACCAACCTGTATAAATTTGACGAGGATATCCATAGACGTAAAGAGTCCGGCCGTATTTTGTCCCAAGACGGAAGTATGAAGAGTGGATCTCGATACTACTTGGGGCAATCAGATCGCGTAGTGTTGAAACGCCTTTTAAGAATGCCTGTTCGACTTCGGCTTGTTCGCGGGCGCGTTGCTGCGCTGCAATATCGGTTGCGGTTTGCTTGGCCATTATTGGGTCACTCCTGGCGGTTGGTTCAGATTATTGTTCTGGTTTGGTGTGCTGGCTGGGCCACCCTTGGTAGTGTAAACACCTGTGGTTGTCTCGAAGTCACCGAGTGGCTGACGAACGGCTGTGTCGGGGTTGTAGAAGTTGTAATACAACTCGCCGAGTGATTTAGTATCGAGCTGCACGCTTTGAATGCCGATCTGGAACATACCAGCAATTACATTGTCGACACGGTTCTTAATCTCGTCCTTAGCTTTTTGGTACGCTGCCGTATCAATACGGGTAACCGTATTTTTAGGACGGGCAAACAGCTTGCCGAAGAAACCCTTCCCTTGTTCGATGAAGTTAGCACTGTCCCCGAGTGGGAAGAACGGTACCACGATGTAAAACGATTTCTCCATGATATTAGCTTCCTGTGCAAGAACATCAATATAGTTCATATAGTCGTCCATCAAAACGCCGAGCAGCATATTATCTTGGTTTCGGCGCAGTAGCGCTAGTTTATCAAGGTAGACGCTAATATCAACTCGCTGTGAACGGACAAGGATCTGTACTGGGAAATTGAGTGAGTTGAGGAAGTTTTGATAGCTGTATTCAACTCCTTCGCGCTCTCGTTCGCTCATCAAGTCGAAGTTAATTGATTTACACGCAACCACCGCTCGCATCGAGCCGTCGATCATAATAACCATATTGTCACGCACTTCAGAGAGCTGAAGTGTACTTTGGGTTGAGTTCGGGTTAGATGGAACAGGCTTACTTTGTCCGCCAGAGGCGATATTGGCAGCTTGTTGGGCGGTTGGGGTTGGAGTTGTGGCGCCAAAAGGAACCGCTTGAGATACGGGTGCGGTAGCCGGCGGCCCTGATGGGGCTGGCTGATTTAAAAACGGATTGTTTGGCTGCATAGCCTTGCTCGTCCTATTCCCACTCTCGGTGCCATGATTTGTACCGAATTATCGCAACGATATCACTACCTCTTCGGACATATCGTGTTCTTTTTCTTGAATACGATGCGCTTCACGGGCAATTGTCTCGATTGACAAGTCAGGGTTATTTGCAAGGTTTATTATATCAGCTGACAACGGTTTACTGCTAGTGGTTGGCGCAGTTTGTGCTGGCGGAATTGGGATTGACTGTGTAGCCTGGTGAGATGGATCGTTCATGGGCTGTATAACCATCTGTTGAATCGTTGGATATGGGTTGTACGTGGGTGTCGGTGTTTCTGTGGCGGGTACAGGAACAGCATAGACTGTTGCCGGGTTTTGTGGTGTTGCTATAGGCTGTGGCTGTGGTGCTAATGAGTCTAGGGGTGTCGTAACTGCCACAGGCGCCGCTGGAATGGCCTGAATTGGCTGGTGCATACGGTCAATCGCCTCTTGACGTGCACGACCGGCTTCTTTGTTCATGATTGTATTAAAGGTTTGCGCAACCGAACCCGTACCATCTAGGACGTCTTCTGCACTTTGGGCTTCAACAAAGATATCGTTATTAATAATAGTGCTTGGAGATTGAGCGCTGGCCCCTTCTCCACGAATAGCCCAACCCTGCGAGTCGACGATACTAGCAAGGTAACTAAAGCGTTGCTGGGCGTCGTCTTGCGAGATATTTTTCATTCGCTGTATCTCGACAACCCTTGGTGTCGTGATTTCAATAAGTGACTCGATGCCATCTGGATCCCAGAGGCGTTTGTGCGGCTTTAGGTAGAAAGAAACAATCGCTGCAAGATAGATTTCCATTGGTTGATCTTTACGTAGCGGCAGTGCAAGTGCACCAAAAAGCAGCATAACCGGCAATGGAATGATTGCCAAACCAATGAATAGACGAGATAGTCCCCACGCAGCGACACCTGCTAGGGCAACAATAATGAGGTAGATAAACTGTCGGAAACTAAATGGACCGATGAGTTTATCGTCTGCCTCGACGTCTTGGGGTACTTTGTAGGTAGCCATAATAGGTTTAGTATATCAGTCTTGTGGTTACATGTTAATGCGCCACATAGAGCCTGTTATGGCCGACCTCGACGCTCTATTTCATCAAGTGCATTCAGCCCTACTTCCGTCATTGCAGTCCGACCACTCGCGGCATCTTCAGCAATAGATCGCTCTTCAGCTGCTTGATGGATGATTTTAACCTCATGGTCTGAAAGATTTTGGATGCCGCCAACATTATTAATCACTGTTTGGTAGTGGTCTGCGCTGCCATCGAGGCGCACCCTGGTTGGCGAACCGTTACCACTCGCAGAGCCAACTGATGTGGCGGTGTTGGTAGGAGATACTGGGCCTGTAGAATTATTTGCAGCAGGAGGGGCGTTTATGACAGAGGGGGTGCCTGTAGGCGCGCTGGCCGCAGGACTAACAAGGCTCTCTATTTGGGCATTTGCTTCTGTATTACCAGCAACCCTACCATTAATTTCGCTAGATCCGCGAATACCATCTGCAGCCGCACGAAGTGCAACCATGAGCGACGGATCACCCTTACTTGCTTTATCTTGAGCTATTCTTATAACACGCGCCCTTGCATCGTTGTGCATACCAGCAAATGATTCTGCTGTGTACTTACCTTCACGGATTCCGCTTTCTATTGAATTATCGAGATCGGCTGGTGATCCAATCTTGGCCTGATCAATCTTATCCAGCGTTTTACCACCTAGTGAAGGATCTTTTTTTGCATGGCCGTTGGCTGCAACACCTTGAGCGATTGTTTGAGAGAACTTCTGTAGGCTGCCCCCAGAGGCTTCAACAAGTTGATAAATATCACCCATACCGCCGGTTCGCATTTGTTCTTGGATTGCTGCTTTTTGCATTGTATTGCCACTGTACGTCTTGCCATCTTTTGTGACTGAGCCTGTCGTTGCCAGTTCTTGACGCTGTGATCCGCTGAGTTGTGCATCCTCGATCACTATCTTTGACGCATTTACTTCATCAACCTCGAATTTATTCTCAGCGCTAATTGCATTTGCAAGAACACGCTGAGAAGCTTCTCCATTTGCTTCGGATGTCAATGATCCGCCTGCAGCAGCATTTCTGAAACTATCGTTAGTTTTTGCCTGGCCCGCTAGGTATTCAGCGTTAGCACGGTTTGTTTCACCTTCACGACCTGCGGCAATACCTTTTCGACGTGCACCAAAGCGGACGAATGCCCCACGACCGAATTGACTCGCACCGCCAAGTGCTCGCCTGTTGCGCATATTATTCTGGTCTTTCTTGATTGCCTCGGCACCCTTGCGCATTCGGTCAAATGGACCCTTGTTTGGATTATTAATAACACCACCGAATCGATTCAGCACACCACCAGCGGTCTTCATGACAAGTGGTGTAAGGGCTAGCGGCAAGATTGAAATCAGGGCACCCATAATCTGTACTACTACATCACCTGGTTTTGCTGATTGCATAATGATAGTGGAAGCCAGGGCGGATACACCAAAAAGACCTGCAATGATTGGGTACATAAGGAGTAGTGTTGTTAGTAGTTTTCGCCATTTTGTAAATAAGTCCTCTGTATTTGGTAGCAGAAACGCAACGAATGCCAAGGGTGAAACGACGATAAGAAGAATAATAAGTGCCTGTCGAAGTGTGAGTACTAAGAAGACAGTAATGATTGCAACAAGTGCTGCGATAAGTGCGGGCAGTAGTGCTGCGATGCCAACGTAGTACAGTATACCCACTACCCCAACTCCACCGAGGACTTTACCGATGATTCCTTGCCAGCCATCGCCGGTACTCAGTGCATCGGTTGCAACTTTTGCATCCGGAATTGAACCTGCAATTCCTTCAAAAATAGACACCATTGAAGCCCCTGCAATATTGGAAAGGTCGACAGCAACTGCACATACCCAATAAGAAACGTTCACTAAAATAGCCGCAATGACCAATCTTGGCAACAATTTCTTTACGCCGTAATTGCTAACACCTAAACTTGTGAGCTGAGAAAAGATAATAATAAGGAACGCAATAACAAACGCAATGTTTGCAATACTGCGCATCGCGGACCATGCATTATACAGACCTTCCCCACCAGTGCCTGTTGTGAGGAGTGGTTGCACTACGAGCAAGCCACCAACAAACGTGTACGCTCCGTCAACAATACCACCCATAAAATTAACCACAGGACAGATAATCCAGCCGATGCCTTCAATAACACAGGTAGTACGATCTTGCGCCTGTGTGTCTGCGTCCGTAGCGACATCACCAGCTGCATTAAAATACTTAGGCTTGCTGTCTTCCGACCCAGCTATCCATACGTCTCCACCGGCCGGGACGGTAATATTGGAATAAGATAGTTTCATATCACCATTTGTCCACCCTGCATCACCACCAAGACCCTGTAGAATAATTGCATCATTGTAAACAATATCGAGCTTGTATGTTCCGCTGGCTAACTTAGGGATTGTAAGCTTGCCATTGCTGAGGGTGTACCAGTCGGCTGCACCCTTTGCCTCTAAGTTAGTTTTACCACTCAGCTTGATCGAGGTAATGCCATCCTGCTCGAGTAGCCCAGTTTTTAGTTTCGCTGGAACCAATGCATTTTCACGTAAAATACCGAGCTTGCCGTATATCGTTCCAGTTTGAGCTGTCGTCCCGTCATCACCGGTAATTTTGTCTGCAACTTGTTCTGGAACAAGACTCTGCTCTGCTTTTGTATAGCTACATAAGTTTATGTTAAAGGGTTGAGTCTTATTATTACCCTTTGCTGTAATGTCGATGCTGTATATTTTGTCCTTGTTGTTACACGTACTCGAAGAGGTGGACTTTGGGGCTGCATAGCCCATATTTTCAAATTCCCCACCAGCTTTACTGACATACGTAGTGTCGTCTTGTTTGACGAAGGTTATAGAGGTACCACTTCCGCTCTTTCCGCTAACACTCGCCTCACTTACCTTGGAAGGAAATTTAACTACAAACTGATAGTATTGATATGTCTGACCTTGGCCAAGACACATGTCACTCGTCTTAGAGAATGGAGAGGTGTAAGCGACGCTGTCATAGCCAATACAGGACTCTTTTTTGATAGTTGCGGCGGAAACATCTTGAGACGGAAAAAAGGTCGCAAGTGATGCGACCATAAATATTCCGGCTAATAATCGTAGTAAAAATGTTTTAGTTTTTGCAGAGCTCACGCCTACATTTATAGCACAAAACGCCTATGCTTAGTAGTCGTAACCATCATCTGGGGAAATTTTTCCGTCGATGCTATAGGCTACTGGGTAGTAAACCACCGTCTCTCCAGTTAATAGGCGAACTTCTTGGCGAATTGTTTGAAATGTCATGTCTCCACCGATTCGCTCACCGCTCGCTGCGTCGCCACTATAAGCAGTAATGTTTATGAAATCGATGGGGTTGCCTTCGCGGTCAAACCCCTTTTGCCATTCACCACTGTCTTCGTAGACAATCACTCGAGAACTGCTCTTGCCTTCGCCGCCTGTTTGGATAACGCTGTCGGCAACTTGTTGATATTCAGTGTCGATTTCACCGGTGCGTAGGTCTGTTGTGTAGTAGTCTTTGCCTGAAATGATTTTTGCGCCTTCGAATGTGTCTGCGCCGTTCATAGAACCCATCTCGAGGGTTTGCCAGATGTAACCTGGGATCGCCGAGGGGTCATCATACCCAATATCATTGTCGGGTGATGCAACACCCATATTAGGCTTTTTGTCTAATGCAAAAGCAAGTCGATCTCCGTATGGAAGTTTTGCAAACTCACCAATATCGGTGATAGCATCCATCTCTTCAATAGTTAATGTCTGTTCAAGGACGGCACCTGTAAACTCAGAATTGTTAGTGATCGTCTCGCCGTCAGTGTCGGGTGTGGGCTCTGTTGACGGAGTGATTTCTGGCGCTGGTTCAGCAGGTGCGCTCGATTCCACTGCCTGTGGTGGTTTTTCGCCATTGCTCGAAAGCCCAATTCCAACACCCATTCCTATGCCAGCAAAAAGCATCGCGCCTGCACCAACCGCTATTAGCTTGTTGCGACGAGAGTTGTTCTTTTCTTTAGGGGCTGGTTCACGGTGCTCAGGGAACCCACCAAAACCGGTTGTTTGTTCTGGCGCGATAACGTGACTGATGTGTGCATCGTGATTGAATTGATTGTTGCTAGTTTCTGACACCGCGGTGTTCCTTTTCGCGCTTGGCGACATTATATATGAATGCATCGACTTGGGCTTGTTGCAACTTCAGCGCTTTGCGCGCTTTGTTATCAGTAATATATCACAAAAGTGTAAAAATGTAAATAGCTTACGCTCGAAAACTTGCATTTATCTCGAGAACGTCGTAATTTATAGAGTAGTTATGAATATAAAACAAAAAATACTACATTTTGGTTTTGCTGCGCTAATAGTGTTGGGTGTATCGTCTGTTTTGGTTTCACCTGTGTTCGCCGATTGTGGTGGTGTCGCAACATCGGTGGTCGACTGTGCGCAAACAGGTACCTCGGGTTCGGGTATCGCCAACACAGGCGTTTGGGGTGTCTTGCTTTTAGTAATTAATATATTGACAGCGTTAGTTGCGCTTGCGGCCGTAGGCGGTGTTGTATATGGCGCGGTATTGTACACCTCAGCCGGCGGCAGCCAAGAACAGGTCAAGAAAGCAATGGGAATTATCACAAACGTCGTTATTGGCGTGATTACCTATGCATTGATGTATTCAGTCTCCAACTTCCTTATACCTGGCGGAATCTTCTCGTAATGAAAACGCTTCGGAATATTATTGCACCATTCTTGTTTGTTTTTTTGGTTGCGTCCCCCGTCCTTGCTGTTGTCACTCCCTTCCCTTCGCGCGTGGCTGCGATTGAATGCGAGCAGACCTTTTTAGGAATAACACCGTGGTATCGAGGGTTGACGGAAGTGGTTAACACTAATGGTACCGAGCAATGTGTCATTAGCGCCCCTGCAGACACAAGTGATGGCCTGCAGATATTCATTACTAAAATTGCTCTCAATATTATTGGTATTGTCTTGGCATTAACAGCCTATGTTGCCTTCTTCTTTATTACGTTTGGTGGTTTCCAATTCTTGACCGGTGGTAGCAATGCTGCTCAGATCGAAAAAGCGCGCAAAACGATTCTAAATGCAGTCATCGGACTGGTTATATCGATCGGTGCCGTTGCGGTGGTTAACCTAGTCTTTGGTATACTTGGATAATGAAATATATCTTATTGCAACTCGCTCAAACTATCGATGCGACCGATAGTAATATCCCAACGCTCACTAGTGGTGAGGTTGTAACGAATACACTTAATCTAGCCTATTTCCTAGCAGGTATTATCGCGGTTATTGTGATTATCATCGGTGGTATCATGTACACAACCTCAGCGGGTAACGCTGGGTCGGTTACAAAGGCAAAGAATATGATCTTGTTCTCGGTGATTGGTCTTGTGGTGATTCTTTCGGCCTTTGCGTTAACAAACTTCGTGATTGGGCGATTTTAAAATGATCAAGGGTATCAAGCAGTCGTTGTATGGTCTTGTGGCAGTTTTGGCGATCAGCGTTGCTATGTTTGCCGTCCCAAGTGTTGGCGCTGCCGATGCGCTCTCTGGTGCCTGTGCGGCCGACCCTACTGCGTCGGTGTGTGCAACTCAAACGAACGATTTTAACTCGATTGTTACCATTATCGTCAATACGCTACTTTTCCTGATTGGTGCGATATCTGTGCTGATGGTTATTGTCGGTGCATTTATGTACACGACGTCAGGTGGTGATAGTGCGCAGCTGACAAAGGCAAAGAATACTATTATCTACTCGATAGTCGGGCTTGTTGTTGCCGCCCTTGCATATGCAATCGTTACCTATGTGGTATCACAATTGTAACAAGTTACCCCTTAACAAACCGTAGTATATCTGCTATAACATTAACAAGAGATTCTATAAGAAAGGAATATCACAAATATGAAAATTTGAAAAAAAGCGTTGGCTAGCCTTGCAGGCCCAACTGCCCTTGCGGTAGTTGCACTGTTCGTTCCAACCGGTACAGCGTCTGCGCAGTCAATCAACGACGGCGTTAAAGCTGCACAAGGTACAAGCTCAGCGACAAGCATCTTCTCAACAGGTGGAGTTTTCGCGACTATCGTGAATGTCATGTTGTTCCTTATCGGTGCAATTAGCGTTATTATGCTTATCTACGGAGGTATTCGTTATACTATCTCTGGTGGTGACAGCGGAAGCGTGACATCTGCAAAGAACACGATCTTGTATGCGATTGTCGGTCTTATTATCGCCTTCTTGGCATATGCGATCGTTAACTGGGTACTTGGTGCACTTTCTGGTAACGCCTCAACAACCTAAGACTTTGTCTTACTTATTAAACCCCGGCTTGAATGCCGGGGTTTTTTGTACCCGCTATTCCCTGTTCTTGTTTTTGGGTAAATAAATAAGCCCCCATTGCTGGGAGCTTATCGTACTAATCGTTGTAAGATTATTGAACTTGGATCTTTTTCGCTTGTTCTTGTTTGATCTTTGAAAAGGTTACGGTCAGAACGCCATCTTTCAGGACTGCTTCTACTTCGTCTTCCTTTACGCTAACAGGTAGTGCGAGTGTTCGGCTGAACTCTCCCCAGTAACATTCTTGAATGTGCCAGTTAGTTGCGTTTGTGTCGTCACCGCTGTTCAGTGTTCCGCTGATGGTCAAGATGCCGTCACTAATGCTGACATCGAGCTCTTCTTTGTTAACACCGGCAGTACGAGCTTTTACAACAAGCTTTTCGTCGGTTTCGTATACGTCTACTGCGAGTTGTCCAGGGAATTCTTCTTCACTGTCGTCCCAAGTATCTTCAGTTGCGGCTGGCGCTGGTGCGTCAGTTGATGTAAGGTCGTCGTCGCTTAAAAAAGCTGCGGCTAGTTCATCTTCAATTAACAGGTCTTCGTTTTGCTTGCGGGCCATGATATCCTCCACTTTCTCTAGGCTCATTTGACAAATAGTCCCTCGTATTATAAATGGCATATGCATTATAATCAACTACATACCTATGCCAAACGTAAAAAACACAATGATCGACGCACTTCTGTCTATGGTGGCCCCACACCTCTGTTCTGGATGTGGTCAAATAGGGTCTACTTTTTGCGATAATTGTAAATATAACATCACCCAAGAGCCATATTCGGGCTGCATTATATGCCAAAAGCCGCAATCATTTGGCGTCTGTGACGACCATAATTCATCATATAATCAAGCCTTTGTCGTCGGTGAGCGCAGCGGTCCGCTGCAGCAGCTTATTGGCGGGTTTAAGTTTCAGAATATGAAGGCCGCCTCTGGTGCATTGGCGGATCTACTACACACTCGACTTCCTCCCCTGCCGTCTAAGTCGGTAATTGTCGCGATACCAACCAGCCCAGCACATATCCGTGAACGAGGGTATGACCATATGGCGTTAATCGCCAGGCGCTTGGGCGTGCTACGTAAGGTCGCTGTGCTGAAGGTTCTTGTGCGTGACAATACTCTCACTCAGCATCATGCCAATCGGAAGGATCGGATAGAGCAGGCGAAGTCGGCTTTTCGGGTGGACAAAACGCTTGATCCAGACCTGACGTACATTGTTGTCGATGACATTGTCACGACAGGGGCCACGATTGAACAAGCGGCAAAACAACTACGCGCCAGGGGTGCAACCAATATATGGGTGGCCGCAATCGCTCGCCAACCTCTCGACTGATTAGCCGGCATCTGTTAAAATGGGGCAAGTTGCATGGAGAGGTGACCGAGTGGTTGATGGTACTTGTCTTGAAAACAAGCGTAGGGAGACTTACCGCGAGTTCGAATCTCGCCCTCTCCGCCAAACTAATAGGATGATCCGTATGGATCGTCCTTTTAATTTGTTGCTCAAATGGTAGACTAGTCCCACATGGTGCGCGCGTCTATTTCAAAACAACACTATAGTTGGCTTCGTTGGCCACCTTTTGCTACCTATGTGCTGGTATTCGCACTATTTTTTATTGTCGCCTTTGTTTTTCTTGATCCTGATTTCGGGTGGCATATAACCGCAGGTGCCTATTTCTTGCATCATGGGTTTCCGGCAACTGATATTTTTACCTATACAGCAAGTAACTTCCCTTGGGTGAGTCACGAATGGCTCAACGATATTTTTGTCTACGTAGTATATGGGGCTGGTGGTTTTCCACTCCTTGCTGCGGTGTTTGCCTTGCTGTGGATGTTCGCGGTGTGGCTTGTTAGTCGTCGTCAACCGACGATGCTTGTCATTATCGCCACCCTGGCACTACTCCCCTTTGCCGGCATTCGCGCACTGACGTGGTCGGTGCTTTTTTTGGCAATATTACTCCGACTCGTTGCGTATAGAAATGGAAAATATGTTGTTCTACTCCCTCTCTTTTTCTTGTTATGGGCGAACGTGCACGGGAGCTTTGTTGTTGGCCTGGCCTACCTAGCGTACCAGGCGTTTAAGACGCGCTCATTGAAACTCGCAGTTATCCTGGCGGTGAGTGTGGCCGTGACGTTTATCAACCCCTACGGGTACCATCTTTATACAGAAATTCTAAGCACACTTATGGACTCGTCGCTCGGTAGTAGGATTGGTGAATGGCAACCTTTTGCACTTACCTCGATATCGGTGCCATACGTGATGTTGTGGGTTGGTGTGACTGCGTACGGAATGCGGCGGACATGGCGAAATTGGAAAGAGTATCTACGAATCGATATTTTGTTCTTTGCTGCTAGCATTTCTCACGTACGTCAGTTGCCCTTATTTATCATTGTGTCATTGCCCTTTACGGCTCGTGGGATCGCAAGCATTGCTGCGCTTGTACCAAAACAACTCGACCGGTCTCGTCGGCGATTTATTGCGGGGGTCGCGATAGCCTTTGCCTGCATTACGATTGTTTGCGGGATTATTACATATGCAGACGCGAAACTAGAGCGCGAGGCGAAGTATCCTGTTCAGGCCGTTGCGTACCTTCAGCAGCACCCCTGTTCTGGGCAACTATTTAATTCGTATAATTACGGCGGCTATCTAATATGGAAACTACCAAGCGAAAAAGTGTACATAGATGGTCGTATGCCGAGTTGGTCACATCGGGGTGAAAAATATATGGACAACTACCTTCGGTTTAGTAGCGATCAGGACTACCGCAACGACCAGATCAAAAAATATGGGATTTCTTGTGCGATCGTTATACGAACCAACGAGCAACTTGTTACAGGGCTGCGGGATAGCGGCTGGCACGTTGCCGTCGATGACATGCGTTCAGTGTTGCTTATTAAATAAAGAAAAGACCGACCAAGGCGACTTAGACGTCTGTGAATCCAGACGAACCAGGTGTAATAGCACTGAGGACGAAGTTAACGACCGCATACGCAAGGAAGGCGACTATAAGACCGACGATGGCGTAAAGAATGGTGTTCTTTGCGGCCGTGACGGCACTCGCGTTGCCACCAGAGACAACGTAGCGAAACCCACCAACGATCAGCATGATAACACTAAGTGCCCCGACGATGAAAAGAAGGATGTTGGTGATATTGCTAACGAATCCCCCATCGCCGAAAAGCGCATCTGGCTGCCCATTACCTCTCGCTGCATTTGCACCTTCTTCGATGCTACTTTGGGCCGAGACATCAAGCTGGAGCGAAAAAACTAAGACAAAGACAAGTAGTGTGCCGAGTATCAGTGCCGTTACCTTTAATCCCGTCTTCACTATGCTTGTCCTTATTATATTACGCAATTATATATAAATTATAGCAAATCACCTGACGAGAATCTAGTCGGCGCCTCTGTTTTATGCTACAATCGTTCAAGTCGTACAGCTCGTAAAAAAGCGTCGATATGGAGGAGTACCCAAGTGGCTGAAGGGGACGGTTTGCTAAATCGTTAGTCTGGGGAAACCTGGAGCGAGAGTTCGAATCTCTCCTCCTCCGCCAAATGAAATAAGTCCTGCTGTATCAGGGCTTTTTTCTTTGGGCATCTTCTTCTGCACCGCTTTACGCTCATGGTATACTAAAACCACAATGAATCCAGACAATGAAAACAAGAACTACTGGGACAAACCTGAGGAAGATCAACCGATGGTCACCGTGGAAGAGTCGGTTGAAAATACACCGGCAGTGAGTGACATGCCGGACAATCCGGTTACTTGGACCGCACAGGAGTACGTGCACATCGATAAAAGCCCGATTTGGTTCGTTCTTTTTGTCTTTGTTGTCCTCGGGTTCATCGCTATCGATGTCTTTTTGCTGCAATCGTGGACGTTCTCCGTACTAGTCGTTGTGATGGCTGTCGCAGTTATCATCTATACTCGCCGCCCACCGCGTACGCTAACCTATGGGCTGAGTGCTCGCCAGGGACTTTACGTCGGCGAACACCTGTACCATTTCGACGAATTTAAATCTTTTGGTCTGATTCGAGACGGTGAACATAATTCAATTATGTTGATACCAGCAAAACGATTCTCGCCGGGCGTTTCTGTTTACTTCCCCGAAGAAGCTGGCGAGCGAATCGTTGACATTCTTGGGCAAAGACTGCCAATGGAAGAGTTGAAACTCGACATCATTGATATTGTTGTACGCAAACTTCGCCTCTAGGCGATAGCAAAAGGCTATTTTCTGTGCTACAATATCATCTGTTCGTGACGCAAGTTGTGGAAGCACCTTCTAGTTACAAAGATATAGTCCGTTGTTTTTATGACAGCGGGCTATATGATATGCACCTGTAGCTCAGCTGGATAGAGCGCTGCCTTGCGGAGGCAGAGGTCGTAGGTTCAAATCCTGCCAGGTGTACCAAAATTATGAAATAACCCCTTTTGCGAGGGGTTATTTTTATTGGATTATGTCAGTGACGCGGTGTCCTGGGTGTCGAGAGGTTCTTCCGTCAGGTAATTTAGTCATCTCAAAGACATAACTTCCTAATTTGGGCTGCAGATTTGCCGGTATCCAGCCTAGTACCTGACCATTTCCATTCATAAGTGCAAATGCCAAATTATCTGGATCTGTCACTTCGAGTGTGTTGTACACCTTTCCTTGTACGAATTTGGCACCATCCCTATCTTCTGCCTGCAAGATGTATGCTTTGTGTTGTTGCTCGGGAGGCATGTGTCCCTGTTGAAGGCCAATACGAGTGAAGAGGTCAAGATTCTCTGGTGTGTCGTCGATGAAGACAGTAATACCCATATCGTGGCTTGTTCCGTCGAATTTTTCCCGATGTACACTTCCGTCTGCACTATAGCTGTAGGCTGAACCCTTTTCGGTGACAAAGCCAGTAGGGAGATTGAATATCTCAATTTTCCTTTTAACTTCAGGTGATAAATTTTCAGCTTGTGTATTCATTTGTATATTCTGATTGTTTTTAACAATTATTTAATATATTTTATCATACTTAAGCCTTTATGTCAATATTCGTTAGACTGTTTGTGTTACATTGGTTCTAATATCGTTGACTGCGGTGTACCAAAATTATGAAAAATACCCATCAAAGAAATTTGGTGGGTATTTTTGTTATTAGTTTGAAATGTTGTATCTGTATCGGAAACTAGGGTACCGATTATGAGTGCCAGCGAAAACAACAGGCTTGCTAGCAACCCAATCCCACCCGCTACAATGCCAATGATCGATAAAGGTCTTAGCGTTGGCCTTTGAAGGGCGAGAACACCCAGTATAACCGCCACTGATCCAACGAGAATGCCCCAGATTGGGGTAAAGCCACTGATGAATGCAATGAGACCAATAACAAAAGCGCTAATAGCAAGCCCATTGACGCCGCTTTCGTGATTGTCCTGTTTTGGCGCCGTATTTTTGGAGGGTATGTGGATTACAGGAGGTATTGGTGGCGGCACAAGCACGTCGCTATTAGTTGTAGACTTCTCTGACTTTTTTTGTTCTGTCATACCAATCCTCCTTGTGTATTCTTAGTATACCGCAGCAGCAAATGCCGAGCAAAGTATGACTTTGGTCAAATACACGCATCGCTGATTCGATATAGATTACATTTCGGTGCTGTTACAATAGAACTTCTGGAGAGATGCAGGAGCGGTTTAACTGGCTTGTCTCGAAAACAAGTGTGTCGCAAGGCACCGAGGGTTCGAATCCCTCTCTCTCCGCCAAATTTATGACCACTACACCCTTTCTATTGCCCGATTCCGTTTCGATTCGTTTTTCGTAGTAAAATAAGGGCATGCAAGACTCACTATTCACAAAAATCATCAACGGTGAAATCCCCTCTCATAAAATTTATGAAGATAATGACGTCTATGTCTTTTTAGATATTCACCCTATCACTCCTGGCCATACACTGGTGGTTCCAAAAAAACAGGTTGAATTTGTCTGGGATCTAGCACCTGAAGACTACCGCAAGCTAACGGATGTGACTCAAAAGATCGCGCTGCACCTTCGTCAAACGCTAGAGGTTCCTTATATTGGCCAGCAAATTATTGGTGTCGATGTTCCCCATGCCCACATCCACCTAATTCCCTTTACTGATTCGATCGAATTTCATCAAGAACCTGATCTGTCGATTGAACCGGATCACGTCGCACTTTCGAAACTAGCTGAACTACTGTCATTTTGATTCTGGAGTAATAATGTCACTACATATTATCGTTGTTGGAAAAAAGCATGAATCCTGGGTATCTGAGGGTATCGAGCGCTATCAGAAGCGTCTGAAAGCACCTTTTTTGGCTGAATGGATACTGATGGCACATTCACCGCACGATGGCCTTAAGGCGCGCCAGGACGAGTCAGGCCGTATACTCTCGAGGCTTGATACGTACGACGTCACTATACTCCTCGATGAACGCGGTGAACAGCTGACTTCCCCCGCCTTTGCTGAGTTACTGCAAACCAACTTAGACCAGTCTCGTAAGGTTGTTATCATTATCGGCGGCGCGTACGGCGTGACGCCAGAACTGCGCCAAAAGGCGCAGGTGGTATGGTCACTGTCCGATCTGGTTTTCCCACATCAACTGGTGCGGCTTGTATTGACTGAACAGCTGTACCGAGCGCAGCAGATTGCGCTCGGCGGCGCATATCATCACCAGTAGAGTGCCGTTATTTAGATATGGTTACTTATTTTGTAACGAGGCTATCGACAACACTACGCACAGTTCCCTTGAGTGACGAGTTGTAGGTGTATCCAAGCACGCTGTATGCGTTAATCGGCTCGCCATTAATTGACTGTGTGCTTTCGGGGTCGCTCACGATATAGATTCCTGTGAGGAGTTTGTAGGTATCCTCATACGAAACATAATAGACGGTTTTGCCGTTGGCGGTGAATTGTTCTTGATCGATAATGCCTTTTGTATTTGGATCGGCGCGGCTCAGTGTTGCGTTATACCTCGCAACGACATCGCTGAGTGTTCCAATTGTCCCGGTTGTCCCCTTTACTTGAACACGTGTTAGGGCGTCGCCTTTAGGGATATTGACTGCGGTGTGACACGCTTTCGAGCCATCATCGTATTCGTAGCCGGCTGGAATGGCGTAGGTGTAGCAATCAGTTGTGACTTTATTGGCAGAGTTTGATTTTGCGTCGACTGTTTCTTGTACCTTGTTTGCCTTTTCGGTCAGGCTATTATTTGCTGCAATCGTGACGGCAATAACAAAAATCATAAACGGAATAATAATAAATAACGCGACAGCACCGGTAATAACCCCGGCAATACTTTTTCCTTTGCCTGGGTGGTGTTTGACGAGCGCAATAATCCCCAATATGATTGCGACGATAGCTGCTGGAATCGAAATAAAGATCACGAGGGCGAGGACAACAGAGACGATCCCAAGAATCATTGACCACAGGGCAAGCTTGCTTGAACCACGAGGACTCTCGGGTGACGGCTGAGCAGCGGGTGTAGTGGGTGTTTGAACTGGAGGTTGAGGCGCAGATGATTCAGTTGGTGTGGGTGTTTGGTCCATGGTGGGTTCCGTTTATGTTATTGGACTCAGTCTATCCCTATTCACGACCGACGGTCAAGCGGGATACGTGATATCAGTCGTCACTATATTGACAGAAAGTAAAGCTTATGCTATCATCGTATAAGTTACCAATAAAAAAACAAACAGATCAAAAAAACAATGACATCACTTACGACACCTTTACTCATCAGCCTTACCTTCGCGACAGCGTTTGGTGTGCTGATTCACGATACCCAGATCGATAAGGCGACGACCGTGGCGCTTACCGCGCCGATTGCGCTCGCTACATTTGCCCTTGCCGACCTAAGTAGTAAATCAAATGACCACGTTCATGTTGAAAAAGCATCGGCTATGAACCATTTGAGTGCCCTACGCGGTAATATCGCAAAGACTCCCCCACGCGATGATGATCGCCGCTATATTCAGGCAAAGCGAATTATCTTCGGCGGTGGCGGTGACACCAGTCTGTGGCCCTCGGTTTAAACGAGGGTTACTTTAGGACTTCGAGTTCGTGCTGAAGCCGTATAACAACGGCTTTTTTCTCTTGTAGCTGGCTTTTTGTTTCATCAACGAGCTTGGCCGGTGCCTTTTGAAGGTAATTGACATTTTTGAGGCGACCTTCGAGGGCTTGAATGTCTTGGTGGGTGCCAGCAAGGCGTTCTTCGAGGTTGATTTGGTGCTCTGACAGCGTCTGCGCCGAGACATCAAGCCAGGCATCGCGACCGCTTGCGGCAAGGCGGAGTCCGCGTGCTTGATCAACAGCGTCAACCGACTTTAAGCGGGCCAAGCGTTGAATGAGACCCTTGTTGTCTTCGATAAGGCTATCGTCTTGATAGAGCAGGCTGTATTTTTCATTTCCAGGTAGCGAAGTAATGACGAAACGCGCCTCGGTGACGAGTTGTTGTACGCG
>Ga0247741_1000103_pt1 | contig 61104 bp, 52 predicted proteins | sample UWRJL213509R2_FD_180945 | JGI IMG/M metagenome (GOLD analysis project Ga0247741, IMG submission 180945) | Plant litter microbial communities from Arlington Agricultural Research Station in Wisconsin, United States - UWRJ-L213-509R-2 | ecosystem: Environmental > Terrestrial > Plant litter >... | reverse complement strand
ATATCAGCTTTACTGAGGCTGAGTTAAAGCAGGAGATAAATACCGCGCCCGAAAGGTTTAGCCCTAACGTAGTGATGCGCCCGCTGTACCAGGAGTGGATTTTGCCGAACATTGCCTACGTTGGCGGTGGCGCCGAGTTGGTTTACTGGCTGGAGCTAAAAACAAACTTCGACTATTATAAGGTTGATTTCCCGATACTGATACTCCGTAACTCGGGTTTGATAATCCGTAAGGAAACGGCTGCCAAAATAAAAAGCATGGAGCTTGCCCCTGCCGAGATCTTTAAAAGCGCCGACGAGATAAAAAACAACTGGGTAAAAAAGCACAGCAATCACGACCTTTCCCTTGCTGATGAATGGCGCGAACTGGAGCGCGCCTTTGAAAAAATAAAACTACGCGCCCATAAAATAGACAGTACGCTTGAGCCATCGGCTGCGGCGGTACAAGCGCGGCTTAAACATGCCATTGATAACCTGCAAAAGAAACTGGTAAAAGCTGAGAAACGCAACTACCATACTCGCCTGGAGCAGATAGAGCATATTAAAGCTGATATTTTCCCAAACAACAGCCTGCAGGAACGTTCAGAAAACTTTGGCCTGAGCTATGTAAAATGGGGGCAGCTTTTTATTGATGAACTTATCCGCAACTTTGAACCGCTTGATTTTAAATTTACGGTACTAACGGAGTGATATTTTACTGATGCCTCATCAAATTACCTGATTGAATTTAATACTATAAAAACAATACTAATAAGTATTATATAGGATACTTAAAGCACAAAAAAAGCGCCCCGATAATCGGAGCGCTTTTTTAAGTTTATATAATAACTAATCGTTATTGCTTTTTTAGCTTAGCGGTAAATATACCATTGGTTATTATTTTAGTTTTAACCGCGCCATTACCTACTACTACGGTAGCAAGATCGCCTGTAAAAGTCCCTTCAATAAAATTACTATCTACCTCAGTTACGGTAACGCTTACCAAATTTACTCCTGCATCATTATTTAAATAAATATCCCCACCTGATGAATATGATACAAGCGGTTGTACAGATGCGCCTACTGTTGCTGCCGAATACGTTTTACCGGCGACTATTTCGCCATTTATAGCTATAGATAGGGTGCTTCCATCTGATGTTTTGCCTTGTATAGTGGTTAAGAGATTACCATTGGCAGACCCGGTAGTGCCTGTAACATTAGTAAAGGTGGTAGCGGTGCCGTCAACATTTGCTGTAATTGCATATATTTTTGTTGGGACTTCATTGTCTTTACTGCATGAGCTAACGCTTATAATTATAGTTAGTAAAAGTAGCGCTTTGATGATTTTCATAATTTGTAAATGATTAATGTATAAATATAATTGTTTGTTGTGTGCATTTTTTGTCGGGTACCGAAACTCGGGCCGGCTCTGAAACTAATTACTTAACGTATTAGCTAACAAGCAGTGTATGGCAATAACTAAATTATAGCCAATTTGTTTTGAGGAATGTTTAATTTATGCACTGTTTACAATAATTTGCAAAGCATTTAAGAAAATATTAGCTGCAGAACAAGCGAGGTATACAATGCTGCGGTTAATGGCAAACCTTGTTTAAATCACAAAAAGAGCACAGTGGTCAACTAAATCTCAAATAAAAAACCCCTGTGCCTTTTTGTGAAAAATTCGCCCTCAAATATATCGGGTACACAAATAAATATTTTTATCTCCCTATATAAAAACGTAATAGATGGCCACCGCAAGAACATAGACGGAGGCCCATTTTTAACCGTTAAAAATTTATAAAAAAATGCCCCTGCTTATGCAGGGGCATCATTTTATACCGGGTTGGTATTACTGCAAAAAGATGTAAGCTTTATTGCCGTACTCTTCGTACACGTGTAGCTTTTTAGCAACCTGGCTATTGTCGGCGTTTACAACCACCCGGTAATCGCCGGCTTCAAGCTCAGATAAATTGTAGGCTTTTTCAACCCATTTACCTTTGGCCAGTTTGTCAAACAATATAACGTTGTTGTTTTTATCGGTAATGGTTACTGATGCTTTTGTAGCGTTTGCATTTTGTATACTAACGCCAAAGCCTAAAGCTGTACGCATAGCTTGTACAACAATTACTTTGTTTGCGTCTCCATCGCCTGGTTTTTCTGTTGGGGTTGCTGCAAATAAACCAGTGCTTAATACTAATAATAATACTGCTAATGTGAATGACTTTTTCATGATGTTTTAGTTTTAAATTATGTTTTTAAATTATGTTATCAACTTTCAACACCCAAATAAACAGCGCTTTACGTAACTAAAAAAACGCGATAGACCAGCACCTTATACAAATAGACCGGAGGGCATTTTTATTCGGTAAAAAGCAGTTTTTTCACCGGCTCACTTTTAAGCAGTGGTTTTAACCGATAAAAACACCTGCCCATCGGTAAACCTTAGCCCCCTGTAGATTATAATTGGCATTATGCCTATATCATTTGTAATATTGTGATATCCTGTTAATTAAAAACCCAAGGGAATGATATTTCAACGATCTAAAAGCACACTGGTTAACATCCTTATCCAAACTCTTATATGGGTAGTGCTGGGTACAGTACTATTGTTTAACCAACCACTTGGTTGGGGCATTGAGGTACCTTATCAATTTTGGATAAAGCAGAATTTGCTTTTTATCATATTGATAGTGGCCTATTATCTAAATGCTTATTACTTTGTCCCCGAGTTTTTGCTAAAAAGCCGCAGCCGTATTTATTTTTTATTGATCGCATTAGTGATAACCATAATCATGGTGTTTATGAGTTGGTTTGATAAGTATCTCGAACTACCGCGTCTTTTTGTAGAAGCGTTTATGAAAAAGAAGGCCTCATTAAAAAACCTGGAAAACAAACAGGGGTATGATATCCTTACCCTGGCTATATCGGCATTGGTATTAGGTATCAGCACCAGCATAACCACTACCCAGATCTGGCAGAAAGACCGGCAGCGCCACCGGGAAATGGAACAGGAGAAGATAAGCTCTGAACTATCCTTTTTAAAAGCGCAGATAAACCCGCATTTCTTTTTTAATACACTCAATAACATTTATGCGCTCACTGTGGTAAACGTAGAAACATCGCGAACTGCCATACACCAGTTATCGCGTATGATGCGTTATGTGCTTTACGATACGCAAAACAGCACCGCCCTGTTAAGCCAGGAAATAGCTTTTATAAAAGATTATATCAGCCTGATGCAACTGCGGCTAACAGAAAAAGTAACCGTTAACTTCATCACCCCACAGCCTTTAAAAGATTTTGCAGTTGCGCCCATGCTGTTCTTAACTTTTGTAGAAAATGCCTTTAAACATGGCGTAAGCGATACCCTGCCAAGTACTATTAATGTTATTATTGAGCAAGATGATAACACGATAAGCCTGATGGTAAAAAACGAGGTTTTTAAGACCCATAGTAACAACATCGAAGAAAACCAGGGCATAGGGTTAAATAATACTATCCGCAGGTTAGACCTGCTTTACGCAGGCCGATATACCCTAAAAGTGGATGATAGCGGCGAAGGGAATACGTATATTGTAAATTTAACCATCAACCTGTAAACTCATGACAATAAATTGCATAGCAGTTGATGATGAGCCCCTGGCCCTGGGGCTCATCTGCGCTTTTATAGAGCAAACTCCTTTCCTGAATTTGGTTGGCAAATACGGCAGCGCGATAGAGGCTTTGGGTGGGCTGCAGAACCAAAAGGTGGGCCTTATATTCCTGGATATACAAATGCCCAACCTAAACGGCATTGAACTTGCCCGGGTATTGGATAGCCGCGGGCCTAATAAACCTCGTATTATTTTCACCACTGCTTATAACCAGTTTGCATTAGAAGGTTACCGGGTAGATGCGTTAGACTACCTGTTAAAACCATTCAATTATGAAGAGTTTTTACATGCATCAAACAAGGCCCTGGCTTATGCCGAACTACTCCATAGATCAAACGCCACACCTGTAGCCGAAAATACTGCTACTCCCGCCCAAATAGAGGACGAGTATTTGTTTGTTAAGGTCGAATATCAACTGGTGCGCATAGCCTTAAACGATATTTTATACATGGAAAGCCTTAAGGATTATGTAAAGATTTTTTTGCAGAATACTGATAAGCCCATCCTTACGCTGGGCAGCCTTAAGGCATTTGAAGAAAAACTACCCGCAAAGCGATTTTTGCGGGTGCATCGCTCGTATATGGTGTCGCTCGATAAAATTAACTCCATAACCCGTAACGCCTTACAAATAGGAAAGATCAACATTACAGTCGGCGACCAGTATAGAGACGAGTTCAATAAATTTTTGAGTAAGTGGGTATAACTATATTGCCATTCCTCTTATCCAAAAGCAATATTACATTTGTTTATCATACAAATAACCTTACAAAAAATAACATTTGGTAATGAAACCGTATTGCGCCTTTGTGATATAGCCCAAATTAAATAAGTTTGCCAGGGAATTTACTGATAAAATAAAACCGGAGCTTTTATAGCCCGGGTTACCTTGTATACATGAAAAAATCACTGACCGCCTTGCTTGCCGGCGCTCTGTTGCTGGCAGCCTGCTCTACCCCTAAAAAAACAGAAAGCACATCTATTGCCAACAATGGCAAGGTTTGGGCATCGCTTTGGCAACAGCGCTCGGCAGAATATAAGGCCCTGTGTTTCCAGGCGTATAATATTGCCAGGCTGCGTTTGGATGAAGCCCTGAAAAACCCCGGCAGCAAGCCCTTAGCTGTGGTTACTGATATTGATGAGACTTTGTTAGATAACAGCCCGTATGATGCGATGCGTGCAGCCAACAACCAGGAGTTTAGCCCGGAAACCTGGAAAGCATGGACAGCCAAAGCGATGGCCGATACCGTGCCTGGTGCACCTGCTTTTTTTAAATACGCGGCATCAAAAGGTGTAACTGTATTTTATGTAACCAACCGCGACGAAGATGAGCGTGCCCCTACCATAAAAAACCTGCAGCTATACGGCCTGCCAAATACCAATGATGCCAATGTGCTGTTAAGGCAATCCATATCAAGTAAAGAGCCCCGCCGCCAGCAAATATTAAGCACTTACAATATTGTTCTATTATTCGGCGATAACCTGCCCGATTTTGATATGCTATATGATAATAAACCCACCGAGCAAAACCGGCAGGCTGTTACCGAACAATTGAAAAAAGATTTCGGCAGTAAATACATTGTGCTACCTAACCCGTCCTACGGTGATTTTGAAGGTGCATTGTTCAACTACAATTATAACCAAACAGGGGCGCAAAAGGATGCTATCATCAGGGCGAAGATTAAGGTAGATAAACAATAAGCAAAACCTTCATTGCCAGAAGTGTAGCGACGAAGCAATCCCCGACATGCTTGTCGCCACTTTTATATCGAAGATTGCACGCTATCGCTCGCAATTGACGTGGGGTTAATCCTCATTTCTTTTCCTATTTTTATACAATAGAAACCAGATGCAAACTTGTTTGTTGATATTCGTTTAAAACCATCACACAGCATGACCACCCTTGAGAATGAATTTCTGAAAGTAACGATCGATGCCAAAGGCGCGCAACTCACTTCCTTATTTAATAAAGAAACCGGCGTTGAACAGCTATGGCAGGCCGACCCAAACGCCTGGGGTTACCATGCGCCAAACCTGTTTCCTATAGTTGGCGGATTACTAAATAATGAATTACATGTTGATGGGAAAACCTACCCCATGAACCGCCATGGGTTTGCACGCCAGTCGGATTTTATTTTGCTGGATAGCGACGACGCGCACGCGGGCTTTTCATTGCCCCACTGCGAAAAAACACTGGCGGTATTCCCTTATAAATTCGATTTCCAAGTGCTGTACACCCTGATAGAAAACGCGCTAAGGGTAACTTATAAAGTAATTAACCGCGATAAAAAACCTGTGTACTTTTCGGTAGGCGGGCACCCGGCCTTTAACGTACCTTTTAACGCCGGTGAAAATTATGAGGACTATTACCTGGAGTTTGAAACACAGGAAAACCTGGAAAGGCACCTCCTGAATAAAGATGGCTTGTTTAGCGGCGAAACTGTGCCCGTGCCAACACCCGATAAAAAACTTGCCTTAACCCGCGATTTGTTCAAGGATGACGCAATGGTTTTTAAAAACGCTAAATCGCGTATGATCACGATCAAAAGCACCAAGCACGAGCAAACTTTATCGGTAGAGTTCCCTCACTTTAATTACCTTGGCCTTTGGGCAAAACCCGGTGCCGATTTTGTATGTATTGAGCCCTGGTTAGGTTGTGCAGACAGCGCCGGCGAACCAAAGGATATTACCGCTAAAGAAAATATACAAAAGGTGGTTGTGGGCCATGTTTTTGAAGCGTCCTTCTATATCAGTGTTTAAAAATGCAATTATTTATAGTTTTTTAAAACATTTGAATTGCTTTTATACTTATCAGTAAATATTTACTTACAACATTTACAACTATGAAAAAGAAAATTTATTTAATCGCTATGACGATGCTGCTGACTGTAGCTGCCTTTAACAGTAATGCCGCAACTTTTGATGATAAAAAAGACGCTTATAAAGAAGCTGCTGCCAACATGACCAAAGAACAAAAAGAGGCCCGTGTTGAAGAAATTAAAATGCGTGTTAACGAGATAAAAGCGATGGATAAATCGCAGCTAAACAAAGCAGAAAAAAAAGAATTAAAAACAGAACTAAAAGACCTTAAACACGAAGCACAAGCCATGGGTGGCGGTGGTGTTTATCTTTCAGTTGGTGCTATCATTATCATTATTTTAGTATTGATACTGATCCTGTAATTAGCAACACAAAAACACTTATAACCAAAGAAGGGCGCCAAAATGGTGCCCTTCTTTGGTTATATATAACGTTATCATTATTCTTTAATAACCTCGTTCAAAACCGGGCGATCCAATGAGGATATGGTTGTATGCCCGCCTTTCAATTGGTCAAATACTACAATCTCGTTAACACCTTTTTTAAGCCATGCAGCTGGTACGTACAAGGTTTGCTGCGGGCCAATGTTCCAGTATTTACCCAGGTTATGGCCGTTAAGAAATACAAAGCCCTTACCAAAGCTTTTCATATCCAGGTAGGTATCAACCGTGGTACGTAACGAGAACGTGCCCCGGTAAAGCGCAGGATATTCAGGTGGATAAATTGTTGTATGCCATCCTGCATCTATTTTCCCATCAGCAGCAGTGCCTTGAATTGGCAAATATTTAAACCCTGTTAACTCAGTAAAAGGGAATTTATACATTTTCCAGCCTAATAATTCCTGCCCATTCAGTGTTACCTTATCGGTAATTCCCTGGCGGTTATCAATCAGGTATGGGCCATAATTGATGCGGCCATTGTTTTCTACCAGTATATCCAGCACGCTGTTGGCGGTTGGGCTATTTAATTGCAGCGAATCCTGTTTTAAACGGCGGTCTAATACACTAATACGCTTACCATTTAAATAAACGGTGGCGTAATCGCGCAGTTCTTTTATTTTAAGTATCCCGTTTGCTGCGTTAGCCAAGGTAGTACGATACAGCACAAAACCGTATCCCTGGTCAAGGTCTTCAAAGCTTTGTGGTTTTTCAGCTTCTACCGAGGCACCCAGGTTACTAAAAAGGTTGGCTACACCGCTTACTTTTATTACTTCCAAACCAAACGTGCGGCGTTTCTTTTCGGGCACATCGGGCAGGGTTTCGCCAGCGGGCAGGTGTTTGGCAATAATTGCCCTTAGCTTATAATATTTTGGCGTGGGGTTGCCGGCTTCGTCAAGCGGGGCATCATAATCATAGCTTGATGTTTGGGGCGCATAGGCTTCGGTACGGCTCATGTTGGCGCCGTTCATAAAATCGCGTGTGGTGCCACCATGAAACATGTACATATTAATGGAGATACCTGCCGATAAAATTTCATCCAGCTTTTTAGCATCTTCATCGGCATTGCTGCCGGTATGTGGTTTTCCCCAGCTACCAAACCAGCCCGGGTACCATTCGGCTATATAATACGGCCCTTTGCCATTATGATATTTATTGATGAGCGCTTTTGCTTTTGCAGGGTCGTCTTCGCCATTTACGGCAGGTAAAAACCCGGGCAAATAACCTGCAGGCATTTGGCTTGGGCCATCGCAGGTAAACAACAAGCCATCAAAACCCGCCTGACGAAAAATCTTCTCATTTTGCGCCAGGTACTCCTTATCGTTACTGAAAGAACCGTACTCGTTCTCTATCTGCACCATCAGTATGTTACCACCATGGTTTACCTGCAATGGCGCCAACTGCTTGCCCACTTCCATCATATAGCTTTGGTAAGCATTGATAAAGGTAGGGTCTTTACTGCGCACTTTCAGGTTCTTGTCTTTTAACAGCCACCACGGGTAGCCTCCAAATTCCCATTCGGCACATACGTATGGGCTTGGGCGCAGTACAACCCAAAGGCCTTCTTCTTTAGCTATACGTACAAATTCGGCAATATCATTATTACCGGTAAAATCATATTTGCCTTGTACCGGCTCATGCGCGTTCCAAAAAACGTATGTGCCAATGGTGTTTAAGCCCATAGCTTTGGCCATCTTCATCCGTTCGCGCCAGTACTCGCGCGGAATGCGGGTGTAATGCATCTCGCCCGATATCATCTGCAGCGGTTTGCCATCCAACAAAAATGTACTATCGCCCAGTGCAAAGGTATGCTCAACTGTTTGGGCGTTAGTTGCAGTAAGTGCGCCGAAAAGCAGGGCGCAACCAATTAATATCCTCTTCAACATATCTCTCTTCATATTAAAATAATCCTAACTGCCCTTTATCGTCTATATCAATATCATCCGGATTGGTTATCTCGAAATCGATCTTCTTTGCCGGTGGTGCCGCCGGCGGCTCGGGGATTTTAGCGCCTTTTTCCGGCTTTGATTCGCCTTTTTCCGGCTTTAGTTCGTCCTTTTTCGCCTTTGGTTCATCCGTTTTTGGCGCTGGTTCAACCGGTTTCTCTATAACGGGTTTTGCCGGTTCAGATTGTATTGGCGCGGCCTGTGGTTTTGCTTCCGCGGCAATAGGTGCGGTATCCGGAGTTTCCTTTTCTTCGCCGGTTATTACAATCTCGGTGTCCTCAACCGAATCGGGTGCCGGGTCTGGTACATCATCAGCATCATCATGCTCGGTTAGCAATTCAACACTTTTTACCTGGTGAACAGATAAACGGTTCCCCATAGCCTTCATACCTTTTACATCAATCAGGTCGGTAAGGTTCAGGTCAACCTCTTCGGGGATAAGTGTTTTGCCTTTTAACTGTTCTACCTTAACAACGGGTTGTGCCGCGCCGGATATGATGATGAGTTTTGAGCCATTCTCTTCGCTGATGATGCTGGTTTGTTTGCCTATCACAGTATTCTCAAACACAAAACGTTTCACCATGTAATTTTTCGATTTGCCATCGTAATGCACTACGGCAAATACCTTAGCCGGATCGTATTTCTCAATCACGATCATCTTATCATCAAAGTGATTGTTAAGGTCGAAACTGGTTAGCTCGTAGATGCCGTTACTTAATACGTTGAGGATGCGGTCGTCGCCGTCAAACTCTCCCAGGTATTTACCACGGCCGTCGGCATTTAAGCGTTTCAGGATATCATCATACCAAATTTTACGGCCGGCCAATGTGGAGATACCCTTACTTTTCAGGATAACCTTTTTAACCGGGTACTTGGTAACCATATTACCGATAGATGCACGGCCCTTGATAGCCAGGGCCGCAAAATCCTCGTCGAAATTTAGTTTTTTTAGTTTTGCATGCGGTTTCAACTGCACGGTTACTACCTCGGCTTCGCCATTAGGATTAGCGGTAAAGTAAAGCATTTTTGAGCCTTTACTGCCTTTAGTCAGGTCGTACTCCTTATCGCGAGTGATGCCCGTTACCGAAAAACGTTTGATATAGCTTACGCCGCTTTGCCCATCTTTATATATCATATTATAAACGGTGCGCTCATCGTTCTTTTTAAATACGGCAACGTGTACAATATCCTTGCCTACAAAAACCTTATCCTGCACTTTGGTTACAATGAACCTGCCATCGCCCCGGAACACGATGATCTCATCAATATCCGAGCAATCGCAAACAAACTCGTCTTTCTTCAGGCCCGAACCGATGAAACCATCCTCGCGGTTTACATATAATTTCACGTTGGCTAAAGCCACCTGCGAAGCCTCTACCCTGTCAAAGGTGCGCAGCTCGGTTTTGCGGCCGCGGTCTTTACCATACTTCTCTTTCAGTTTTTCAAACCAGGCAATAGTATAATCGGTAAGGTGTTTCAGGTGGTTCTTAACCGTTTTTATTTCGGCCTCTAAAGCTTTTATCTGCTCATCCGTTTTCTTCACGTCGAAACGGGTGATGCTGCTCATCGGTTTATCAATCAGTTTCTTATAATCTTCGGGTAGTATGGTACGATAAAACTGCGGGAAGAATGGTTCAAATAACCGGTTCAACACCACCAGTACGCCTTCAAAATCCGACGACTGCTCGTAATCCGGGTGTTTGTACATCCCCTCCTGGATGAAGATCTTCAGTAACGAACTAAAGAAGATCTTCTCCATCAGTTCCTTCAGCTTTATTTCCAGCTCCTGCTTTAACAACTCTTTGGTAAAGAAGGTACTTTCGCTCAGCATATCGTTCACGCTCATAAAGCGTGGCTTATCATCCTGTATTACACAGGTATTTGGCGATATAGATACCTCGCAATCGGTAAAGGCGTAAAGCGCATCAATGGTAACATCGGGCGAGATACCCGGTGCCAGGTGGACTATAATTTCCACCTCATTTGATGTATGGTCATCAATCTTTTTTATCTTGATCTTCCCTTTGTCGTTAGCATTTATAATGCTCTCAATTAGACTAACGGTAGTAGTAGAAAAAGGCACTTCGGTAATAACCAGAGTTTTTTTATCACGTTCTTCAATTTTTGCTCTTACCCGTACCCTGCCACCACGTTGCCCTTCATTATAGGAAGACACATCCGCCATACCCCCCGTAGGGAAATCGGGTACTAGGTTTGGCCTATCGCCTTTTAATACAGCTATTGAGGCATCTATCAGTTCAATAAAATTGTGCGGCAATACTTTGGTAGCCAAACCTACGGCAATACCTTCGGCACCCTGCGCAAGCAACAACGGGAACTTTACCGGCAGCGTTATCGGCTCGCGGTTACGGCCATCATAGCTGGCCTGCCAAACGGTAGTATCGGGGTTAAAAACAACATCTAAAGCAAATTTTGAAAGGCGCGCCTCGATATAACGCGGTGCCGCTGCAGAGTCGCCGGTTACAGGTCTGCCCCAGTTACCCTGGGTATCAATCAACAGTTCTTTTTGCCCTAACTGTACCATGGCATCACCAATAGAAGCATCACCATGCGGGTGATATTTCATGGTGTTACCTATTACGTTGGCGCCTTTATTAAAACGTCCGTCGTCTAGTTCCTTAAGCGAGTGCAAGATACGGCGCTGTACGGGTTTTAATCCATCGTTTATATGCGGAACGGCACGGTCAAGTATTACATAGGATGCATAATCCAGGAACCAGTTTTCGTACAGTCCATCGAGAGAAGTGATTTTTTGAAGCTTATGGTCTTCGTTATTTTCAGGAATATCAGGATTGTTCAGATCGTCGCTCATACTGTAGCTAAAAAATAATTATGGATGGGTAAAGATAAGATAATGCAAAGAAATGAGGATGCTAAGAATGGTAGTTTTTAGCTATAAATAATACCATTTTATCCACATCTTAACAAATAATATACGCATAAATAGCAGCAGGATGACGGATGAAGAAATAAGCTTCTACCCTTCCCTTAGTTTTTTCTGCTCGCGCAGCATAGCGCCGTAATCCATGCGGCGCTGGGCGGCGTTAATGGTTTTGGCTATCCTGCTGTCTCGTGTTTCGGTTGTTTTGGCATCGGTTATCCATTTGATAAAATACCCCTGGTGCGATTTAGAAAGACTGTTGAAATATTCCAGCGCTTCGGGCTCGCCAAATTCAAAACACTCCTGCAGGTCGGCCGGTATCTCTAATTTAAAATCTTTATCATGCTCAAGCTGTACCCTTACCGTAGCCCCCTTTGTTTTACGGATGCCCTTGCGGATCTCCTCGCGCAGCGACATAAAAAAATCACCACCCCCTACCGGCATTAAAGCCATCCCCGCAATAGTAAAATCATCAAGCTGGCCCCGCACCCTGAACGATTTTTTATTACCGGGAAGCAATTGTTGGGCAATATCTGCCGGTACTATCAAATAAGTCCAGCCCATTCTGTCGCCCTGTTCGGCTACCTGTAAAATAATGGTGCTAAAATCAACCATACCCAAATATATAGCATTGGGCGGCAAATGTTAAATGTTTGTTAAAAGCAATTATTTAACACTTCGGGTTGTAACTATTTGTCATCTACCTGCATCTTATAGATATACAAACTAACTGATCGGTTACCACATATTCACAAAAAAAATTAATACAACCTTAATTGTCAACATTATGAAAACCTTAAAATCAGTTACCCTTGCCTTAGCCCTGTTTGCTACCTGCAGTTTTGCAAAAGCCAGCGATGTACCAACAGAGAACTTAACAAAAACCCACGCCATTAATGTTTATGTAGATGCCATGACACGCGGCCGCATCAACGACCTTAACCAGGTGCTTGATCAGTCGGCAAAGTTTAGCATGCAACGCGGTAAAAGTGTTATGCGCTTTACCAAAAAAGAAATGACCGACTACCTTAAAAATCAAAAAAATATTGAGCAGGCCTGCACCACCAGCACCGACATTGTTGAAGAAAATGCCGACTCGGCCATAGTAAAAGTTGATATGAATTTTGAGCACTTTACCCGTACCAACTATGTAACTATAGCTAATACCGGTAACGGCTGGAAAATTACGAATGTTTATAGTGTGTTTAAATAGTTAAATTTTAGTGTTTGAGTGTGATTGGCCCTCTGGTTATTGGAGGGCCTTTCTTATTTAATGATATCGAATAATGTATGTTGAATGTCCAATATCGAAGTTTTGAATTCGGCATTGAATATTCGATATTAAAACAATCTCAATACTTATTTTACAAACGGCTGCAAAGCTGCCTGCCATTTATCATAACCTTTGCTGTTAAGGTGCAGCATATCACTTTTAAACAGGGTGGTATCAGACTGATGCGTACCGGGAATAAATAATGCTTTCGATACATCTACGTAGTAGGTACCCTTCCTTGTCTTGATAAAATCCTGAATCAGGGTGTTGGCTTTTCTAAATTCCGGGAAATATTTCTCCCTGCTTGGGCTTAATTTTATAGCCATAAAATAGATCTCGGCCTTAGGCAGGTTTTGCCTGATCATGGCCCACAGTTTATAAAACTCGCGGGCGGTAAATTCACCGGTTTTGCCCGCGGCTATGTCATTATCGCCTGCATAAATAAATATTTTTTGCGGATGATAAGGGTACATGATATATGGCGTAAAATAATCAACCAATTGCTCTATAGTACTGCCGCCAACCCCACGCCTGATGATGGGTTTATCGCTAAAACGCTGTTCCAGATCTGTCCACATACGGATAGATGAACTACCGATGAACAGGATGCCATTTTTTGCCGGCATGCTGATGCTGTCCTGATGTTTAAAATCGCGGATCTCGTTATCAAACGGGAAGCCTTGCTGCGCACGGGCGGTTATACCTGCCGTTGCTAAAACAAAAAATAAAAGCAGTTTTAATTTCATAATGGCAATTGTACTAAACGTTCTTCAGAAAACATAAAAGGCATTAAACTTTGTATCCCGTTAATTTCCCAAACAGGGCCGTTAATGCAATATAACAACATGCGCAATGGGCTTTCCTGCATTTTTTCGCACTCGGCCATTACCTGCAGGCATGCCCCGCATGATGTTACGGGTTTCAGTAAAGCGAAATCATCTGTATGGGCGGTTACTGCCATACTCACAATCGGGTCGTGCAGGTGGTTAGCTCCCCAATTGAATAAAGCCACCCGCTCTGCGCAAAGGCCCGATGGGTAAGCTACATTCTCCTGGTTGCTGCCGTACAGTATTTTGCCGCTTTGCAACTGCAAGGCAACCCCTACCCTGAATTTTGAATATGGCGAATGTGAAGTTGCCAAAGCTTTAACCGCTTCGGCACAAAGGTTTTTATCTGCAGTGTTTAATTCTTCTAAGCTATCGTATTCGTTAAAAGCTATTTTTATTTCGTGTTCTGTCATTTTGCCTGATCCTACCCATCTAACAGAAGTGGGCCCTTTAAGTTTCTAAATAAAAAATCCCCCAACCTAAAAAAGATTGGGGGATACAATATAGTGGTTATTTGTATAACAATCAATAACGGGCAAAAGAGACGCAAAGTATCGCTTCTCTACAATACATACCTACACCGCTACCGGCAGTTCCACTTCATCCAAGCTTTCGGCGATGAGCGGGTTTACGCTTTCGTCGTCCTTCTCTACACGCAGGTTATTTACAATATGCTGCTGGCGGGTTGGCGTGTTCTTGCCCATAAAATACTCCAGCAGGGCTTTAATGTTGGCATCTTTAAGAAACACAGGGTCGAGCCTGATATCCTTACCGATGAACAAGCCAAACTCATCCGGCGAGATCTCGCCTAAACCTTTAAAGCGGGTTATCTCGGGTTTAACACCAAGGCTGGCTATAGCATTCCGGCGTTCCTCATCACTGTAGCAATAAATGGTTTGCTTTTTATTACGCACCCTAAATAGTGGTGTTTGCAGGATAGATACGTGCCCGGCCTTCACCAAATCAGGGAAAAACTGCAGGAAGAAGGTCATGAGCAGTAAGCGGATGTGCATACCATCCACATCGGCATCAGTAGCTATTACTATGTTGTTATAACGCAAGCCGTCAATACCATCCTCAATATTAAGCGCGTGCTGCAACAGGTTAAATTCCTCGTTCTCGTAAACAACCTTTTTGGTTAAACCAAAACAGTTTAGCGGCTTACCCTTTAAGCTGAATACTGCCTGGGTTTGCACATCGCGAGATTTGGTGATCGATCCACTGGCCGAGTCGCCCTCGGTGATGAACAGGGTGGTTTCCTGCTTGCGTTCGTGGTTATCATCAAAATGTAGCTTACAATCGCGCAGTTTACGGTTGTGTAACGATGCTTTTTTGGCGCGGTCATTAGCCAGTTTTTTGATACCGGCTATATCCTTACGCTCGCGCTCCGATTGCAGGATACGTTTCAGCAGGGCATCGGCAGCAGCCGGGTTTTTATGCAGGTAATTATCAAGTTCCTTTTTCAGGAAATCGTTGATGAACCCACGTACCGACGGGCCATCGGGACCAATGTTTTGCGACCCCAGCTTGGTTTTGGTTTGCGATTCAAAAACAGGTTCCTGTACTTTTATGGCGATAGCCGCAACTATAGAAGCGCGGATATCTGAAGCGTCAAATTCTTTTTTATAAAACTCACGGATGGTTTTTACAACCGCCTCGCGGAAGGCTGCCTGGTGGGTACCGCCTTGTGTGGTATGCTGCCCGTTTACAAACGAGTAGTACTCTTCGCCGTACGATTGCCCATGCGTCATGGCTATTTCTATATCCTCGCCTTTTAGGTGGATGATGGGGTAACGCAGGTTTTCGGCATCGGCATTACGTACCAGCAGGTCATACAGGCCACGCTCCGACAGATATTTTTGCCCGTTAAAGTTTAGTGTTAAACCGGCATTCAGGAACACATAGTTCCATATCATGTTCTCCACAAACTCCGGTATAAAGCGGTAGTGGCGGAAGATGCTATCATCCGGTATAAAATTAATGGCTGTACCGTTGCGCTGCGATGTTTCTTTTTCAGGCTCATCGCGTATCAGTTCGCCTTTTTCAAATTCGGCAATTTTGGTGCGGCCATCACGGTATGATTGTACGGTAAATGAGTTTGACAGCGCATTAACCGCTTTTGTACCCACACCATTTAAACCAACCGATTTTTGGAAGGCCTTACTATCGTACTTACCACCTGTATTTATTTTTGATACACAATCGATCACTTTACCTAAGGGGATACCGCGGCCATAGTCGCGAACGGAAACCTTGTGATCGCTCATGTTCACCTCTATGGTTTTGCCCGACCCCATCACAAACTCGTCTATAGAGTTATCTATTATCTCTTTAAGCAATACGTATACACCGTCATCATAAGCAGAGCCATCGCCCAGCTTACCAATGTACATACCCGGCCTTAAGCGGATGTGCTCCTTCCAGTCGAGCGACCGGATACTATCATCATCATAATTTACTGTTTCTGCCATGTTCAGATCAATGTTTTTGGGTAGAGATTTTGCCCGTATGCAAAAATAAATTTATGCCACTTAAATTAACATTTAAATGTGCCAACTTATTAACATTTGCGGTGCTTATGGTTTAAACTTTATGCAGTTGCTGGCCTTATCAATGTTCTTGAAAAACTCGGGGCCTTTTTCGTTAGCAAAACAAACCGCCAGGAGGGTACCTATATGGTCTTTTTGCAGCGTTATCAGCAAGGCGTATTTGTAGCCTTTGGTTACGGCCTCGTTCTGCAGGTTTAGCAGGTATGATTTGCCTGCATCGGCATTATAACGCGCCAAATATTTTGGAGGGATGGTACGTTGTAAAAAATTATTATCGCCGGCAAAGGTAATGGCATGCGCGGTGCCCATGCCCACGTATAATGAATCGGGGTTGGCCTGCGCGGTATTTTTATCCCCTATTGATTTTTCGTAGCTGGCGTAATTCTCTTTTTGCGATTTTACCTGGAACCAGATCTCAAACTCTTTCCCCGGCATTTCCATCGCATAATCAAAAGAAAGGTCTTCGTTATTGGGTGCTTTTATCTCTCTAAAACCCTGCGGGGCAATAAAACTTACGTTTGCCGCCGCAATTAAGTGCTGAAAATTTTTTAACTGGGGGCTAATGTATGCCGCTTTAGGCGCAGGCTTTACAGCTATAGCCTTTTTGGGCTTATAAGGGCGCCGCTGCGCCTCTACTATAAGTATAGGTGCAATACAAAACAGCAATATACCCGTAAGTAATATTTGTTTAAATTGCTTCAAAATATGTATAATTAATCGGGTAACACAAAATCAACAAACGAATTTAAATGATTTGAAACGTTAAATAAAATTTAATTATAATATAAATTTAAAAAATAAACATTTAGATAATAGTTAGTATACACCCTGCCCTTAACCACTTCTACCCGAGCAGAATAGTTTTAGCCTGGCAATAGGCCTAACATATCCATATGGCAAAATTTGATAATCTCAATTAATGAATAGCCCAGAGGCTGCAATTTTAATCTTTTTAAATTATTTTAAAAAGTATTTTGTTTTTTCAATTCAACTTTATTAAGTTTGCATCAATGATGAAACACAGGTCATTAAAATATGTATACTTTTTATCCTCGTTAAGTGGATTAAATTTTATAGTTAATTGGTTGTAAATCCTCGCTTCGGTGAGGATTTTTTTTGTGCCACATTTTTTTAGCTGACCAAATTGAATTAAATATATAAACCTGATTATGGCAAGATTAAATTTATTAGAAGAAACACGTTACGAAAAGCTGCCGGTAACGGTATACCCCGATCAGCGTACAGCATCGCTTGCAGTAGCCGGCCGTATAGCAGCGCTCATCCGCAAGAAACAAGCCGCGGGTGAGCCAACAGTTTTAGGCCTGGCAACAGGTGTTACACCAATACAGGTGTACGCCGAACTTATTCGCCTGCACAAAGAAGATGGACTATCATTTAAAGGTGTTATTACTTTTAACCTGGATGAATACTACCCCATGAAACCTGATGCAGCGCAAAGCTACGTTACCTTCATGAACGATAATTTGTTCGATCATATAGATATTGATAAAAGCCTTGTTCATATCCCCGATGGCACGTTGCCACAGGATGAAGTAGCTGCTTTTTGTTTGGAATACGAAAGACAGATAGAAGAACTGGGCGGGTTAGACCTGCAGATATTAGGGATAGGCCGTACCGGCCACATTGGTTTTAACGAGCCGGGCTCGGCACCAAACTCGGGCACACGTTTGGTTACCCTTGATGATCTTACCCGTAATGATGCCTCGCGCGATTTTGGTGGTAAACAAAACGTGCCTACCAAAGCCATCACCATGGGTGTGGGCACTATATTTAAAGCACGCGAGATTATCCTGATGGCCTGGAGCGCCAAGAAAGCGCCTATTGTGCGTAAAGCAGTAGAGGGCGAAATTTCGGGTGAAGTACCTGCTACCTTCCTGCAATTATCAGATAACGTAGAGTTTGTGCTGGATAAAGATGCAGCCTCCGGTTTAACCCGTTTTGATACCCCATGGCTGGTATCTGACTGCATATGGGATAACAACCTGAAAAAGAAAGCCGTAATATGGCTATCCAATACGGTTGGTAAACCCATTCTGAAATTAACCGAAGAAGATTATAATAATAACGGTATGGCGCAGCTTGCGGTTGAGCAAGGCCCGGTGTACCAGATCAACATTGATATATTTAACCAGGTACAGCATACCATTACCGGTTGGCCGGGCGGTAAACCGGGTGCTGATGACAGTCAAAGACCCGAACGCGCCGAACCCGCGCGTAAACGTTCTATCGTTTTCTCTCCTCACCCTGATGATGACGTGATCTCGATGGGTGGAACATTTATCCGCCTGGTTGACCAGGGACATGATGTGCATGTGGCCTACCAAACATCGGGTAATACAGCCGTATGGGATGATGACGTATTACGCTATATGGAGTTCGCTATAGATTTTAAGGCCAGCGTTGGCGAGGATACTGCCAAACTGCAGGGCATTTATGAAGACATGCGCACATTCATCGACAAAAAACTGCCTAACCAGGTAGATACGCCTGAAATACGCGATGTAAAAGGTTTCATCCGCAAAACAGAAGCCATCTCTGGGGCAAGATTCGCAGGATTACCGGATAGTAATATCCATTTCCAGGCTTTACCTTTCTACGAAACAGGCAAAACCAAGAAGAACTCCGTAGGTGAAGAGGATGTGCGTTTAACGATGGAGCTTTTACAAAAAGTAAAGCCCCAGCAAGTATTTACCGCGGGTGATTTTGCCGATCCGCATGGCACACACGTGGTATGCTTTAACGTTATTATAACTGCACTGACCCGCCTGCGCAAAACCGAAGCCTGGGTGAACGATTGCTGGGTTTGGATGTACCGTGGGGCGTGGCAGGAATTCCCTACGCACGAGATTGAAATGGCCGTGCCACTTTCACCTGCCGAGGTATTACGCAAGCGTAACGCCATATTTAAACACCAGTCGCAAAAAGACAGGCCTGTTTTCCCGGGTGATGACGCGCGCGAGTTTTGGGTACGCGCCGAAGACCGCAACCGTGAGACCGCCCAAAACTATGATAAACTTGGCATGGCCGAATATGCAGCTATGGAAGCTTTTGTGAGGTATCATTTTTAATAACCCTACATCTACCATAAAAAAGGGAACGCATTTGCGTTCCCTTTTTTATTTAACCTATGTCATTTCGAACGAGGTACGAGAAGAAATCTTTTACACTTTGCATACGGTTTTGCATGTTCGATAAGATTTCTCGTCGCTGCGCTCCCCTCGAAATGACAGGGTGGTTACCTACTTTATCTTCCCATTCACCAAAGCAATTATCTCCGCTTCGGCGGTCACTGCTTTCTGCTCCAATTCTTCGCCGCGTTTTAAAGTGTCATCTACAAAGGCTTTATCCTTATACCCCGAGGCGTTTATCTTTACATTCATAAAAGCGCCCATCACAGCCGACCGTGCACAAAGCGCTGCCACGCCAGCATCTGTTACCGAATTTGGATTGCCTTGTTCTACCATCGCGCGGATCAGCGTTAAACTGTCATAAGAAGTTTGCATTACCTTAAACGGTATCTCAATGGCATATTTGGTAGCATCCTGTATAGCCTCGTTGCGGGCTGCCTTTTCTGCATCGCTTCCTTTTGGCAAGCTAAAAGCTTCCATAATTTTATTAAAGGCGGTGGTGTCCAGATCAACCAGGCGCAGCAGTTCGTCTTTATAATTTTGTCCCTGTTCGGCCCAGTTACCAAACTCTTCCCATCGACTATCCCAACCTTTTTTGTGCGACGACAGGTTAGCCACCATCGTAGCCAGCGAAGCACCCAAAGCGCCCATGTAGGCCGATATAGAGCCCCCACCTGGCGCAGGGCTTTCGCTTGCGGTTTCATCAGCAAAATCAGCCAGGCTCATGCTTATCAGTTTGCTTGCGGCAGCATCTTTCAATAAATATTCTATAATACGTTCATCCGGGTTAAACGGACCAAGTTCATCTAACCCCATCGATTTGATGGCGATTTTGATCAGTTCCTTCTCACTCACACCTGTAGAGCGCTGCTGTTTCCGCAGGAAATATTTACCGGCATCCAGCATGGCTTTTAATGGGATCAGGCCAACCAGCTCGCTGCCCGTAACACGGATACCGCGCCCGGCGGCTTTGTTACAAACTTCGTCGAATGCTATATGTATCGGCGTAACTTCAATATTGGTCAGGTTCATGGAGATCTGGGCAACACCGTATTCCTCAATGTACCAGCCTATAGCCTTTACGCTTTTCAGTGTGCCGGGGATAGATTTTGGTTTACCGTTTTCGTCTGTTATTATTTTACCCGTTACCGGGTCGCCTTCGCGCAGTACACGGCCGGCCTCGCGTACATCAAAGGCGATGGCATTGGCCCTGCGGGTTGATGTGGTATTGAGGTTAATGTTATAGGCGATCAGAAAATCGCGCGCGCCAATTACAGTTGCACCGCGTTTGGCGTCCATTTCCGCCGGGCCAAAATCAGGCTTCCATTTGGGTTCTTTTATCTTTTTAAAGAAGCCTTCATATTCGCCTGCCCTGATCACCGAAAGGTTATCACGGGTTTTATCTGCCTGTGCATGCTGGTACAAATATGCCGGGATACCCAATTCCTCACCAACGCGCTTGGCCAGTTTTTTGGCATATTCGGCAGTTTCTTCCATGCTGATGTTGGCAATCGGTATCAGCGGGCAAACATCCGTTGCGCCCATCCTGGGGTGCTCCCCTTTGTGTTTGCTCATATCAATGAGCTCACCGGCTTTTTTTACCGCCAGGAACGCGGCTTGTATCACCTGCCTGGGTTCGCCTACAAAAGTTACCACGGTGCGGTTGGTGGCCTTACCGGGATCAACGTTTAGCAGGCGTACACCTTCTACAGATTCCACCTCATCGGTTATTTGTTTAATGATAGCCAGGTTTACACCTTCGCTAAAATTTGGTACGCATTCAATTAGTTGGTTCATTGGTTTATGAGTTCAATGTTTATTAGTCGTTTTTCTATTCCCTCCCTTGGGAGAGGTGTATTGGGCTTGTGTTGTGAGGGGAGGGGTTTCGTCCATAATTGCGAAGTTCATTAAACCCCTCCCTGCACCCTCCCGTAGGGGGAATCGCACTACTCTACGCTTTATCTCCATCAACCCACACCTGCGTTGGTTTCAATTTTCCCTGGTAATATAGTATTTCGCGGTAGTCGGCACATGGGTAAGCCTGCATATCTGCGGGCATGCCCGGTGCTAATATACCACCTTCAATTTTCAAAGCAGATGCCGCGCGGAAAGTCAGTCCCGCAAATACTTCGGCGGCAGATAATTTCTCTGACGCGCTCATTACAGCGGCTTGCATCAGTAGGTCGCCCATTGGGGCCGAGCCGGGGTTCCAATCGCTGGCAATAGCCATGCAGGCCCCTGCGTTTAATAAGTTACGTGCCGGGGCGTATGGCATACCCAACCCCATCGACGCCCCGGGCAACGTAACAGCAACTATATTTGAGTCAGCTAATAGTTCAATTTCATGTTTGCCGCTGGCTTCCAGATGGTCGGCAGATACCGCGCCAACTTGTACAGCCACAGCACTGCCGCCGGTTGTAAACTGGTCGGCGTGTACGGTAATATCAAAGCCCATTTGTTTGGCTTTGTTCAGATAGATCAGCGCGTTTTTAGTATCAATAGCGCTTTGTTCAATAAATATATCTACGCGGTTAGTTAAGTTTTCCTGTTTAATAACTGGTAACAATTCATTAACCACATACTGTAAATATTCTTCCTGCAACCCGTTAAAATCCTTCGGCACCATATGCGCTGCAAGGCAGGTAGCTATTAGTTTGGCCTTTGTTTGTACCGATGCGGTTTTAATAGCACGCAGTTGTTTCAGTTCCTCTTCGGGGCTTAACCCGTAACCGCTTTTTACTTCAATAGTGATTACCCCTTCGGCTAAATGACGATTAGCCCGCTGTACAAGCGAATTAATAAGTGTCGCCTCGTCCGCCGCGCGGGTTTGGGTAACGGTATCCCATATACCACCGCCTGCTTTGGCTATTTCTAAATAGGTTTTACCTGCAATACGCATGGCGTAATCTTTTGCACGGTTACCGCCAAAACAGATGTGTGTATGGCAATCTATAAAGCCGGGGAGTAATACATGCCCGTTTTGTATCTCTTCTATTGGGGTTGATGGGTTGGCTTTTCTTAGTTCGTTAAAATCGCCAATTTCAACAATCAGTCCGCCCTCAACCAGCACACCGCCATTGGCAACAATATGCAATTGCTCATCCTTCAGTGCGCCTTTTAAGGGCAGCCCTGTTAAGGGGAGTATTTGTGTGAACGGACCTATTATTTTTTTCATTTTACTTTACTTATATCTACGCGTCATTGCGAGGTACGAAGCAATCTCTTTAAGCAAATCATCCATGCAAAGTGTACACGATCCTAAAGAGATTGCTTCGTACCTCGCAATGACGGGTTGTTTGGTAAGCCGCTTTTAAACCACTCACCAACCCACTACCATACTTTCAACCCAAACCTATCCGCCCAGTCCTGTGCCTTGTCATACCCGGCATCCGCATGGCGGAAGATGCCCATCGCAGGGTCGTTGTGCAGTACACGTTTCAGGCAGGTGGCGGCGCGTTCGGTACCATCGGCAACCACTACCATACCGGCATGCTGCGAGTAACCCATACCCACGCCGCCGCCGTGGTGAAATGATACCCATGTTGCACCGCCTGAGGTATTGGCCATCAGGTTTAGCAACGGCCAGTCTGACACCGCATCCGAGCCATCTTTCATGGATTCGGTTTCGCGGTTTGGTGAGGCTACCGAGCCGCAATCCAAATGGTCTCGGCCAATAACGATCGGCGCTTTCACTTTACCGCTTGCCACCAGTTCGTTAAATACCAACCCGGCTTTTTCACGCTCGCCCATTCCCAGCCAGCAAATGCGTGCAGGCAGGCCCTGAAAAGCAATCTGTTTCTGTGCTTTCTCCAGCCAGTTGATCAATGGCTTGTTTTCCGGGAAGGCTTCCATCAGCGCCCTATCGGTGGTATAAATATCTTCGGGATCGCCGGATAGGGCTACCCATCTGAACGGGCCTTTTCCCTCGCAAAACAACGGGCGGATAAACGCCGGTGTAAAGCCCGGGAAATCATAAGCATTCTGCTCACCGCCCTGCTTGGCAAATTCGCGCAGGTTGTTACCGTAATCAAAAGTTATCGAACCGCGTTTTTGCAATTCCAGCATAAAACCCACGTGGCGGGCCATACTTTTTAGCGACAGGTGCTTGTATTGCTCCGGATCTGCTTTACGCAGGTCTGCGGCTTCTTTCAGGGTGAATCCATTAGGGATATATCCGTTCAACGGGTCGTGTGCCGAAGTTTGGTCGGTCACCATATGGGGGACAATGCCGTCGGCAATCAGTTGTTGCAGCATGTCGCCGGCGTCACTTACCAAACCAATAGATAAGGTTTCGCCTTTGGCCATAGCATCCTGTACCCAGCTAATGGCTTCCTCGTACGAGTGGGTTAACCTATCTATATATTTACTGTCTATTCGTTTTTGGATACGGGTAACATCAACATCGGCACCTAAAAATACGCCGCCCGCCATGGTAGCGGCCAATGGCTGCGCGCCACCCATCCCTCCAATTCCGGCGCTTACTATCAGCTTACCCGTTAAATCATTATTAAAATGCTGTCGGCCTGCTTCCACAAAGGTTTCATAGGTGCCTTGCAAAATACCCTGCGTACCAATATAGATCCAGCTGCCGGCTGTCATTTGGCCGTACATCATCAGGCCATCGGCACGTAGCTTATTAAAATGCTCCCAGGTTGCCCACGCGGGTACCAGGTTGCTATTGGCTATCAACACCCTGGGTGCCTGTGTGTGACTGCGGATGACCCCCACCGGTTTGCCCGACTGCACCAGCAATGAATGGTCGTCATCCAGTTCCAGCAAAAGCTCTATAATTTTCCTGAGCGATTCCGGGTTACGGGCTGCCTGGCCTATACCGCCATATACCACCAACTCGTCGGGGTTTTCGGCAACCTGCCCGTTAAGGTTATTCAGCAGCATACGCAAAGGCGCTTCGGTCTGCCAGCTTTTAGCGTGCAGTTGATTGCCAACCGGGGCATAATACACCGGGTGTTTGGCGTAGGTATTAATAAATTCCGAATTCGTCATCGTCAGTAATGTTGATGTTATGTTTTTGGGCAGTTTCGGCCGCTGCCGACTGGAACTGACCACTGATAATTAATTGATGCAGGGCGTTGATATCATCTGCAAAGATCCTGTCCTCTTTTATGAAAGGCACATGCTGCCTAACCAATTGATGCAGGCTTTCAATCACCGGGGTACTTTGTAACGGCCTCCTGAACTCTATCGCCTGCGAGGCATAAAGCAATTCAATTGCCTGTATGTATTCCAAATTATCCAACACCATGTGCAGCTTGCGCCCACTGATAGAGCCCATGGAAACATGATCTTCCTGCCCTAATGAAGTTGGTACACTATCGGCACTTGCCGGGAAACAAAAGGTTTTATTTTCGGTAACCAGCGCCGCAGTTGTGTACTGTGGTATCATTAGCCCCGAGTTTAACCCGGCATGTTCCGTGAGTAATTTTGGCAAGCCATAACGACCTTCGCTCATCAGGTAACAACGGCGGTCGGCAATATTACCCAGTTCAGCGGCGGCAACGGTAGCGTAATCTAAGGGCAAAGCCAGTGGCTGCCCATGAAAATTGCCGCCGCTTATGGTATCATCGGCATTAAAAATTACAGGGTTATCGGTAACCGAGTTTAGTTCAATCTCGGTCAATTCTTTTAAATGCAGCCAGGCATTGCGCGATGCACCGTGCACCTGTGGCATACAACGTAAAGAATAAGGATCCTGTACTCTATCGCAATCTATGTGCGAACTACCAATAACCGAGCCCTCCAACAATGCCGCTAAGCGCTTGGCTACAAGCTTTGTCCCTTTATATGGGCGAATAGCATGCAGCCTTGCATCAAAGGGCCTTGCCGAACCCATAAGTCCTTCCAGCGACATAGCACCGATCAGGTCGGCGGTATTCAATAAATTATTTAAACGCTCAACCGCCTTTATAGCAAAGGCCAATATAAACTGCGTTCCGTTTATTAAGGCAAGCCCCTCTTTCGGGCCTAATACCAATGGTTGTAAATTGTGCTGTTTCAGGATCTCTCCAGCGGGATGTTTTTCATCGCCGATATTCACATAGCCTAAGCCAATTAACGGCAAAAAAACATGCGAAAGCGGCGCCAGATCGCCGGATGCACCAACCGAGCCTTTCTCGGGCACAACCGGGATCACATCATGATCAATATGCCAGATGATACGTGCTAACGTTTGCGGGGCAATACCCGAATAGCCTTGCGCTAATGCCTGTACTTTGGTGATCAGCATCAGCTTGGCAATTTCCTGCGGGATGGGTTTGCCCACACCCACGCTATGGCTTTTTAAGATATTGCTTTGCAGCAGGCTGGTATCTTCTTCAGAGATGCGGGTATCGCAAAGCGGGCCAAAGCCTGTATTGATGCCGTAAACCGGCAAATGCGCGTGAACTATCTTTTCTACTTCTTTCCATGAGGTATGGATGCGCGCGGCGGCCTCTTCGTTAATAACGCCCTGTACTTTACCGGCTGCAATATCCAGGCAAATACCAATGGTAAGGTGGTCTGTCCCGTAATTAAACTTTTTCATTGCGTATCGGCTTTAATTTATCGCTCACCTTACCGGCAAAATTGTAGCCGCGGAAGGTATTTTCCATGGCGGATATAGCGGGCAAGATCTCTTTTATCGCCTCGTCGCTTTCGGCAAGCTCGGTCATGCTGCTGCTGATGGCATCCCAAATGGGCAGGATCTGCGTTAATAGGTCACGGCCTTTATCCGTAAATTTCACCAGTTGCCTGCGGCCGTCATCGGTGCAAACGGTGGTTTCTACCAGTTTACGGTTCTTTAAATTGGTGATCAACTGGCTTGCTGCCGGATGCGATACCTCAGTCTGCTCGCTCAGCTCTTTTATAGAAAGGGAATCGTTTTTTGATAACAGGTAAAATACCGGGAACCAGCTGGCATCAAACTCAATGCCCTCATTCTGGTAAATACGGTTTATTTCGGCCAGGAAGGTTTCGCTCATGCGCCTAAGCCTACTGCCAAAAACAAGGTATCCTAAACTTTGGTACAAATTCATGATGCAATTTATATAAGTACTTATATAAATGCAAGTGTTTTTATTAACATTTTGAGAGCCAGATATATTTTGTCCTGATTCACCTCTTAACTTGTCGTTATTGCACCCGTAGCGTATAAATCATGCTGCCCATCTTTGTATTATTAAAAACTTACAAATTATGAAAGAGCAATTTAAGATCAACATCGATGCGCCGCGCAAAAAGGTTTGGGAAACACTTTGGGGCGAAACTACTTACCCAAAATGGACAGCCCCCTTTTGCGAAGGCTCTACCGTTACTACCGACTGGCAGGAAGGCAGCAAGGTTTTATTTGCCGATGGCAAAAAACGGGGGATGATATCTGTCATTGTACGGAATATCCCTTACGAACACATGTCGTTTAAAATGCTGGGCGAATTGATTGATGGTGTAGAGGATTATACCAGCGAGAACGCTAAAAAAATTGCAGGCGCTTTTGAAAATTACACATTAACGCCTAATGGTGACAAGACCTTGTTGGTTGTTGATTTGAACGGGCTAAATATGGATCAGGGTATTATGGATTATTTTACAGCAACATGGCCTAAGGCACTGGATGTTTTAAAAGCTGTTGCCGAAGAATAGTTTTGTATCAGGCTTTTTACGGTGATATGGCCTGTAATTGTGCTTTTAGCCTATTTTTGCCGTATGAAAAAATTAGCATTACTACTACTAACAAGCCTGATATGCGGCACCAGCTTTGCCGCCGGGATAGATACCATAAAAAGAGACGGCTACACGCTGATCGTATCCGGCAACGACGAGCATTTTGATGATGCTATTAAACAAAAACTCATCAGCACTTTTTTTACGGTGTACCCTAAAATTGTTAAAGAGTACAACAAAAAGAGCCTGAAAACGGTGAACTTCTTTATTGATACAGCTTACCATGGTGTTGCCGCTACCGATAATGGCCGCGTTGTTTTTAGCGTTGCTTACATGACCAGGCACCCAAATGATATTGATGTGGTTACCCACGAAGTAATGCACATTGTACAAAACTACGGTAGTTTTGACGGGCCGGGCTGGCTAACCGAAGGCATTGCCGATTACGTACGTAATGAGCATGGCGTAGCTAACCCCGCTGCTAACTGGAAACTGCCCGATTACAAACCAACCCAAAACTACGATAACGCGTATCGTATTACCGCCCGCTTTTTAGTATGGGTAGAAACCAAGGTAAAAAAAGGCACTGTTAAAAAACTCGACAGCCAAATGCGTGACCATACCTACACAGCCGATACCTGGAAAAAACTTACCGGAAAATCTGTAGAAGAGTTATGGAAAGATTATGCGGCAAACCCGGCGATATAAGGCATTTACGCACGGGGAGCTTATTTTATGTGAGGCAATGTTAGTGTATAACCTTATATTTAGGTTTTGAAACATCGCATTAAGTGAATACCCATACCACCAGGAATATTCTGTATTGTCTTTTTATTTTATATATCCTTTCTATAATATTTGCATTATTCCGGGTCCCGCTATCTATAGGCTGGGACCCGGGTATTTGCATAAAAATGGCGGATAATTGGATTAAGGGCATCCCCTTTAATTATTATTCGCACCCCAACCCGGCAAATTTAAGTGCCGACGAACTTGAGTTTGTTACCTGGTGGACACCGGGACAGTTTGCAGTACCGTTATTATTTAAGAACATTTTTGGCGTAAATATGAATAACGCCATACGGACAATGACGGCCCTGTGCCTGGGTATATCCGGCTGGGGCATTTTTAAATTATATGCCCTGCTTTTAAAAGACCGGTTTATAAACAATCATTCCATTATCATCATATCTTTAGTTCTGTTTACGGTGTTACAACCTTTTTTTTGGGGCAACTTGTTTAACTATGATGGGGGCGGAATTTTACTGCTTGCTTACAGCCCCTGGTTTATTTATGGGGTTATCCGGGTTAAACGTATCAATATTTTAACAGTAATAGGGCTATTGCTGTCAGGCTTTTTCGGATTTTTCTTAAAAAGCTCTTTTACAGCCACTTTTGCCGGCGCATTAGGTTACTTATTTTTAATATCATCAATAAATCCGGATGTTTCAATTAAGAAACAGCACCTAAAAAAAATATTTGTAAACGGTGCCATTTTAGGCACTATCCTGATCGCTTATATGCTGGCTATAAAATTAGCTTTCCTGAGCCATAACAGGAGCATAAGCGATTCTTCTATGGGTATTGCCGTACAGCCAAGAGCATTGCTCTTCCCGGTTATTGCCCCGGTAATTGGCGTTTTCGCCATGAATTACTTAAACAAAACTGCCTATTGGCTTACGGCATTTATCATTGTGCTGCCAATTTATTACTTCATGTTTAAAAAGGCACAGCTCAGTTTAACGTATAAATATGTTATGATAAGCTTTGTTTTTATCAGCGTGTTATTCTATGTTTTCCTGTACTTTATTCGGGTAGATGTATCGTACGAGCTACGCCATTACACCATCATGGTAATTGTATGTAGCCCTGCCCTTTTTATTACTTTATGGAAGTTACCCTTTCGCAGATATTTAGTGTTCGCTATTGTTGTGGTTTATACTCTTACGAACATTTATAATTACAGTTTGCGTTTTGCCCGGGCTTTATCAGCACCAAAATCTAATTTGTACAGTGGTTTCATGTCTAACTATCCTGCTAACCTTATCAATAAGATACACAGCCTTGATAGCGCCAACACAAACGGAAGAGATATATTCTATTTAAAAAGCAACGATCCTTATTTAGCGTACGAGATAAAAACTAACCGGGTGTTGTTGGCAGATAACTATATCAATTTCCATTTCAATAACGAGGGCAGGTTTAAACCTATCTTATATTATGGCAAAAATAATGGGCAGCTATACGTTGTATCGCCACAGGGCCAGTCTGCACAGGATTCCACTTCTTTTTTTGGCAAGTTTGAAAAGTACAGGCGCTTTAAAAACATATATCAAACTAAGGGTTATATCATTTATAAGGCTTTATTAACCGATAGCGAATAATTGCTGTGTATAAACAAGTTTTAGATGGGTTGTGAGCCTGTACAATAAATACCACCTTAAAACGCCCTAAAACGCCCCAAAACGTCCTCAAACGCCGCAAGTGTTCACGTTCACTGCCGTGAACACCTGTGAACATAAGTAAATGATTAATTGTCAGCGATTTAAAAAATAAGCTACTGACAAAACATCGTCATCATTACTTGTAATTTAATTACTATGCATACCGGCTTGCTATTTATCGTGTTTTGCGGGCGCAGGGTCTTTCAGAAGACCCTACGAGAACTGAACCCGGCTATATAATAAAACCCTTACAATTGCGAGGGGCGTAGCGACGTGGCAATCTTTGATAGAAAAGTAGACGACAAGCTTGTCGAAGATTGCCACGCTATCGCTCGCAATGACGGGCTTAAAAATGAATACAAACAAGCAAGGCTTTCCAAATTGGAAAGCCTTGCTTATTATAAGTATATTTTCACAAACTCGCAGACTGACAATACTGCCATGGTGAGCTTGCAGAACCATTATCAACCACCCAATGCTGCTGCACCGCTCACAATCTCGGTAAGCTCGGTAGTGATGGCTGCCTGGCGGGCCTGGTTGTATGAAAGTTTTAGGGCTTTCAGCAGGTCGCCTGCGTTTTCGGTTGCTTTATCCATCGCTGTCATACGTGCGCCATGCTCAGATGCGTTTGAATCTAAAACGGCACGGTACAACTGTATTTTAATATTTTTAGGGATCAGTTGCTCTACAATCTCCTCCTGTGAAGGTTCTAAGATGTAGTTAACCTGGTTTTCAATAACAGCATCCTTAGTTTTTACTGTTTCAGCAGGTTTAGCTTCGGGCAGTGGCACAGGCAATAATTGCTCTGCAACTTGGTACTGTACAGCCGCGTTACGGAAGTGGTTATAAACCAATTCAACACGGTCGTAATCGCCATTAATAAAGCCCTGCATAATGCTTTCAGTAATTTTTGAAGCGTTAACGAAGTTCAGGTCAAGGTACAGATCGTTATTGTTACCAATAACATTGTACTTACGGCGCTGAAAAAACTCCTGGCTTTTTTTACCTATAGCAACAATTGATACATTACCTTTCCTTAACTGCTCGCTGTATTTTTCGGCAATAAGGTTATTGGCTGTTTTAATAACGTTGGTATTAAAAGCACCTGCCAAACCACGGTTTGATGATACAACAACAACCAATACACGTACCGGCTGGCGCTGCTGCAGGTATGGCGATGCACCATCCTCCAAGCTTGCCGATAAGTTAGCCAACAGATCTTTCAACTTACTGGCATACGGGCGTAATTGTACAATAGCATTGGTTGCCCTTTTCAGCTTTGCTGCCGAAACCATTTTCATGGCTTTGGTTATCTGCTGTGTTGAGCTTACGGATGCTATCCTGTTTCTTACTTCTTTTAAATTAGCCATTCTTTATTATGGGGTTCGGGGAGCGTGGTGTGAGGTTCGGGGAATGGATTTTCCTCGCAACTCGCACCCTACACCTCGTAACTTAATTAATATTTACTTGACAGTTCTTTAGCTACTGTTTCCAGTACACCTGTTAATTGGTCATCAAATTTACCTGCTTTAAGGGCTGCCAGCACTTCTGGGTGGCGTTGCTCTAACTGGGTAGTAAATTCTGCTTCAAACTCACGAACCTTGTTAACAGGTACGTTACGCATCAGGTTTTTGGTACCTAAGTAAATGATGGCTACCTGCTTTTCAACCGTTACCGGCGAAAACTGGCCTTGCTTTAACATTTCTACGTTACGCGCGCCTTTATCAATTACGTTTTTGGTTGATGCATCCAGATCCGAACCGAATTTAGAGAATGCTTCCAACTCGCGGTATTGTGCCTGGTCAAGTTTAAGTGTACCGGCAACTTTCTTCATCGATTTGATCTGCGCGTTACCACCCACACGTGATACCGAAATACCTACGTTAATTGCGGGACGGATACCGGCCAGGAACAAGTTCGACTCCAGGAAGATCTGACCATCAGTAATTGAAATTACGTTGGTTGGGATGTATGCTGATACGTCACCTGCCTGAGTTTCGATAATTGGCAATGCGGTTAATGAACCACCACCTTTAACGATGTGTTTGATTGACTCGGGCAAATCGTTCATTTGCTGCGCGATGTTATCATTGCTGTTAACTTTTGCAGCACGCTCTAATAAACGGCTGTGCAGGTAAAACACGTCGCCCGGGTAAGCCTCACGGCCCGGTGGGCGGCGTAATAATAAAGATACCTCACGGTAAGCAACCGCCTGTTTAGAAAGATCATCATAAACGATCAATGCAGGGCGGCCTGTATCGCGGAAGTACTCGCCAATTGCAGCACCTGCAAACGGAGAGAAGAATTGCATGGTAGCAGAGTCGGAAGCATTAGCTGCAACAACGATAGAGTATGGCATAGCGCCGTTCTCTTCTAATGTACGAACAATGTTTGCAACGGTAGAGGCTTTTTGGCCGCAGGCTACATATATACAATATACCGGGTTACCGGCATCATAAAACTCTTTTTGGTTGATGATGGTATCGATACAAACCGCAGTTTTACCTGTTTGGCGGTCACCAATAACCAGCTCACGCTGGCCACGGCCGATAGGGATCATCGCGTCGATAGCTTTAATACCTGTTTGTAATGGCTCGGTTACCGGCTGGCGATAGATAACCCCCGGAGCTTTACGCTCTAAAGGCATTTCGTAAGTTTCGCCAAGTATCGGGCCTTTACCGTCAATTGGGTTACCTAAAGTATCTACAACACGGCCAAGCATGCCTTCGCCTACGTTGATAGATGCGATACGGTTAGTACGTTTTACATTGTCACCTTCCTTGATATCGTCAGACCTACCCAACAATACCACACCCACGTTATCTTCTTCAAGGTTCAGTACGATACCTTGTAAACCGTTATCAAATTCAACCAGCTCACCTGATTGTACTTTAGTTAGTCCGTAAACACGTGCAATACCGTCACCCACCTGGAGTACGGTACCCACTTCTTCTAATTCAGATTCTGACTTAAAGCCGGCCAATTGCTGACGCAAAATTGCTGATACTTCGTCTGGTCTTACCTCTACCATTTTTGAATTTATTTTAGAGTTTTAATTTAAAATTATTTGATTGCAACTTGTGCAAAATCCTTTTTCATTCGTTTTAAACTGTTGGCTATGCTGGTATCAACCTGCCTGTCGCCTACAGTAAGCACAAAACCACCAATTAATGATGGGTCAACTTTATCAGTAAGTTTAACAGTACCGCCAATTGCTTTCTGCACATCATCAAGCATTTTCTTCTTGTTCTCGGCAGATAACGGTGATGCTGTTACCACCTTAGCATTGGTAATGTGGTTCTTAATATCATACAAGCCAATAAACTCGCTGGCGGTTGTGTATAACACCTCGCCGCGGCCTTTATTAACCATAATGTTTAAAAACGCAAGGGTTACCTTGCTTACTTTGCTGCCAAATACATCGGCAAGTATATTTACCTTTTTGCTGTGCGATATAATAGGGTTAGCCAAAACAGCCTCCAGCTCGGAGCTACCTTTTACGGTATTCAGAAAAAGCTCCATATCCGCCTTAACCGCTTCAAGGGCTTTTTGCTCCTCAGCAAGGTCAATTAGTGCTTTCGCGTATCTTAATGCTACTGTTATTTCTGACATATCTTAGTTATGGTGAGTTGTGAGTGCTGAGTGGTGAATAATTAAACTACTCTCCATTCTCCGTTCACTACTCTCTTATTACAACTTAACTTCTTTAAGCAGGTCGGCAACCAATGCATCCTGTTTGCCCTGGTCTTCAAATTGCTTACGCAATACCTTCTCAGCAATCTCTAATGATAAAGCTGCAACCTGGTTTTTAACATCAGCCATAGCAATTGCTTTTTGGTTGTGTATATCAATACGGGCAAGTTCAATCTGGCGGGCTCCCTCTTTGTGTGCCGCTTCTTTAGCATCAGCTATGATCTGGTCTTTAACCTTTTTAGCTTCCTGCAAAATAGCATCACGCTCTAAACGGGCTTGCTTTATTAAAACTTCGTTCTCATTTGTTAAACGAGACATCTCTTCTTTAGCAGCCTCGGCTTTTGAAAGCGCATCTTCAATAAAACGCTCACGCTCGTCAAGGGCACCCATAATAGGTTTCCAGGCAAATTTGGCAAGTAAGAAAAACAGTACTGCAAATGATACCGTTGTCCAGAACACTAAACCAATATCGGGGGTAACTAATGGATTCATTATTATATGATAATATATTTTAAAAAATCAATTTAATAACCGTGCCCGCGGCCAATCGCAACGGGAACGGTTAAATTTTTATCCTCGGGGAGAAATATTACTTCAAGCCCAGGAATGATACAACCACAGCAAACAAGGCAACACCCTCAACAAGGGCAGCAGCGATGATCATTGCAGTTTGGATCTTTGAAGCAGCTTCTGGCTGACGGGCAATACCTTCACAGGCTTTACCACCAATTTGACCGATACCGATACCGGCACCAATTACTGCTAAACCTGCACCAAGTGCAGCGATACTTCCAATCATTGTTTTAAATTTAAAGTGAATATATAGTATATAATTATTTACAAATATTAATGGTGGTGCTCTTCAATAGCTGTACCGATAAATAACGCGGTTAACAACGTAAAGATAAATGCCTGTAATGCTGCTACAAGCAACTCCAGTACATCCATAAACACCACAAAAGCAACTGATACCGGTGCAATAGCAAATGACTTGAACACAAATATCAATGATATTAAGCTAAGCACTATAATGTGCCCCGCTGTAATGTTGGCAAACAAACGTATCATCAAGGCAAAAGGCTTTGATATGATACCTACCAGCTCAATAACCCACCATAAAGGCCAGATCCAAACAGGTACATCGCCCGGCACAAAAACGTGTTGCCAGTAATGTTTGTTACCATTTAAGTTAACCACCAATAAGGTGATAACTGAAAGCACCAGCGTAACCGCTATATTACCCGTTAAGTTTGAACCACCCGGGAAGAAAGGCACAAGGCCTATCAGGTTATTGATCCAGATAAAAAAGAACACGGTTAATAACAACGGCATAAAGCGCTGGTATTTGTAACCAATGTTTGGTCGGGCAATATCATCCCTTACAAAAAGGATGATAGGTTCTATAAAAGATTGTAAACCTTTTGGCGCCTTACCCTGGCGTTTTTTATACGCAGATGATACGCTAAGGAATATAATTAAAAGAAACGCGATAGACATCCACATACTTACCACGTTGCGGGTGATAGAGAAATCATAAAGCTTGCCTGTTGCCGCTTCATCAATTTCGCCGGTTTCATTAACTATTTTAACCTTATCGTTAACCAGCTTGTAATTATAGTTGCCTTTATATATACCGGCTTCTGTTTCGTGCTCACCCGCTTCGTGAGCAAGCCTGGCCGACGAAAATATTTCTAAACCTTTGTCAGTATAAATAATAACAGGTAAAGGCAAATGCGTATGGCCAATAATATGCAGCGAATGTGAATCGGCAATGTGCTCTAAAATCACTTCGCTCGGCTCAAACTTTTTTTCAGCGCCTTCGGCATGCTCTTCTTGAGAAAAAGCAGGGATCGAAAATGCGGTTAGCGTTAAAAAAACGGCACAAATTCGTAAAAGTGTAAAAATTTTTGTTTTCAAAATTGAGCTTTTATACATCTAAATAAAGTTTTTTACTTTAAATTTTGGTTGCGCAAGTTACGCAACAAAACGTAAACTTCAAAGGCTGTATTTAAGAAATATAAGTAAAAGAAATTGCCCGCAAAAACGCCCTTTTCTACCTTGTTTTTGAGCAAAAAAATCACCATAAATGCCAGGCAGGCCAATATTTTAAAAGTAGTGCCGGCCAAAAAAACCTGAGCATAGTTTTCGGGGTTTATTTTTTGCGTAAATAATATTGCAATAACTACTAAAAATGTAAGGCCGGTAATATATGCGAACATGCCCCAAAAATGCGGCATCAATAAATTAGCGTTCCCGGTAAGCGGAAGGCATACCGGCAGTATAGCCAAAACCACTACAAAAATGGCAAACGAGATAAGAGCAGGTCGTATTTTCAACTTTTTACAGATCTGATAACAATAAACAATGATATAAATACGCCGGCTAATGAAAGCACTGCGGTAACCCATTGGGTATCGTGGTGGGCTGCCTCATCAATTTTATATCCGGCGAATGCAAAGATGCCAATAATCGCTATCATCTGGAAAGCCATGCCTGTATATTTAGCATAAGCACTTATAGCTTTGCCCTCCTTATTATTATCAGGTTGTTCATTTTCTGCCATCCTGCAAATTTATTAAACCTATTGCATAATGTTTAGTATTTTAGCAAGGCATTTATAAACCTTAGCTGTAAACCTTATTTTAATGTTTATGGTTATATAATTACAATAATATTCCATTGAGGCATACTTATACCATTTCTGTATCAAAGTTGTTTTTACTTGCAATAGTTATGGTTATTGCGGGGTGCTCGCTCGAAAAAAAGAGCGCCCTAAACCGCGGCCTGCAAAACCTTACTGCTAAATATAACATCCTGTTTAATGCCAACGAACTGCTGCGTGCAAAACAGGCGGCATATGAAGAAGCTTATGTGGATGATTACACCGAACTTTTAAGCGTTTACCGCGATACCGTTACCAAAAGCGACATACCCGATAAAGAGCTTGATGAGGTTAAGGCTAAAGCAAATACCATCATCAGCGTAAAAGAGCAAAGCCATTACCTGGGTGATGCCTACCTGCTGCTAAGTAAGGCCAACTACCTCGACGGGAATTATTTTGATGCGGTTGAATATGCTAACTATGTTATCCGCTCGTTTGGCAACAATGCCGACCTGAAACAGGAGGCCCTGGTTTATAAGGCCCGAGCGTTATTATACATCAACCAGCCTGCTGATGCTAAGGCAACTTTAGATGAGGCCCTGCAAAATATCAACCCAAAGAAAAAAACAACTGCCGATGTTTATGCTACCAAACTGCAGTATGATATAAACGTGCAGGAATATACTGATGCCGAGGCTATGGCAAAGCTGGCGGTACAATATGCTCATTCAAGCGACCAGTCGCTACGGTGGACATTTATCCTGGCACAATTGCAGGAACTTAACCATAACCCTACAGACGCTATTGCCAATTACAACCGCGTAAGCAAAAGCAATGTGGAGTTTGATATGGCCTTTAATGCCAACTTAAACCGCATCCGTATTGAGGATGGGCAAAACGGTGCTAAAGTAAGCCGGCTTACCCGTTTGCGGTCGCTGCTAAAAAACACCAACAATAAAGATTTTACCGACCAGATATACTACCAGATAGCACAGTTACAATACAACAATGGCGAAATTGATAACGCGCTGAAAAGCTACCGCCTGTCGGTTAACAGCAGCACAAAAAACCAAAGCCAGAAAGGCCTCTCCTACCTGCGCATGGCCGATGTTTTATTTAAAAACCAAGCCGACTATAGCGGTGCCGGTAACTATTACGATAGCGCGCTGGTTAACCTGCCGCCCAATTACCCTAACTACGCTACTATTAAAAAGAAGAGCGACAACCTGCAAATACTGGCCGACAGGCTGCAAACCATATCGCGCGAGGATACTTTACAAATGCTGGCCAAACTGGATGAGCCAACCCGCCTTGCACGCATAGATAAGATGGCGGATGCACAGGCGGTTAAATCACAGCCTTCGCCGGTAAGTGTAGCGCAAAACAGGGGGATGATCAATGTAAACCAGCCACCGCAGGAAAGCACGCCCAATGGCGATAATTTTTACTTTGCAAACAGTAACGCCATAAGCCAGGGGTTCAGCAGCTTTAAACGTGTATGGGGCAACCGCCGCCTTGAAGATAACTGGCGAAGGGCAAATCGTGCAAGCAGCGATATCACCCAAAACAATTCGGCTGCCATACAACAAATTGCCGACCCGGATGCCGCTGCAAACGATGTGGTAAATAATACTGCTGCCCCCTATAAAGTGATAGATACAGGAACTTTTAAGCAAAACTTAATCCAAAGCCTGCCGCTTACACCAGTGCTGATGGCACAATCAAACAAACGTATTTTTGATGCCTACCTGGATATTGCCAATTTTTACCGGGATGTACTTGATGATAAAAAAGAAGCTATTGCCGCTTATGAATTATTGCTGGGCCGGTTTCCCGATAATGATAATACACCGGCTATTTATTATAACCTTTATCGCCTGTATGCCGAAACAAACGTGCCGGCATCGTCTGATAAGTATAAACAGTTGCTGGTAAAAAACTACCCGCAAACCCCATTTGCCAAAACCATTCTCGACCCCGATTACAGCAAACACTTAAGTGATGCTGATAATGGTTTCAGCACTTTGTATAATAAGGTGTATGATTTATATGCCGCTAAACAATACCCACAGGTTATTGCCACTGCTGATGCATTAATGGTGCAATACCCCAACAACAGGCTTGCTGCGCAGATCTATTACCTGCGCGCTTTTGCCGCCGGCCACCAGGAACCTTTAACACCTTTTAATAACGACCTGCAACAAATCGTAGCAAAATACCCTTCCGATAAACTGATAACCCCACTGGTAAGCCAGCACCTGGCTTATATTACCGCCAACCAGGCAGAACTGGCCGCACGCCCTATAGTGATATCAGACCGTGAATTGAACGACCCGCAGTTTACCATTCCTATTGTTTACCAGCAGAAAACAGAATACCGGGTAAAGGCCGAAAAATATGAACCCGTTGCGGATGTACGCAAGCCCGAGCCTAAACCTGTTGCCCCACCGGTAATAGAAGAAAAAGCCTCGGCAATAACTGCTGTTACCCCACTGCCTGCCGCTACACAACCGGCGCAGGTAATTACATCACCCATTCCACAGGCTGCACAGCCCGTTAAGGTGGATCCATCAATATTCAGCATGCGCGATAGTACCAACTATTACTTTGTGGTAAATGTTAGTACAGGTACAACTAATTTGGCCTCTTCGCGTTTTGGTATCGGGCAGTTTAACAGGGTGAACTTTGCAGACAATAGTGTAAAGCACCAGCTAAAACCCGTTGGTGCCGATAACCAGCTGATATACGTTGGCCGCTTTACCAGCCTCACTAATGTTAAGGATTATGCCCGCGCTATTATCCCGCTGATGCCCGACATTATGAAGGTACCAAAGGATAAATACAGCTTTTTTATCATAACACAAGAAAATCTGGATAAATTAGCCGACCAAAAAACATTGGATAATTACGTAGACTATTATCAAAAACATTACTAAAAGAATGATCAACAAAAAGAATAAGAATAACCTTACCTCACAGGATATAAGGCGTTACAACTGGTACATATGGCGGTTGGTTATAGCCGGCTTTGCTTTTTTTGTGATCATGATATTGCTGATAGCTTTCCAGGTATTTGGCCCGTTGCCGTCTTTCCGCGAACTGGAGAACCCCAAAAGCGACCAGGCATCCGTTATCATGTCGTCAGATAAGCAGATCATCGGTAAATATTATATTAAAAACCGCACCAACGTTACTTATAAGCAATTATCGCCAAATGTGATCAACGCGCTTGTTTCTACTGAGGATACCCGCTTTTATCAACACTCGGGGATTGATTTTCAGCGTACGTTCAGCATTGTATTATACAACCTGGTGGGCAAAAAACAAGGTGGCAGTACCATTACACAGCAACTTGCGCTAAACCTTTTCTCAGAGCGCTCGCATAACCCGTTTAAGCGTATCATACAAAAATTACAGGAATGGATAACCGCTGTTAAAATTGAACGTAACTACACCAAAGAAGAAATTCTGACCCTGTACCTAAATACCGTTGATTTTGGGGCCTACAATACTTATGGTATCAGCTCGGCATCACGCACTTATTTTAATACCACACCTGATAAGCTTACACCAGACCAGGCCGCACTGTTGATCGGGATGATAAACGGGCCGGGGATTTATTCGCCCATAAACCATCCGGATAACGCTAAAAATCGCCGTAATTTCGTCTTGAGACGTATGAATGAAGAAGGCCTTTTAAGCGATGGGCAGGCCGAGGAATATAAAGCCAAACCGCTGGGCCTGACCTTCAGGCCGATTGACCATAACGATGGCGTTGCAACCTATTTCAGGGCTGTGCTAAAAAAAGAAGTACAAAAAATACTGGTTGATAAATCTATCATGAAACCTGATGGCACAACCCCTTATGACCTTGACCGCGATGGCCTAAAAATATATACCACTATTGATGCAACCATGCAGGGATATGCCGAGGAAGCACAGCAAGAATACATGCGCACCCTGCAGGCACAGTTTAACGCGCACTGGAAAGGCATCAGCCTTTGGAAAAGCATCCCAACCTTTAAAAACTTACTTGAAAAAGGCAAGCACCGCTCAGACAGGTATATCGCTTTAAAGGCGCAGGGTAAATCGGAAGAAGAAATTACCGACGATTTTAACACACCTGTAAAAATGAACCTGTTTACCTGGCATGGTGATATTGATACGCTGATGAAGCCTATCGATTCGATCGTTTACTGTAAAATGATGCTTCGTAACGCTTTGATGAGCATGGACCCTACAACCGGCTACATTAAAGCCTGGGTTGGCGGCACCAACTTTGAGCATTTTAAATACGACCAGGTAAAAATGGGTACACGCCAGGTTGGCTCAACCGCTAAACCATTCACTTATGCGGTGGCTATTGAAAACGGTATCTCGCCATGCATGCAGGTTGCTAACGAGCCCATCACCATAAAAGGCTACGGGGCCGATTGGACCCCGCGTTCGTCGCAAACGGGTACAATACCAGGGGTAATTACACTGCGTACGGCATTGGCTAATTCGCAAAACTGGGTTACAGCCTATGTTATGAACGAAGTTAAGCCCGAACCTGTTGCCGAATTGATCAAAAAAATGGGGATAACAAGTAATGTACCTCCTTACCCTTCCATTTGTCTGGGTAGTTTTGATGCATCGGTATTTGATATGACAGGCGCTTATTCGGCATTTGTAAATGAAGGTGTTTGGACAGAACCCACCTACCTGCTGCGCATTGAAGATAAAAACGGAAACGTATTATATAATAATACCCCACGAATTGTACAGGCCATGAACCCCCAAACCGCCTACGTAATGACTTATATGTTAAAAGGCGTTATACAGGAAGGCACCGGCTACAGGTTACGCGGCAAATATGGCTTAACCAACCCAATTGGTGGTAAAACAGGTACAACAAACGACAACTCTGACGGTTGGTTTATGGGAATAACCCCGCAACTGGTTACCGGCATCTGGACAGGCTGCGAAGACCGCGACATCCACTTCCGTTCTACACGCCTTGGCGAGGGTGCCAATACCGCCCTGCCTATATTTGCGGGTTATATGAAAAGGGTGTATGCCAACCCGGCGCTCGGTATTAAAAAGAATGTAGATTTTGTGCCGCCAAAATCGGGCGTGTCTATTACGCTGGATTGCGGGGCCTACAGTCAGCAGCAAACCGGCACCAGCGATGTGGACAAAAAACTTGACTTTTAGAGTTTACAGTGGATAGTTTGCAGTTTGCAAAAACCGGCATACCAATCAACCGTTAAATAATAAAGCAAACTGCCCACCGGCAACTGCAAACTGAGAGAGATGGAGAAATTCGACTACAGGGAAGCTTTAAAAAACATACCGCACAAACCGGGTGTATACCAGTATTGGGACAGCGAGAAAGAGCTGATCTATATTGGTAAGGCTAAAGACCTGCGTAACCGTGTAGGCTCGTACTTCAACAAGGATATCCAGATAAATGCCAAAACACGGGTGCTGGTATCCAAGATCCGCAATATCACCTTTACCATTGTTGATACTGAAGTTGATGCCTGGCTGCTGGAAAACAGCATGATCAAAAAGCATCAGCCACGTTATAATGTGATGCTGAAGGATGATAAAACCTACCCCTGGATCATCATCAAGAACGAGAATTACCCACGTATATTCTGGACTCGACGCATCATTAAAGATGGCTCCAAATACCTTGGCCCATATGCATCGGTTAGCATGATGCATACCATTTTAGGGTTGATCAAAGAAACCTACCCGCTGCGTACATGTAACCTTGCCCTCACCCGGGCAAACATCGAAAAAGGCAAATTTAAGGTTTGCCTTGAATACCAGCTGGGCAACTGCAAGGGGCCTTGCCAGGATTACCAATCAGAAGCCGACTACGACCATAATATCAGCGAGATAACGGATGTATTGAACGGCAAGATAGGCAACGTTGTACGCAGCCTGAAGAGCGATCTGGACAAAGCCGTAAGCGAGCTTAACTTTGAACTGGCCCACCGCCTTAAAAGGAAACAGGACCTGTTAGAGAACTACCAAAGTAAATCAACCGTTGTAAATTCATCTATTACAGATGTGGATGTTTTCAGCATCGCATCCGAAGAAAAGTACGCATTTGTAAACTTCCTGAAAGTGATGAACGGCACCATCACCCAAACTCAAACCATCGAACTAAAAAAACGGCTTGATGAAACCGACGAGGAATTACTAACCATTGCCATAACCGAGTTCCGGACCAGGTACAACAGCACCTCGAAAGAGATCATTGTGCCGTTTAAGATAGACGTGGAAGACGTGAAGCTAAAGTTTACGGTACCCAAACTGGGCGAGAAACGCAAACTGCTCGATCTGTCGCAAAAGAACGTGATGTTCTTTAAAAAGGAAAAGATAGATCAGTATGAAAAGCTAAACCCCGAAGTACGTACCGAGCGCCTGCTAACCCTGATGATGAAGGACCTGCGCATGAACACCCTTCCACGCCACATCGAATGTTTTGATAACTCCAACTTCCAGGGTAAATACCCGGTATCGGCCATTGTAGTATTTAGGGATGGTAAGCCATTTAAAAAAGATTACCGCCACTTTAACGTAAAAACCGTTGAAGGGCCAAACGATTTTGCCACCATGGAAGAGGCTGTACACCGCCGCTACCGGCGTATGCTTGATGAAGGCACAGAACTACCACAATTAATTATTATTGATGGCGGTAAAGGCCAGCTATCATCGGCCATGAAAAGTTTAAAGCTTTTGGGTATTGATAAACAGGTTACCGTTATCGGCATTGCTAAAAGGCTGGAGGAGCTTTACTACCCCGGCGACCAGTACCCGCTTTACCTTGATAAACGCTCAGAGACGCTTAAGGTGATCCAGCAGCTACGCGATGAAGCCCACCGCTTCGGCATCACTTTTCACCGTAAAAAGCGCGATAAGGGCACCCTGGCTACCGAGCTTGAACTGATTGAAGGCATTGGCAAAACCACTGCCGAAAAGCTGCTGAAATACTTTAAATCTGTTAAAAAGATCCGTGAAGCAACCGAGACCGAGCTGCAGGAAGTAGTAAACCTGAAACAGGCCAAAGCCATTACCCAATATTTTAACCCGGCGGTAAGTGATCTAACCGGGCCCGTTGGCAGTAGTGATTAGACACCTCACCGTGCGTCAGCGCGCGGGATTAACAATGTGTCATTGCGAGCGATAGCGTGTTAATCTTCGACATGCTTGTCGCCAACCATCCACCGCGCGTCATTGCGAAGAGCTTAGCGATGTGGCAATCTTCGGCATGCTTGTCGCCAACTTCTCTATCGAAGATTGCTTCGTACCTCGCAATGACGCGCGGGGATTAACAATGCGTTGCGAGCGATAGCGGGGCAATCTTCGACACGCCTGTCGCTAACTTTTCTATCGAAGATTGCTTCGTACCTCGCAATGACGCGCGAGGATTAACAATGCGTCATTGCGAGCGATAGCGTGGCAATCTTCGACACTCTTGTCGCCAACTTTTCCTATTTTGCATTATGGTAATGCAAAGAGGTGGATGTGTTTATATTATAACTAACAAAGAGCACTCTGTTCTATACACAGGCGTAACGTCTGATATTATCGCCCGCATTCATGACCACAAGAATAAAATATATCCAAACAGCTTTTCAGCTAAATACAATTGTAATAAGTTGGTTTACTATTATTTTTATTCACATATAGAGGAAGCAATAGCTGCCGAAAAACAAATTAAAAGCGGAAGCAGGCAAAGTAAAATTGGTTTAATAAACGCTCTTAACCCAGAGTGGATTGATCTTTACGATGACTTAGAAAATGAGTAAGCAACTATACTCATTTGCAAGCCGTCTACTTTTTTATCGAAGATTGCCACGCTATCGCTCGCAATGACGCAGGGGGAATTTCCATAGGCATTGATCTTGTAACCCTCGATATGCAAGCCGTCTACTTACTATCGAAGATTGCCACGCTATCGCCCGCAATGACGCAGGGGGGAATTTCCATAGGCATTGATCTTGTAACCCTCGATATGCAAGCCGTCTACTTTACTATCGAAGATTGCCACGCTATCGCCCGCAATGACGCGCTGGAAGGAAACACGGAGTCAACAAAAAGCCCGTTTGCAATGCAAACGGGCTCTAATATTTTAAGCGGCTAAGCTATTCGCCGTATTTCCAAAGGTTAAATTCGTAATCCATCAGGGTTTTCTTTATCCTGTCGCTTTCGTACAGTTTATCAATACCCTGTGCATAATCGCGGATGCGTTCGTCCTTATCGTTAGATTGTTTAACAATGTAGCTGGTGAACAAACGCTTAACAAAGCAATCATCAAAGCTCAGGCCGGTTGCATCATTATTACGGCTTACGGCCTCATGAACGGCCAGCACCTGCCTCGCCTCCTGGAAATTGATCCAGAACGCTGGTTGGTAATCAAGATCTAAGCCAGCTGCTTTTGGTTTATAAAGCGGTGCGATACCTACAATACGCGGTTCAAAAATAGAACGCTGTTTGTCAAACACCCAGTCCTCTTTTATGCGGAATTTAATAACACTATCGGGGTTAAACTCACCAGCTTGCACCGATGAACCTATTTTGTTACCATCCTTATCATATTTCTCAACTACCGAACTATCGGCCATCCTGGCGCGGGCCTGGCCTGCTGCCAAAGGCCTTGAAAAGGCATCGCCTCCCGGGTCATCCTTTGTTGCGGTTGGGTCGTACGCGGTTAATTCACCGGCATCAATGGCTGCCATTAAAACATCTATCAGCCTGCCTTTCGGCGATGCCAGGTACTGGTTCATCTTTTCGCGCAGGTCAATTTCGCGCCAAACACGTTTAGCAAACATAACATCAGCTTCGCGCAGGTTAGCGTAAGGGGTTACCTTAGCGCTAAGGATATTGTTCTTTTTATAATACCCATCCAGCGGACGGTCAAAAGGCTTTTTCTTAGCTGTATCAACGGCTTGTAAACCTGCATTTGCAGCACCGTTGGCACCGGCCACCTGCTTATCGGGGTTAACCCGCAACGTAACCGGGTTTTGGTTAGCTGTAGTGGTTGGCTTAGCTTTTTTCTTTGTCGGCTTTTTCCTTTGTTGCGCAAAAGAAACGCTACAAGCCAGGCAAAGTATTATGAGCAAAAATCTTGTTTTCATAACTTTATTAATTAGCCGATAATATGATCGGGTCAAGTCCGCGTTGTGTACCATCCGGCCCAACAGCAATTATATCCTGGAATACAACTGTAGTGCCCGGTGTTACGCCATTCATTGCCGAACGCATAGCGCCTGATAATTCACCACCTGTTGTAGTTAAGGTGATTGCATCCTGGCGTGGTTTAATAATAATTAAATTAAACCTGGTAACGTTGAATTTAGCATCAAACTCAAAGTTATCCAGCTTGGCGAAAAGCCTGTCCTGCGCACGGATATTAGCCGCACTGGTTTTACCACCGCTTTTGCCTGCAAACATTGCTTTAGGGTCAGGAATACGTTTTACACGGAATTCTGAAGCACCTAAAACCATACCCTTATCTCCTAATACAGTAACCTTAGCGGTACCAGGGCTACTTACAGTAGCCGTATAATGACCGTTTGAACCACTTACAGAACCACCGCTCATGCTCACCTTAATAGCTTCTTTTGGAACACCGGGGGCAGAAACCGAAATTGGGTTTGGTATGCCTATATAAAGTACGTTCATTTTATCCGGAGAAACTACCGCCGATGGTTTTGCTACCATGTAGCTGCCGGTTACGGTATAAGCCTTTGGCGGGCCATCAACCTGTTTAACCAATAACTGGCCTGTCCATGTACGTAAGCCTTCGCCGCTCGCTGTGGTAGTATAGGTACCCACACCGTTAGCTGTTGGTACTGCCGAGCCGCCTACGGTAATGGTAGGGTTTGAGTTTTGATCGTAAGCGGTCAGAAATATTTCGGCCTTGTATTGCTGGCCCGATAAAACGTAGCTTGTTGGCGCAACGGCAACCGCTTTAAACTGGTTCAGGGTTACCTGTGCCTGGTCTACTTTACCTAATATCCTTTTAACTACTTCGTTTTCGGCGTTCTTATTATCAGCCTGTATTTTAGCTAATGTTGTTAAAGCAGCACCCAAAGGTATCCCTTCACCAAAATAGGCATTTTGCCAGGTTTTGTTCGGAAAACCCTTTATTGGCTGTGGGTCGTTAGCGTTCAGCGAAAAATTTACCCCTACCGAATCTTTACCTAATAAGGTAAGTAATTTAGTTTTTGTAGATTCGATTTTTTCCTTCAAGGCATTCGCTTTTTTATCGTTGATCATCACTTCTGATGATATATCAAGGCTTTCCCTTGCATCAACATCATCAATGTCAGGATTTATCCCCCCGCCTTTTTTAATTAGCTCTGCTTTTAGTTCTTCAATGTATGAATTTAACTCATTAGCTATTTTGCTTGCATCCTTAGCCTTTGCCAACAACAGGCCCGCTTTTTCAGGCTGCTCTTTTAGCTTGGTAGCTTCAAAAGCACTATAGGTAGTTGTAAGGCTGGTTGTAACATTAGTTCTTGATGCATCTAAACTTCTCGTAATATTTTTGAACGAGTCTAATAAACTGTCAGGAACGTTTAGCGCAATAAGCCCTAAAAGCACCAGGTACAATATACCGATCATTCGCTGTCTTGGGGTTTCTTTACCTCCGGCCATGCTGTATATTTATTCTTTTTGTGGTTTGATTAAATATGATTAGTTAACCCGGGGCTGGTTCATTGCTGTTAACATGTTACCGTATATAGCGTTTAACGATGCCAGGTTCTTAGCTAAACGGCCAACTTCGTCTTTAAACTGTTTTGAATCATCTAACGACTCATTAAAGTTATTCATCGTTAATGAAAGGTTTTTATAGAAGTTATTCATCGCTTTTAAATGCGCGCTTGAGTCCTGAAGTTCCAGCTCATACACCGCGTTTAATGAAGACAGGTTTTTAGCCAGGTTGGTTACCTGATCGTGGTACGCTTTTGAATCAACATTGGTGTTAGCCATTTCATTCAAGTTGGCTGATGCCTTTTCAAAAGAAACACTCAGGTTATCATAGCTTGCAGTTGCCTGTTTTACCTTATTGGTAAAAGCTAAGGTAGCATCGCCGGCATCAGTAACCCTTGATATACCGTTAACCTTATCGCCAAAGGTGCGCAAGCCTTCTCCCAGGCTACTGATCAGTTCGGGGCCAATTTTGGCATCTTCCAACATTTTATCAAGCGCAGCTGTGTTAGAAAAATTGCCTTGTGCAACTGCGGGCCTTGCTGATGCTTTTGGCAATTCGCCGGCAAATTCCTCATTCAGTTCTGGATATACACGTACCCAGTCAATATCTTTCTCTTCTCTTTGAAAACCAAGTATTAAAAATAATAATGCCTCGGCACCTAAGCCTATTGAGATGAACGTACCGCCATATGGCCAGTGTTGTATTTTAAACAACAAACCTATAATAACGATTGTAGCTCCCCATGATACTATATTACCTATTCCGTAAGGTTTCTTTTTCCCAGCCATAAACTTTAGTAAGTGTGATTGATTGTATAATTAGTTTGTTTGTTTTAATTAGCGCTTGTCTTTGATATCGCGGCCCAGGTACTCTGATACGCAACGGAAGCCGATGTAAGATTTTGCCGTATCCTGGTATTCAAAGGTACGGGTAGAGTTTTGAAGAAAGTAACCGATATCCTTCCATGAACCGCCGCGTACAACTTTGCGTTTCATTACCTCAGGGTCGCTCGCTTTAGCTTCGTAGTTAAATGTTGGTGCAAGGTCATGCACAAATGTAGATGCAGATTCGTCATAAGCAGATGATGTCCACTCGGCTACGTTACCGGCCATGTTGTACAAACCATAATCATTAGGGAAGTATGAGCGTACGTTAACCGTATAAGCGCCACCATCATCGGTATAGTTACCGCGGCCGGGTTTAAAGTTGGCCATTAAACACCCTTTTGCATTTTTAATGTAAGGGCCGCCCCAGGGGTAATCTGTACCTACCCTGCCACCACGTGCAGCGTATTCAAATTCGGCATCGTTTGGCAATGCATAAGGTGAGTTGTGCGGCAATTTGCGCTTATCTTTATAACCATCGCTTAAACGGGTACGCCATGCGGCAAATGCCCTTGCCTGGCGCCAGGTAACACCCACAACAGGGTAGTTACGGTATGCCGGGTGCGAAAAGTAGCCTTCAACCATTGGCTCGTTGGCTGCGTACGAAAAATCGTTAAGCCATACCAGTGTATCCGGGTAAACGGCTACAGTATCGCGTAAGATAAAGTCCGAACGTTTTTTTGTTTTATCGTTACGATAGTTTGACGCATCGCGCAGGGTGAATAACGCATAGTTATATTTTAACATGCGTACATCAATCTCGTTACGGTCAAATACCCGGTCATCACCCTGGTAGTACATACCCTGCAGTTTTTGCTGGTTTGCAGATGCATCTTTACCACGGGTACTGAAAACGCCATTTTTTGCAACGTAATCCCAGTTGATGTATTTACGGCCATTAGGATCGGCCGCTGCACCCTTTTTAGGTTGCAGGTAATATTTTTGATCGTTCAGGTAATTGGTGATAGCTATAGAATCGCGTACCCAAAATACAAACTGCTTGTACTTGGTGTTTGATATTTCTGTTTCGTCCATAAAGAAGGGAGGTACAGTTACCTGCCTTACCTGCGATGTTTGCGCAAAGGTTACATCCTGATCTGTTTGGCCCATTAAAAACGTACCTCCTTTAATGTAAACCATGTTTAATGGTGTTGTAGCCCTGAACGAACGCTGCCTTACTCCTGTAACCTCGCCGCCGGCCCCGCCACCACCGCCTATACCACAACCGGTTAAGATAGTACCAGCCAAAACTATTATTGTAAAGTATACTTGTTTCATTTTGTATCCAAAATCAGTAATATGCTATCAGTTTATGCAACAAAACGCACCCCCGAATATATCACTTTTACTTTAAACCAAACCGAAAAAATGTTTTTTAAATCCAATAACAACCATTATTGGTTAAAAAAAGGCACCTTCCTATTGGTGTAAAAGTCAGCCGGGTGGTAAAAATATTTCGTTATTACATAAATACTTTCACCGTTATACGTGAAAAAAACAGGAATGTTGCGGCAGCGCAACAGTTAAGTTGATTTATTTATTAGCCTGCTTAACATACTGATCGATAGCCATCGTCATAGACGGGGCGCCTGGTGTGGGAGCTGGTATATCTAAAATCAAACCGGCATCCAACACTGCTTTGTGAGTAGTAGCCCCAAAAGCTGCGATACGTGTGTTATTTTGCTTAAAATCAGGGAAGTTCTTGTATAATGACTGGATGCTTGACGGGCTGAAGAACGCGATTACGTCGTAAAAAACCTCGGCCAGATCGCTCAGGTCGCTGCATACCGTACGGAATAATACCGCAGGGGTAAAATCGTAACCATTATCAAGCAAAAACTTTTGGGTTTCTTCGGCAGCTACGTCAGAGCAAGGGTAAAGGAATTTCTCGGCAGAGTGCTTTTTCAAAACCTCGGCCAGGTCAGCAGCGGTTTGTTTACCAAAAAATATCTTACGCTTACGGTATTGGATATATTTTTGAAGATAAAGGGCGATGGTTTCTGAAAGGCAGAAGTATTTCATTTCTACCGGCACCTCAAAACGCATCTCCTCGCAGATACGGAAAAAATGGTCGGCAGAGTTACGGCTGGTGAATATCACCGCGGTAAAATCAGCCAGGTTGATCTTTTCTTTACGAAAGTCCTTGGCGGGTACTCCCTCAACATGAATAAAAGACCTGAAGTCGATTTTCAAATTGAGCTTTTTGGCCAATTCGGCGTAGGGGTTTTTATCATTTTCAGGTTTGGGCAGTGTAACTAAAATGCTCTTAACCTTTTTCTTTCTATCTTCCAATGCCATACGTTCGTTCTACCTAAATCCAATATTAAGCGCCTTAATTAGTATTAATATTGGGCAAATTTCGAGGGCACAAAGATAGATAAATAAATAAAACTTATGAAATCGAAAATTAGAAATGATACTCACACTACTTCTCAGGTACTGCCATATAAATATCACTATCACAAACAGCAGTGTTAAAGCCAGCAAAAAGGGGATAAATTTATCGGCTATTAAGCTAAAACACAGCGCTACAGGTAAAAACACAAAGGTAATATTAAAATAAGTGAGCGATAATGCTGATATATATTCGCTTACCAGTTTGTTAATATCAAATACAAACCCTAAAAACTTTAATACCAGGAACTTGCTGGCAAATAATGTAATTATTACAAATGATAAGGTTATAAAAAGCTGCAAACCGCCAATGGTGTAATAAACCTTATAATAACCTGTGGTAAGCAGGTATAAAAAAAGCCCGCAGGTAAAACCAAATAAAAGGAACAGGCCGATGAATGTCCACACATTAATGGGGCTGTCTTCTTTACCGGCCTGGCTGGCGTTTTTACGGTTATAAAATGATTGAAACACGTTGCTCATATCCTTAGCCGACCAAATATTGAGCGCCGCTGTAAACAATAGTAATAAAATAATAATGCCGATAACCCATACCTCGCGCGATGGCCGGCTGTGCCCATATCCCTGTATTATTTTTGATTTTGCCGAAAGGCTGAGGAAATGATCACCTTTGTAAATGTTTGCTTTTAATATACTGTCTACAAAGGCATTAGGCCGTTGCGGATCGGGCGATATGATATAAATTTTCCCCAACGAGTCGGACACGAACCGCTCCCGGGCTGCCGTAGCATGCGCCACCGAATCAAGAAAGGGAACAGGCCCTTTAAAGCGAGGCCTTAGGCGGATGCTGTCGGTTACCTGCGTAGACGAATCAGCTTGCGCATGGGCTGTTGAACAGCCCATAATCACTATAAACAAAAAGCAAAGTATCCAACGCATGTATTAACCCTGTATAAGCCCGCAAATTTACCTTATTTATGGCGGCTTATGCAAACCTTATGATATTACGTTGAAGTATGGCACGTATACCTAACCGTTAAATTGCTTTAGGTGATGGTCGGTATGTTTATAAACCAAATAACCAATTTGCTCTTTGGTTATTTTTCCAAAAAAGGGATGCGTAATCTCATAGTTGGAAGTAAGTGCATATTGTTCAATTAAATCTATCCAGTTCTTTTTTGCAGCTGCAATATCGCCGGTACTTTCTTTTATAATAAAGCACGGGACTGTTGGCATGTTCTTTTTTAAAGGCGATTCGTCTTTTATTAAACTCCTTAAAGCCATTTTACCGAATATGTAGCCAAGAAACACTCTTTTAAAAGGTTTTTTTCCAAGCATCATATCTTCGTAAGCAACGCAATGTTTTATCATTTGATAGGCGTTCATTTTACCCCATTCGGCGCTGTTATTCCCGTTAAGCATATTAATGCGGTTTATTAGGTGATCCCTTGTTTGCTTATCAAATATGGTTTGCATCTTATTTTATAATTGTTAAACAAATGTACTGTAGCACACCTGATTATACGAGTGCAAACGTGACAACTTAAGGGGGTAAATGCGACAAACGTATAACTAGAATAACCGTCTTAATTCATAAATTAAATTTGGCAATGACAACTGTACAAGCTACATCAACAACACTTTCCAGGCATCCATTACACGGCCGTTATCTAACAAATGCCTGGCTTTTAAATGCAGGCGTATGGTGCGGGTGTGGCTGTCGATGGTAGCATCAAGCAGTTCTTTCATTTCATCAGTTTTGCTAAAAGCTTCTATCTCCTCATCGGATGGTAGCGTTTTAACAAGCCCTAATAAGCCCAAATTATTCCCGGTTAATACGTCGGAGTTTTTAACCTCTTCAGGAAAAGCATCTACGCCGATACCTATTCCGGCAGAATCTGTTGGCTTGGCAATTTTAAATAAATTATCGCTGGTTACCCTACAATACCAATCACCGCCTAAACGAGCCACCAGATCTATTTTATGAGGGTCTATTTTCCCATTAGCATCTAAAATATCTTCATTGATATGAATCCGTTTCACCTCTGCAATAACCAAATTACCGGCTCCTCCGTTTTTCCCTAACGATATCACATCATTCACTACACATTCCAATTGAACGGTAGATTCCGCTACCCTGGGTGGCTTCACTGTTTCCGAAGCTAATTCAGTAAACCCCGCTTTCGAAAACTCATTTACTCCTTTTGGATAATCTATACTGGTTAAATAGGCCTGTTGAACCATATCATAGTTCACTATATTAATCACACATTCAGGCACTTCCAAAACGTTTTCAAGCGTATGCTTGGTAGTGTTATCCCGCGCCCTGCTTGTCGGCGAAAAAACGCATATCGGTGGGTTGATACTAAACACGTTAAAAAAACTAAACGGACTTAAATTAACCTCGCCGCTTTTGTTAATAGTGGATGCAAAACATATCGGCCGGGGTGCAATGGCATAGTGCAAATAACCTTGCATTTCCGCCGGTGTTAATGATGACGCATCAATAGTTTTTAACCTCATTCAATTTTTTATTAACGTGAGTTGGGGAATTACATACGTTGGCTGATCAATAAATGAAAGATTATTGAAACCTAAACTTCTGATAAATAACGACATTTTAATTCAATTTCTGCCAGTAAAATGAGATAGCTATTGCGCTAATATTAAAAGAGCAGCTGGTACTATCGTGATATATTAGTCACTTTTTATTTGTTACTTTTGAAACCCGAATACTAACACTCAAGTAACAAAAGCAACATAAAACAAAAGATTAAGGTAGCGAGCAAAGTACTTTTCAATATTGAAAATAAACACTTTAACACCATTAATCTATCCCATTATAATGGGGTTATATACTCTTAAAAGCATGGCCGGTATCTATATCCACATCCCTTTTTGCAAGCAAGCCTGCCATTACTGCGATTTTCATTTCAGCACATCTGCTAAGTATAAAGACGAGATGGTGCAGGCGCTTATTAAAGAAATAACCCTGCAAAAAAACTACCTGAACGGCCAAACCATCCAAACCATTTACTTTGGTGGCGGCACACCATCGGTATTGTCTGCTGATGAGATAGTCCGCATCATTAATACCGTTACAGAAATACACACCGTTACTGCCGATGCCGAGATAACGCTGGAAGCTAACCCAGACGACCTGGACCGGCAAAAAATAAACGCCTTCAGGCATACGCCGGTAAACCGTTTCAGCATAGGCATCCAATCATTTTTTGATGAGGATTTGCAATGGATGAACCGGGTACATCACGCGGCCGAAGCCGAAGCATCAATAAAACGCGCGCAGGATGCCGGGTTTGAGAATATCACTGTCGACCTGATATACGGCTACCCCCTGCTCACCGATGTTAAGTGGAAACATAACCTGCATAAAGTGTTTGAACTGGGCGTCCCCCACGTATCGGCCTATAGCATGACGGTTGAACCGCAAACCGCGCTGGCTGCCTTTATCAGCAAAAAAAAACAACCACCCATGAACGAGGGCCAAAGTGCCAACCAGTTTAATATAATGCTTGATGCCATGCGGGCAAACGGCTTTGAACAGTACGAGATCTCGAACTTTTGCAAATCCGGCCAATACTCGCGCCATAACTCTAATTATTGGCGTGGGGTACAATACCTGGGCATAGGCCCATCGGCACATTCATTTAATGGCGATACCCGCCAGTGGAACATTGCCAATAACGCCAAATACATCAAAAGCTTAACAGAAAGCACTATCCCCGCCGAAATTGAGGTACTCACCGAAACCAATAGGCTGAACGAATACATCATGACCTCCCTCCGCACCATCTGGGGGCTGGATCTGGATAAGCTTAACACCATTGCCCCCGGCGCGTCAACCGGGGTTTTAAATGCCGCGAAAGAATATTTCGAGAACGGCAGCATCGCTCAAAATGGTAACATACTTACCCTTACCGCGTATGGAAAGCTCTATGCGGATAATATTGCGGCTGGCTTATTCTTTTAAAATTTCTATCATACAAATCATTGCCGCCCCTTTCAAGGGGGCGGAATAGCAAACTATAGCGTTTAGGTGTTGGAATTATGGCCGCCTTTAAAAACCGCGTATTTAATTACGGCGTATCTTCTTACAAATAACACACCTAAAAAAACATGAAAAAATTAATTATCGCGGCGTTTGCATTAGCAGCTATTGCAATTGCCCCAAACGCAAATGCACAAACAAAAATGGTAGGCGGCGCAGCCATGTACCCAACAAAAAACATTGTTGAAAATGCCGTAAACTCAAAAGACCACACCACACTGGTTGCAGCTGTTAAAACAGCCGGGTTAGTAGAAACATTAGAATCGGCCGGCCCTTTTACAGTGTTCGCCCCAACCAATGAGGCTTTTAATAACTTGCCAAAAGGCACTGTTGAAACCTTATTAAAACCAGAGAACAAAGCAACCCTTACCAAAATTTTAACTTACCACGTAGTAAGCGGTAAATGGAGCGCGGCACAATTAATGGCAAAAATTAAAGCCGGAAACGGTACCGCCGAATTAAAAACCGTTAGCGGTGGCGTATTAAAAGCCATGATGAAGGGCGGTAAAATATACCTGGTTGACGAAAAAGGCGGAAAAAGCTGGGTAACCATTGCCGATGTTAACCAAAGCAACGGCGTTATACATGTAGTTAACGCTGTATTAATGCCCAATTAATTAGTTGGCAGTTGGCAGTTGGCAGTTGGCAAAAATAGATAAGCGTGGATGCAAACTGTAATCTCATAACTGCAAACTAAATAAGCCCGGTTGCAAAAGCACCGGGCTTACTTTTTTTAAAAAAATAGCATAAAATATTTTTTACAGTATTGTTTATTAAAGAAGCTTAATTTTGCCCTTACAATTGAATAACGCAAGGTTAATCTGCAAAAGGTTTTTATTGTGTTATTTTGATAACTTTTAGGTAACAATTACGTCTATTACATATAATAACGACTTGTAAAATATGAGCTTTATACTACACCCGATAGATACGGTAGAAAATATTAGTCCGGAGGATTTTAAGAAGAATTACCTTGACCCGCGCCGCCCGCTGGTTATTAAAGGCATGACCAAAAGCTGGCCTGCCCGCGATAAATGGACGCCAGAGTATTTGAAACAGGTGGTTGGCAAAAAGGTAGTCCCCTTGTATGATAACTCAAAAGCCGATCCGTCAAAACCCATCAATTCATCAGCTGCAGAAATGCCTTTTGATGAATACATCGACCTGATCAAATCACAGCCTACCGAGCTGCGCATATTTTTCTTTAACATATTCAAACAGGCGCCGCAACTGCTTGATGACATTGTTTTCCCTAAAGATTTGATGGGCGGTTTCCTGGAAAGTATGCCCTCTATGTTTTTCGGTGGCTCAAACTCAGTTACCTTTTTACATTACGATATCGACCTGCCGCATATATTCCATACCCATTTTGGCGGCCGCAAACATGTCATATTGTTCGAGAACAAATGGAAACGCCGGTTATACTGTATCCCTAACGCTACCTATGCTTTAGAGGATTATGATGTACTAAACCCTGATACCAAAAAATTCCCTGCCCTTGAAGGTGTGGAAGGCACCGAGGTTTTCCTTGAACATGGCGACACCCTGTTTATGCCAACCGGCTACTGGCACTGGATGAAATACATTGATGGTTCATACTCGTTAAGCCTGCGTGCCTGGGATGCATCCATCACCCGTAAAGCCGCCAGCATTTACAACCTGGCCGTAAAAGGGGGTATAGACAGCTTGCTAAAAATGGCTCTTAAAGAAAAATACGCCAAATACCGCGAAGAACTTGCCGTTAAATGGGCTAACCAGGAACTTGCAGCAGGCAAACCGTATTAATGCAATAAGAAATATCCGTACGCAGATGCCCTTAATTGGTATGCTCTGCTTTTTTGTTAATGCGTTTTACCTGTTCATCCAGTTCATACGCAGAGGTTAACAGATGGTTCAGCAAATCACCTTTTTCCGGGTCGCTTTCGGGGGTATCTTTAATTAATTCAACCAGCGCCATAATTCTGGTTAACGGGGAGCGGATCATATGCGATTGCATCCAGGCGATATCCAGCAGTTGCAGGTTTTGTTGCTCAATGGCCTGCATCTGTATAACCGTTTCGGTAATATCCAGGCAGGCGCCAATCATTTCAACAGGTATCCCCTGTGCATCCGTTTTTAGTTTAGCCCACGAGCGCAGGTAGCGGATATCTCCGTTTGGGCGAATAATCCTTTCTTCAAATTCGGTACCTTCTTTGCTATGCAGAACATTTTCAATAATCTGGCGTACACGGGCCCGGTCTTCGGGGTGCAGCAATGCCTGATAACCGGCAAAAGTCGCCTTAAAATCTTCAGGATCAAGCCCATAAATAACATACAGCGTGGGCGACCAACTAACAATATCCTGATGCACATCCCAGCGCCAGTTGCCAAAATGGGCCAGTTCCTGGCTCTGCAGCATCAGCAAGTTTGTTTCGCTGATGATCTCTGTTTTACCACGGTTCTCCATAATGATGCGCAACAGGGCAGTAGCCTTTTCCATCACCTGTAATTCTTCGCCCGAGGGTGTTTTGAGTTCCTGGTAATACATTGCCAGTGTAGCCATCACTTCACCATCGGCATCTATTACCGGGTTTGACCAACAGGCCATCAGTTGATAACTTAAGGCCAAAGACCGGTACTTCGTCCACCTCTCATCGGTTGCAATATCACTTACAATAACCTGCTGCCCACTTGCCGCCGCCGCACCGCATGAGCCTCCATTTTCGCCTATAGGCACCCCAATAATGGCGTTCATATAATCAACAGGCAGCGAAGGCGATACACCGCTTACCAGGCGCCCGTTCTTAACCCGGTGAATGGAACATTGCATTTGCGGGAACAACGCTTCCAGCCCCTGTAAATAATTGATCAGCACGCTCTGAAGGGGAACAGTAAGATCTGAGTTTAACCTTAACACATCCCGCTCTAATCGTTCCAATGCCTTTAACCTTTCGGCTACGGTATTATCAAGCATAATGCCCCCTAACAGGCAGCTCCCGTCATCCCGGCAAAGCAGCGAAACATTATCCTTTATCCATATGATCTGGCCATCGGCCCGTATCATCCTGTACTCGAAAGTGCGGCTCTTTACGGAATCGTTTATCAGCCCGGCATAGTTATTTAACACGTGCAGGTCTTCGGGGTGTATACGTGTTTCCAAAAAACCCGGCCGCTCCAGCCAGTCTTCGGGTAAAAAACCTGTAATATGATGTACCCGGCCGCTGATAAAAGTAAACTGCTGCATCCCGGTATCAGCCTGCCATACTAGCCCCTCAATAGATTGTAACAAGGTGTATAACTGCTCCGGGATGTTTTTCATTGCCGTTTAGGTTTAACAAGAATGCGATTACTAAAAATAAGGTTTTTTTACATAATTCAAAAACGATGAGCCCAATCCTACCAAAAAGAAAAACGGCAAACTAAGCGCCTGGTGCGAACAGCACCGGGAAAAAAATTAAACAAAGCATGCAGAAGCAATCCTGAGTAGAAAAGAAGCATTTTTCATAAGCCTTGCGTTTGTTTGGTGGTACTATTTATTTCTTTAACTGTTTAGACATCGGAGTATCAACCCTTTCTCCGAGCTCTTCTTTGTTATCCCTTAACTCGTATGGTCGCAAACTATCTTCCACTCCCCGTTAATTTTTCTAAACCACAGCGTAAAGTAACCACCGGGTGCATCCTTTTCGCGGGCAAGGCTCCAGGCACCCATTACAAAGGCATCACGTTTACCTAACAGCTCCACTTTATCTATCCTGAAGGTTAGTTTACCCATGGCGGCCTTATCCGGGTAACCTTTTTTATAGTTATCAAACGTTTGCTGCCAGCCATAAGTAGGCCCGCGTTTACCGATAAACATCAGCGAATCTGATTTCCAGTACCCCTGCATAAAACCATCAATATCGCCATTGCTCCAGGCAATTTGCTGGTTATGCATAAGTTTTATAATGGCTTCTCTGTCTTGAGAGAAGCAGAAGCAAGATATAAGAAGCAAGAGAAAGGAGAGGGTAAGCTTTTTCATACGCTAATATAAAATTTTTGAACCACGATTTACCTCATTACCTGATGAACATGATTATAATCAGGAAAATCCTGCAATCCTTTAATCATGATTCATAAACCAAACTCATTGTTAAACAATTGTTAACAAATCGTACAGCCATTTATTAAAAATTTAACATGGTTTACCATAAATCCTTTATAGCTTTACGGCCTTTACCGTTCCACTATATATGAAAAACAGGGTACTGTGTTTTGGAGAAGTTTTATGGGATGCCTTCGGCGATGAAAAAAAAGCCGGCGGCGCGCCAATGAATGTTGCAAGGCACCTGGTGCAGCAGCATGTAGATGTTACTTTTGCCAGCCGTGTTGGTAACGATGCATCGGGTACTGAACTGGTCAATTTCCTAAAAAACAATGGCCTTTATTCTGATTTAATACAACGCGATAACACCCTGCCTACTTGCGAGGTTACCGTTGAACTGGACGAGAAAAACCAGGCTACCTATATCATCCCCCAGCCTGTTTCATGGGATAATATCCACCTGGACAAGACCCTTATTGAGAGTGCAAAACGCTCATCCATTATTGTTTTTGGCAGCCTGGCCTGTCGCGAAAAAACAACACACGATACTTTGCTAAACCTGCTTGATGAGACCGACGCCATCAAGATATTTGATGTAAACCTGCGCCACCCGCATTATACATTGGCTACGATAGAAACCTTGGCGGCCCGTGCCAATGTCATCAAAATGAACGAGGAAGAAGCCGACCTGCTTATTGGCGGTGGCAGCAACGATCTTAAAAGCAAGATAACCGAGTTTCAGAAAAAATACCATACAAAAACTATCTGCGTAACCCGCGGCGACCAGGGTGCTATCATCTGGCACGACTATGAGTTTTTTGAACACCCGGGCTTCTGCGTAGATGTTGCCGATACCGTTGGCGCCGGCGATGCTTTCCTGGCTACCTTTGTGGCAGGGCTTATTGCCAACAACCCAATCCCTAAAATACTGCTAAACTCATGCGCTATTGGTGCTTATGTAACCAGCCAGCGTGGTGCTAACCCCGTTTATAACCGCGATGAGATAGGCCGCATCAAGAAAAGTTTGGTTTAAAGCCCGGCCCTATTGTCATGCTTAGTTAACAATTGCGTTTAAATGGCGTGGGGTCAAACTTTTAAGCCGAATAATGCGTTACTTTATACTCAAGAAAGGGTAAAATATGCGTGGTTTTGGATTTTCACAGTTTAAGCCAAACCAGATCCCGAAGGGCGGATTTGAAGAATTACTAAAGTTATTCCTGGAATTATTGAACTACACCGCCGGTGATGCCGGGGAGGCTTTGGCGTGGCTTAACGAATTAGATAAGCAATACAATATTACCAATGACGACTACGGCATGGGCGATTTTATTGACGAGCTAAAGCAAAAAGGTTACCTGAACGAGGATAACCAAAGCGGCGAGTACAATATCACCGCTAAAACCGAACAAAGCATCAGGCAATCGGCGCTGGAAGAGATTTTTGGCAAGCTTAAAAAATCGGGCAAGGGCAACCATCGTTCGCCGCAAAGCGGCCAGGGCGATGAAAAAAACGCCGAACGCCGCGAGTTTGAGTTTGGCGACAGCCTTGACCAAATAGATATGACGCAATCTATCCAGAATGCGCAGGTAAACCACGGTATAGGCGGCGATTTTATGATGACCGAGCGCGACCTGGAAGTAGAGGAAATGGATTACAAAACCCTCACCAGTACCGTACTGATGATAGATATATCGCACTCCATGATACTATACGGCGAGGACAGGATAACCCCGGCCAAAAAAGTAGCTATGGCGCTTGCAGAGCTTATCCGTACCAAATACCCTAAGGACACTTTGGATATTGTGGTGTTTGGTAACGATGCCTGGCCCATTACTTTACAAGACCTGCCTTACTTACAGGTTGGCCCGTACCATACCAATACTTATGCAGGTTTAGAGTTAGCTACCGATATGCTGCGCCGCCGTAAAACGCACAATAAGCAAATTTTTATGATAACCGATGGTAAACCCACCTGCTTAAAGGAAGGCACCAAGTATTATAAAAACAGTATTGGCCTGGATAGAAAAGTGGTAAATAAAACGCTTAACATGGCTGCGCAATGCAAAAGGCTTAAAATACCTATCACTACGTTTATGATAGCTAAAGACCCCTACCTGCAACAATTTGTGCGCCAGTTTACCGAAACAAACGGAGGCAAAGCATTCTACAGCTCGCTGAACAACCTGGGCGAATACATTTTTGAGGATTACGCCCGGAACAGAAGGAAAAACGTAAAATAAATGTGCGGATACGTGAATGTGCAGATATGCAGATAACACTCCGTTTTAACAATGACTTAATGACTAATGACTCAATGACTAATAAACTATTAGATATAAAAACACTCGGCGAGCTTAAAAAAACAGGCTATAAAAGCCGTTCGGTTAAGGATGAACTGAGGGCTAACCTGATTGCACAATTGCAGAAAAAAGAAGGTGGGTTTGAAGGTATCATCGGTTTTGAGGATACCGTTATCCCCGATCTGCAAACCGCTATCCTGTCGCGCCACAACATATTGCTGCTGGGCTTACGCGGCCAGGCAAAAACACGTATTGCCCGCCTGCTGGTAAACCTGTTGGATGAGTATGTACCTTATATAGAAGGCTCAGAACTATTTGACGACCCTTTGGCTGCTATCAGCTGGTATGGCCACAGCACCGTAGAAAGCAAAGGCGACGATACTCCAATTGGCTGGATACACCGCAGCGAACGCTATACCGAAAAACTGGCTACACCAGATGTTACCGTTGCCGACCTTATTGGCGATGTTGACCCTATCAAAGCCGCCACCATGAAACTCACTTACTCTGACGAGCGGGTTATACACTTTGGGTTGATACCACGCGCACACAGGGGCATTTTTGTGATAAACGAATTGCCCGACTTACAGGCACGCATCCAGGTATCGTTATTCAACATCCTGCAGGAGCGCGATATCCAGATCCGCGGTTTTAAACTGCGTTTACCACTGGATATCCAGTTTGTGTTTACCGCCAACCCCGAGGATTATACCAACCGTGGCTCTATCGTTACCCCGTTGAAAGACCGTATAGAGAGCCAGATATTGACCCACTACCCGCGCACAGT
>Ga0247741_1000101_pt1 | contig 63719 bp, 66 predicted proteins | sample UWRJL213509R2_FD_180945 | JGI IMG/M metagenome (GOLD analysis project Ga0247741, IMG submission 180945) | Plant litter microbial communities from Arlington Agricultural Research Station in Wisconsin, United States - UWRJ-L213-509R-2 | ecosystem: Environmental > Terrestrial > Plant litter >... | reverse complement strand
CTCCTCTATTTCATCGAAAAGCACAGCCTGATCCTGGCGCCATGGCAGCGCGAGATCCTGCGGATCGTGCGCATCATTGCGCAGTATTTCTATCCGCAGCGCCAGACCAAGGTGATGAATGAGGGATGCGCGACCTATGTGCATTACACCATCATCAACCGGTTGTTCGACAAGGGCATGATCAGCGAAGGAAACATGCTGGAACTGCTGCGAAGCCATTCCAACGTCGTCTTTCAGCCCGGCTTCGACGATCCGCGCTATTCCGGTATCAACCCCTATGCGCTGGGCTTTGCCATGATGCAGGATATCGAGCGGATCTGCACACAGCCGACCGATGAGGATCGCGAGTGGTTTCCTTCGATTGCGGGCAATGGCGACCCGAAAGGCACGCTGCTCGACGCCTGGGCGAACCACCGCGACGAATCCTTTATTCTCCAATATCTCAGCCCTGCGATGATGCGAAAATTCCGTCTCTTCCGGTTGTCCGATGCGGCAGCCGATAAGTTCTGTGAGGTTTCATCGATCCACAACGAGCGCGGCTATTCAGAGATCCGCTCCGCGCTGGCCCGGAGCTACGACGTCGGCGCCCGGCAACCCGACATTCAGGTTGTCGACGTCGATTTGCTTGGTGACCGGCAGTTAAGGCTCAAACAAAGCATCAAGGACGGCATGCTGCTTGAGGAAGTTAGCCGGAACGAGACACTCACGCATGCTCGTCACCTCTGGGGGTATGAGGTTAGCCTATCCGGTATCGACAGCACGACCGGCAAGGTTTTTTATGAGCATTCGACGGGTTGACGTGCCAAACCCAACATGACTCGGATATTTTGAGCAAGTGATGACGCCTCTGCCAATATGCCTGAGGTGATAAACGGCCTACAGATTGCCTGACCTAACGTCTGCTTGCCTCTTCAAAGTAAGATCCAGTCTGCGAAAGCCGGGGCCTTCAATGCTTGAGCATACCGTTACTCTCACAGGCACCTTGGTCATAACGATCAAGTTGCTCGTTGCCTTATCGCTCGGTTGCCTGATTGGCATCGAGCGGCAGTGGCGCCAGCGTTATACCGGCGTAACGACCTATGCCTTGGTAGCCTTGGGCGCTGCGACCTACACAAGCCTACCTTCCCTCTACGGTACGGTCGATCTTCGTCTGGCTGGCCAAGTGGTCACCGGCATCGGCTTTCTCGGCGCCGGATTGATCATGAAGGAGGGCCAAAGCGTTCGTGGTTTGGGCACTGCGGCCACTGTATGGTCGACTGGCGCGGTTGGGATGCTCATTGGCAACGGCATGTGGATCGAGGCCGTCGAGGCGGCAGTGCTGATTTCTGTGGCGAATGTCTTCCTCCCGAGGTTCAATGGATTCTTTGATCGATTTGCGCCTACCGAACAGAACGTTGAAAGCTTCTACAGCGTGCGACTTCGATGCTCCGCGCATGAAGAGCCGACGATCCGAACGAAACTGCTGCAGACGATCACGGCCAAAAAACTCCGCTTGCAATCGCTTGAAAGCCATAACCTCGCGGACACGTCCGATGTTGTCGTTGAAGCGGTCGTTTACGGCAGCGACAAGAACAATGTGCTGGTGGAGAGCCTCGTTGGTGACCTTATCATCTCACCGCTTGTCTTCTCAGGCAGTTGGACGCTGATAGAAACTTCGGATTGACCCGCTGCCTCAATTCCTCGTCCTTCAATTGGCTCTAGTGGTCATGTCCAACGCCTAGCTCAACTTAACATTCGAGCTTGCCCTGTGTTCGTTCGCACGAGCGCCATCAGCATTGGTCCGATGGCAAATTCGCCCCGCTCCGTTTTACGCGTAAGGTTCCGAAGATAGCCACCAGCGGAGTTTATCTGCGATGCCCGCTGCAGGATGCAGGCCATCACTGTCGCGGCGTTGTCAGGGCCCATGACTGTGCAGGCGTCCTGATAGGCCGATGGAGTGACACCTAGCATCGATCTGACGACGATGGCAGCATTCATCAGATCACGCCAATTGCTAACTTCTCCACGGGGGCCATAGGCGGCGATCTCAGGGCATGCCTGGAGGACTAAGCCTAGTGGGAATGATTTGAGGTCGGTCTTCGGCACTTGTTGTCCTGATACCGGGCGTACGGCGAGATGATCGGTACTGTCGCTGACAACCGGCACAGGGATATCTTCTACGTCTGGATCAATCCGAGAAGTTGCCAATGACCCTAGCGAAACTGTTTCCGTCTTGTTTTGCGCAATCTGTCCAAGATCAAAATAAGATTCGGGATTAGAATTCTGTATGTGGCGCTCATTTTGATGGTGATTGGCGCTCGTTTTTCTCAAATTTAACTGATGATCCAGATGGTTAAGTACGTCCAGCCGCAAACGCTCGACTGAATCGCATGTGGCTTCAAGCTCAGCCACGGTTGGCGAGCGCGGAACGCCTTCGACGAGATCACGGAAGGTGTTGTGGGTCTGTGCCCACTCGCCTGGAACCTGATCGACAATTGCGGCCTCGATCAGCTTCGCGATATCTCGCCGTGACAGGCTGATGCGCTCGCGGAGACGCTGAACATAAAGCTTCTCGGCAACGACTTCGGCTGCGAGATGCTCGATTTCATCTGCGCGGGCAAGAAGCGGCGCCAGTGAAAAGCCGAACGCTTCGCGAATGGAGCCGAATCTGTCCTTGCGCGCATAACGCTTGCCGTTCGGGCTATCCTTGCGGGTGAGAAGACCTGCCTCGACAAGCGCTGCGAGATGACGCCTGATCGTCTGCTCCGCCATTCCGTGCGACCGCAGCGACAACTGCGTGTTCGACGGAAAGACGACGAGGCCCGTTTCTTTAGACAACTCGTTTTGCGGATAGAAGCTCAACAGCGCGTTCAAAACGGCCAACGCGCGATCAGTGATCCCGAGCAACGGCTTGGCTTCACACAGCGCGCGATAGAGCTTCCATTTGTCGACCACCTGCCCGGGCTTGATTTGCTCGGCCTTGAATTGATTTGCGAGCATGCCAAGCGACATCGCCCGCCGCCCAAAGGGCGTCGTTACAAATTCACCTTCCATTACCTTCACCTTTTTCAAGGCAAAAGAAATCCATCCACCAAAACGGTGCCAAAGATGCTTGACAGTGATTCGAGGAAGTGCGATTCTCTAGCTGCTAAACCAATGAGAAGAGCTTCCGCGACGGCAACGTTCGGGGGCTTTTTTCTTTTGCGGCTCTATCCTTTGCTCTTGTTGTCTACGGATTGCAGGAACTCGCCGTGTAGCGTCTCCATGCGACCATTGAGGAAATCGACGAAACTGGTGGGCACAGCCTTAGTGAAACTGATGCGCGGACCGGATTTCGGATAACTGACGGTGGCCAACAGGAAGCCGTTTGCACGGATTTCCGATGTTGGCGTGATCTCGGCAGAGACAGGCTTTGGCGTTTCTGTCTTCAAGGCAGCAAGCGCCAAGGCAAAGCGGTCGGTATCCGATCCGCGTCTGACCTCTGAAAGCGCCTCTTGCACACACTCTGGGGCGTCAGGACGGGCAAGAAATATGTCGACGAACTCGATCCACCGACGGCGGCCGACATCAGGCGCCGAACCGATGACAAGCATCGTTGTACGCGGAATTGCCGAAGCGATCCGCAGCATTTCCGAGATGTGCGACTTGCCGGTTGCGAGCGATGCGGAGATCACGTCACGCTTATAGCCAGCCTGTTCCTGCGACAGTGCGAAGGCGCATTTCTCGATGAAGGACAGATCGTTGCGGTTGGCGTTCTCTTCGCCCTGGAAGACGATCGCCTGCTCATCATCCAACTCCCGGACGACGGCGCGGAACTTCAGGCCAAGCTTCTTGGCAGCGGCCAATCTCCGGCGGCCGAAAACGATCTGGTAGGGTTTTGGGCCGCCCTTGTGCGGACGAATAAGACCTGGAACGATCTGGCCGCGCTCGCTGATCGACGCGGCGATGTCTTCGATGGCGCTGTCGTCATACGCACCGTCGAAACGGTCCGGTATGGTCGATGGAGCAACGTCATCCGGATCGACATCTACGATATGATCTCCGTCTTTAAGGAGACGATCGAGAACTTCGCCCTTCTCCTGGATTTGGCGCACGCCGGCGGCCACCTTCAGAAGATGCGGCGACGTTGTCTTTGCCTGAGGCGGAGCTGCAGCCGGCTGGTCAAGCTGTCCCAGCACATTGGCAAACATGCCTCGAGAGTCTTTGCGGCTCATTCACGCCCCCATGCATTCCAGAGTAATTTTTCGATCTCGGCATTGGATGCGTTGATTGATTCCATGGCACGGTCGTAGGTCTTCGGCGCTGAAAAGCGCGAACGCTGCACTTCGTACAGGCTCTGCTTCCATGTCAGTGCATCGGCAACGGCCGTCGATTTGGTCACCATGTTCAGCAGCAGATCGTCGCCGAACACCTGACGCATCAGCGCTGTCATGTTGGCCTGGGGATGATCGTTTGCCTCGAACTTGGTGACGACGAACTTCGCAAAGTCCCACTGGGCCGAAGCGCCCATGTCGCTGAGGATCTGCATGTAGGAGGATGCAAGCTCCAGGAACTTTCCCGTGGAGTCGACATCAAGCATATGCGCTGGAACCGGGATGATGACGGCTGTTGCTGCAGTCAGCGAAGAGAGCGTCAGAAAGTTCAGCGACGGCGCGGAATCCATCAGGATCACGTCATAGTCGCCCGAGACTTGTTCGAGTGCCTGTGAGACGCGCAGCAGGAAGCTGGTGCCGCCGTTCTTGCGCATCTCGAGCGCGACGGCTGTTTCGAATTCCGTGAGGTCGAGACCTGCGCAGATGACGTCGAAGCCGGCAATGTGTGTCTGGTGAATGAGCGAGCGGGTGGGCTTCGGATCGTCGAAGCGGATCGCGGCATACAGGGTCTCATCTTCGCGCGGATTGAAGTCGGGCAAATTGCCATGAAGACTTGTAAGCGATGCCTGCGGATCGAGATCGACGGCCAGCACGCGGTAGCCCTTGAGAGCAAGGTAGTGGCCGAGGTGAATGGTCGTCGAGGTCTTGCTGGAGCCGCCCTTGAAATTGGTGACCGCGAGGATCTGGCATTCTTCACCTTCGGTCCGCCGTGGGTTCATCCACTTCTTGCGACCTTTTTCGGCGAGCGTCATGCGGAGTTCAAGAATCTGCTCTAGGGAATACATCCGGCGGCCGTTCGACGAGGTCTCCGGCGCAGGCCCTTTTTCTTTCACAACGATCTGGCGGATATAAGCCTCGGAGACGTCGAGCAGCGATGCGACCTCTGATGACGTGAACTTCCGCATTTCCCTGCGGGCGTCCGGTGGATATTGTGCCATCGATAGATTTTGCAGAGCAAGCTCCAGTTTGCTGGAAAAGCTCTGCATGAAGTCGAGGCTGCTTAGGTGCCGGTTCACGATTCTATCCTCAATTCGGGTTCATTATTCTAAGCGCCGGGATGGTTAACCCTGAGTTAACCGGCCTGTTGTTTCGCCAAAAAACGATAATTCGCCCTTTTTGCGTAGTTGAAGAAGTAGCTTGATTCGCGAGTCGCCGCAAATTGGCCTGTTCCCCGCGGGGAACAGCGTTTCGGAGACGACGGAGGCTTCGATCGGTGTTCGGTTCCCCGCGGGGAACGCCTCTGCGCAAGACAGCGAGTGACGCGACAGAGAGCGAGGTTTGGCGCCTGTTTCAGGTCGACTGGATTGCGTCTTGCGTCAGTCGCAGTTCTGTGGCCGCGGCTGATCGATCCCGAACGACGTTGCAGCGCCTAATGGCAAGTTGACGACATTCCCAACGCGGTTGCTGATAGCGCGATCGCAGCTTAGATCTTTGATGTGGCCTGGTCAGCGTCACGGGATCGGTACTTGGAAGATCGAGGTTGCTGTCAGGATGCAGTCGCCCGGAGGCGGCGACCTGTTGCTCATCGCAGCCCCGCCGTCCCTGTCGGTCACTCCTGCTGTTGGAGTGCGGAGATATGCTGCCCGTGCGCCTCGGTTGCTGTACGCGTCCGATCTTGTGTTTCAACCTGTCGTGCGCTTGCGTGGTGCCAGCTGTCACCCGTCGACCTTGCGGCAAGTGGTGGCCAGTTGCCTTCGCGAATCCACAGATGGTTCACATTCGGAAATGAAAGTCGGGGTAACGGCTCCCTCTGTATCGCCCGGGAAGTCCCCGGCGTTACTGTGGCCGGCCCCTCGCCTTGCTCAGTCCCATCGACACTGTCGTCTCCTTGCTATTCGAAAGGATAACCGCTGGTGTGTCTGATGGGATGTTGGCCGCTTCTCGAGATGAATGCGGAAACGCGAAACCCTCGATCGGTCTACACCTCAAGTCGTGGCGGGCCGTTTGTGCTTAGCGTCGGCCACTCATCGCCAAATGTCGCCCTACATCTCGACGCTACCAGTTTTCTCGATTCAGCGTGCTTGCCGCAATATCGGGCGGGCGACGCTCTTGGCCGTTGTTCCAGTTGCGCTCGTGAGCATGTAGCCAAGACGCAGGCCATGTGCCGAGATCGATTTAGGATCGAGGCCAGCCTTTTCGGCGCGGGTCTTGACGATCAGGTTGACGGACTGCGGGGTGAGTGCGCGCCGGGAGACATTGCCCCATTGATCGACTTTGCGAAACAGTGGTCCGCTGACGATCCCAGCCTCTGCAATCCAGTTCAGAAGCGCCTGAGCCGGTTTGCCTGTGACGACCACCGGTTTCCGGCTGTCCGCGCTGCCGATTATTACTGTCAGGCGAGGGCGCTTCCGCTTTCTCGCTGTGGACATCCGGCCGGTGTCTGTCAGAAGGTCGTCGATGCGCAGGGCGGCAAGCTCGGCACGACCCCGACCGCCAACTACGGTGGCAAGCGAGAGCAGTGCTCTGTCGCGCAGATCGACGAGATCACCACTCGCGCAGGTCCTCAGCAATTGCTTCAAGATCTTGGCCGTGATTGCTGTGGCACTCATGGTGGGCTGTGCCGTGTCAGGGCGTGTGGTGGCGAGCTTTAGTTTGGCTCTCAGTGCCGCCCCGTCGAAGGCGCTGGATAGTCCGCGGCGCTTTGTGATCAATGACCAACTGGCCAGCCGTCGGCGCACGGTTGCGGGAGCGTGTCGAGCGGCGCCTTTCAGCAGCTTGCGCGTGCGCAGCTGTTGCTCGACATGTTTGGGCATCGCATCGTCGGCTTCGGCACTCTCTGACGATGGCTGTCGCAAATGATGTGAAACAAAGGTGAGCAAGAGTTCTTCTGGCGCAGGCCATGGCAGATGAGCGTTGGTTGTGGCGAGACACCACGCCTGGATATAGGCAAGATCTGCGGTCACCGCGCGAACGGTATTTGGCTTTCCACCCTCGTCGGCCAGCTGCCGCAGGATCGTCACATCGTCGTCGGTCAGCAGCAAGGCGAGCTCGTCACGGCGTCGGAATGGGAAGATGGTATCGAGCGCATCGAGCTGCTCAGCACGCTTCAGATCTCTCTCGTTGAGCCTATTTGCGGTTTCGAGCTGCGATTTTCTCATTGGGCTTAGTTTTCCAGCATGCGTGCACGAGCCCAGATTATCGATTCTGCGACTCGATATCTATCACTATCGATAATCGATGATTATCCAGCTTGATAAGACCCAGTATGGGCTGCAGAAGAAAAGCGCGCAATAACTTCCTTAAGGCGATAATACCGTTTCTTTACAATGATGTCTGAAAGCGGTTCAGCTGGAAGATTGGGCCGCATGAGCGGCCTTTCGCGTGGGAAGATATAGCAATATTTGCGTTGAACCGCAACAGGCCCGCGTGCCCGTTGGCGCACAACCAGCAATGTCTACTGCTATGGCGGGATCGAGCGTCTCGCTTCGATTGCCGAATGACGATGCAAGATGATTACGCCATCACCGAGATTTTCTGGCGAGCCTCTCGCATCAGGTGCCGGTAAGGTGCTAGCGTCCGGCAAAAGAAGAATGCGAGAGAAATGCGATGAAGAAGAGCTTGGGGGATTGGCAGGCGCTGGCGGAAAAGGAGCTTCGTGCTTCGTCTGAAACGCTCATCTGGAAAACGCCCGAGGGCATCGATGTCAAACCGCTTTACACCGCGAGCGATCTTGAGACTGTGGAGCACCTGGGCACATTGCCTGGTCTTGCGCCGTTCACCCGTGGTCCACGGGCAACGATGTATGCCGGGCGTCCATGGACCATCCGGCAATATGCTGGCTTCTCGACGGCCGAAGCGTCCAACGCCTTCTATCGCAAGGCGCTCGCTGCAGGACAGCAGGGCGTCTCCGTCGCCTTCGATCTCGCTACCCATCGCGGCTATGACAGCGATCATCCGCGCGTGGTCGGCGATGTCGGCAAGGCGGGCGTAGCGATCGACAGCGTCGAAGACATGAAGATTCTGTTCGATGGTATTCCGTTGGACAAGGTCTCGGTCTCTATGACCATGAACGGCGCCGTCATTCCGATCCTCGCGAGCTTCATTGTTGCCGGTGAAGAGCAGGGGGTGTCTCGCGCGGCGCTTTCCGGCACCATCCAGAACGACATCCTGAAGGAGTTCATGGTCCGCAACACCTATATCTACCCGCCCGAGGCGTCGATGCGGATCGTCGCCGATATCATCCAATACACTGCCGGGGAGATGCCTCAGTTCAATTCCATCTCCATTTCCGGTTATCACATGCAGGAGGCCGGGGCGACCTTGGTGCAGGAGCTTGCCTTCACGCTCGCCGACGGGCGCGAGTACGTGCGGGCAGCGCTTGCCAAGGGGCTGGATGTTGACGACTTTGCCGGACGCCTGTCCTTCTTCTTCGCGATCGGTATGAACTTCTTCATGGAGGCAGCCAAGCTGCGGGCGGCGCGTTTCCTATGGACACGCATCATGCAGGAGTTCCAGCCGCAGAAGCCTCAGTCACTGATGCTGCGCACGCATTGCCAGACGTCCGGCGTATCCCTGCAGGAACAGGATCCCTATAACAACATCATCCGCACCGCCTTCGAAGCGATGTCGGCCGTGCTCGGCGGAACGCAATCGCTGCACACCAATTCCTTCGACGAGGCGATCGCCCTGCCGACGGAATTTTCGTCGCGCATCGCCCGCAACACCCAATTGATCCTGCAGCACGAGACAGGCGTCACCAAAGTCGTCGATCCACTTGCCGGATCCTACTACGTTGAGAGCCTGACGAATGAGCTTGCCGAAAAGGCTTGGGCGCTGATCGAGGAGATCGAGACGCTGGGCGGCATGACCAAAGCCGTGAACGAGGGCTTGCCGAAGCGACTGATCGAGGAAGCCGCGACACGACGGCAGGCGGCTGTGGACAAGGGCGACGAGGTCATTGTCGGCGTCAACAGGTACAGGCTGGACAACGAAGAGCCGATAGACATTCTGGAGATCGACAACAGCGCGGTCCGCAGCGCGCAAGTCACCCGCCTGGCTGAAACCAGGCGCCGCCGCAACAGCGCTGCAGTCGCGGCTACGCTCGACCATCTGGCCGAGGTGGCCAAGACTGGCGAGGGCAACCTGCTTGCCACGGCTGTGGATGCCGCGCGGGCCCGCGCCACCGTCGGCGAGATATCCGATGCCATGCGATCGGTCTTTGGCGATCACGCGGCTATGCCCGAGGTGATCAGAGACGTCTATGGCGAGGCCTACCGAAACGAGCCGGAGTTTGCGGCGCTGCGCACGCGGATGAGTGGCGTCTCGGCCATGCTAGGCCGGACGCCGAAGATTATGGTCGCCAAGCTGGGCCAGGACGGCCACGATCGCGGCGCCAAGGTGATTTCTTCGGCATTCGGCGATATTGGGTTCGACGTGCTGGCAGGTCCGCTCTTTCAGACGCCTGAGGAGGCGGCTGCACTCGCCATCGACAACAGGGTTCATGTCGTGGGCCTATCCTCGCTTGCTGCCGGCCATAAGACATTGGCGCCGCAACTGATCGAGGCACTCAAGGCGAAGGGCGCGAACGACATCGTCGTCATCGTCGGCGGGGTCATTCCGCGGCAGGATTACAGCTTCCTGATGGAACACGGCGTGGCTGCGGTTTTCGGACCGGGCACGAATGTTGTCGATGCCGCTAATTCGGTACTTGACCTCCTTGAGGGAAAACGGCGAAATCACTAGACATATCTGGTTATATCCAGTTGACTGTTGGCGCGCGATTATTGTCTTATAAGTGTTATGGACCAGCCATTCTCCCGCCGTTGCCGCGGTCGATGGCGGTTCATTGTCTGATGAAAATCAAAAGGCCATAAAAATGCGCAGTTATGAAAATTAATTTCACGGTTTCAACTTTTTCCGTGATTCGTGTTGACGAGATCGAATTTTTGTCTCAACTTGACGAAAATAAATTACGTAAATGGGAACGAGAATAGCATGAAAGTGGGAATTATCGGGCTAGGATTCCGCCTCGGCTACCTTGGCTACGTCTTCAAGTCTGTTGATGAGAGCTTCGAGATCGTCGGTTACGTCGATCCCGAGCCCGCAGGTCTGCTTGGTCTGGTCGAGAAGGGTATCTCCGTCGGCAAAGCCTATGCGTCCCCACAAGAACTGATCGCCAACGAGAAGCTCGATCTGCTGATGATCGGCTCGCCCAACCTATTCCATCTCGAGCATATCCGTATCGGCCTCGAGGCCGGGCTCAAGGTGTTCTGCGAAAAGCCGATCGTCACGACGATTGCTGAGAGCATCGAGCTCGCCCATCTGATGGCGAAGTTCGGCCATGAGCGCCTGATGGTCGGTCTGGTGCTGCGCTATTCGCCGCTCTATCGCGACCTGCAGGCCGTCCAGGCTGCCGGCAATCTCGGCCAGATCGTCTCGATCGAGGCGTCCGAGCACATCGAGCCCTATCATGGCGCTTTCTTCATGCGCGACTGGCGCCGCTATGAGCGCTATTCCGGCAGCTTCATGCTGGAGAAATGCTGCCACGATCTCGACCTTTATAATGGCATTGCCGGCGCAAGGCCTGAACGCGTTGCCAGTTTCGGCGGCCGGAAGAGCTTCACGCCTGCCAACGATCCCGCGCGCGAAGGCATCAACGATCTCGAGCTGTTCCACCGCAAGCCGAGCGGCTGGATGGGGTCGGACAAGGTGTTCGACAGCGATGCCGACATCATCGATTACCAGGTCGCGATCGTCGAATACGCCAATGGCGTCGGCATGAACTTCCATACTAATCTCAACGTTCCCGACCAGTTCCGCCGCTTCGCGATCATGGGTTCGCGCGGCATGGCGGAAGGCGACTTCGTTCGCGGCTATCTCGACGTGCACGAACAGCTGACAGGCAAGAAGGTGGTGGAGAACAAGTACGTGGCGACCGAGCTTTCGCAGCATTACGGCGCCGACGAACAGATGGCGATCGACCTGCTCGGCAGCGTTCGTACCGGCACCGAGCTGCCCGTATCGACGCTCAATGCGCTCGAAGCCGGCATTCTTGCCCTGTCCATGGACGAGGCGCGGATCAAGAAGACGATAGTCGATCTGCGCCCGATATGGGACAGATTCGACGAGGCGCTCCACGCAAGAGCGGCTTGAGGAGGGCGGCAGGATGAATGTTCAAAGAAGCACGGTCATCTTCGCCTGGATATTGCTTCTCCCGGCAGTCCTCTACGTCGCCGTCATCGTTGCCTATCCGCTGGTCGATACCTTCATCCTCTCCTTCACGGATGCGTCGCTGAAGAGAACGACCAACTGGGTCGGCTGGGCCAACTATTCGAAGATCTTCAACGCGACATTCGCCGAGGTCATCATCCGGACCTTCGTCTGGACGTTCTTCTCTGTCTCGATCAAGATGATCATCGGCGTCTTCGGCGCCACGATGCTGAATTCGGCCGTGCCGGGCAGGGCGTTGTTCCGCGTGCTGACCATGCCGCCCTGGATCGTGCCGATGGCAATCGGCATTTTCATGTGGGGCTGGATGTACAACGGCCAGTTCGGGATGATCTCGGGCATGCTGCAACGGTTCGGGCTGGCGGATTCGCCGGTGGCGTTCCTGGCGCAGGGCTCGACGGCGTTCTGGGCGACCATCATCACCGACGTCTGGATCGGCGTGCCGATGGTGACCCTCTACATGCTCGCGGCGATGCAGGCGATCCCACAGGATCTCTATGAAGCCGCCTGGACGGATGGCGCCGGCCGGTTCTACCGTTTCCGCCGCATCACCATGCCGCTGATCGTGCCTTCGATGATCACCATGTCGATGCTGTCGCTGATCTCCACCTTCAACTCGTTCGACATCATATGGATCCTGACGCGCGGCGGTCCGAGCGGCGAGACGACGACGATGATCATCGATACCTATCGCACGGCGATCGGTTCGAACAAATACGGCGAGGGTGCCGCACGCGCCGTGTTGATCTGCATCTTCCTGTCGATCTTCTGCGTCTGCTACTTCCGCCTGACCAGCCGCCTTGCATCAGGAGACAAGCGATGAAACAGCCACAGCTGATCAATCGGTACACATGGTACGAGATCATCGGCATCTATGCCGGCATTCTGGTGTTCCTCACATTCGTGCTGGCTCCATTCGTCGAAGGCTTCCTGGTCTCGCTGAAGCCGCTCAGCCAGCTGTTTTCGTCGCCCTACCGGTTCATTCCAGAAAATGGTTCGTTCGAGGCCTACCGGACGATGTGGATCAGCGTGCCAGGTTTCGCGCGCTACATCTTCAACTCCTTCTTCATCTCCACGATCGTCACCGCCGTCGTGCTGGTGCTGGTGATCCCGGCCTCCTATGCCTTCGCCCGCTTCGAGTTTAAGGGCGCGGGGATGCTGCTGGGCGCGTTTCTTGCGGTCAACATGTTCTCGGGCGCCGTGCTGCTCATTCCTCTGTTCCGGTTGATGCGCACGCTCGGACTGCTCAACACCTATTTCGCCATCATGGTCCCGGGCGTTGCCTTCCTGATCCCGTCGGCGATCTGGCTGCTGCGCACCTACATGATGCGCATTCCGAAGGAGCTTGATGAAGCGGCATTCGTCGATGGCGCCAGCCATTTCTACACGCTGCGCCGCGTCATCCTGCCGATCGCCATGCCGGGGATCACCGTTGTCGCGATCACGACCTTTATCGGCTCCTATGCCCAGCAGTTCATTTTCGCCCTAACCTTCAATTCCAAGACCGAATATGCGCCCCTGCCGGTCGGCCTCTTCGCCTATTTCGGCCGCCAGGAAGTGGTGTGGAACGAGTTGATGGCGGCAAGCTTCGTCGGCATCGCGCCGGCGATGATCGTGATTTTCTTCCTTCAAAGGTATCTCGTCAGCGGTCTGACCGCCGGCGCGGTGAAACAGTAAGTCGATACGTCAACAACCAGAGAAAACGGGAGCTAAAAAAGTGACGATTCAACTCAAGACCGGGCTCATCGCCCTTGCCCTGCTCGGCTCGACCGCGCTCGGAACGATGACCGCACATGCCGCTGACAAGGAGATCAGCTGGATCTATTGCGGCGACAAGATCGACCCTATCCATGAGAAGTACATCAAGGAATGGGAAGGCAAGAACACCGGCTGGAAGATCGCCGTTGAGGTTGTTGGCTGGGAGCAGTGCCAGGACAAGGCAACGACGCTCGCCGCAGCAGGCACGCCGGTTGGCATGGCTTATGTCGGCTCGCGCACGCTGAAGGAATTCGCCCAGAACGAGCTGATCGTTCCGGTGCCGATGACCGACGACGAGAAGAAGACGTATTATCCTAATATCGTTGACACCGTCACTTTCAACGACACGCAGTGGGGCGTGCCGGTCGCTTTCTCGACCAAGGCCCTTTACTGGAACAAGGATCTCTTCAAGCAGGCCGGTCTCGACCCGGAAACACCGCCGAAGACCTGGGCTGAAGAAATCGCCGACGCCAAGCAGATCAAGGAAAAGACCGGCATTGCCGGCTACGGCCTTCCTGCCAAGACCTTCGACAACACCATGCACCAGTTCATGCATTGGGTTTACACCAACAACGGCAAGGTCATCGACGGCGACAAGATCACCATCGACAGCCCGGAAGTGCTCGCAGCCCTGCAGGCATACAAGGACATCACGCCTTACTCCGTCGAAGGCGCAACTGCCTACGAGCAGAACGAAATCCGCGCCATCTTCCTCGACGGCAAGGTCGGCATGATCCAGGCAGGTTCGGGCGCAGCTGCTCGCCTGAAGGACACCAAGATCAATTGGGGCGTCGCACCGCTGCCGCTCGGCCCGTCGGCCAAGGGTGAAGGTACGCTGCTGATCACCGATAGCCTTGCCGTCTTCAAGGGCACCGGGGTCGAGGACAAGGCGATCGAATTCGCCAAGTTCATCACCTCGCCGGGCCCGCAGGGCGAATATGAACTTCAGGGCGGCGCCGGCCTCACGCCGCTGCGTCCGTCGGAAAAGGTCGATGAATTCGTCAAGGCCGATCCGTCGTGGAAGCCGTTCATCGACGGCATCAAGTTCGGTGGTCCCGAGCCGCTGTTTACCGATTATAAGGGCTTCCAGAACTCCATGATCGAGATGGTTCAGTCCGTCGTGACGGGCAAGGCCGAGCCGGCCGACGCCCTCAAGAAGGCTGCCGCCGATATCGAAGCGTTCAAGTAAGTCTTTGTCGGGGATCGCGGGCGCAACACCCGCGATCCCTTTGCTATCGAGTGTAAGTGCCGCGCATAGCGGCGACCGGAGACAGGTTTTGGGACAGCTATTCCTCAACAAGGTTCAGAAATTTTACGGCGACTTCGAGGTTCTGAAGAGCGTTCAGCTCGACGTGAAGAACGGAGAGTTCGTCGTGTTTGTCGGCCCCTCCGGCTGCGGCAAGTCCACGCTGCTTCGCATGATCGCCGGGCTTGATGAAACGTCGGCTGGCGACATCGTCATCGACGGCGTCCGCGTCAACGATCTTCCCCCCGTCAAGCGCGGCATCGCCATGGTGTTCCAGTCCTACGCGCTTTATCCCCATATGACCGTCTTCGAGAACATCGCTTTTCCGCTGCGCGTCGAAAAGATGGAAGAGGAAAAGCTGAAGGCCAAGGTGGAGAATGCGGCCCGCATCCTGCATCTCGACCAGCGCCTGCAGCAAAAGCCCGGCATGCTGTCGGGCGGTCAGCGCCAGCGCGTTGCCATCGGACGCGCGATCGTGCGCGAACCGAAGATCTTCCTGTTCGACGAACCCTTGTCCAACCTCGACGCCGCACTGCGCGCCGATATGCGCATCGAACTTGCAAAACTGCACCGCCAGTTGAAGGCAACGATGATCTACGTCACCCATGACCAGGTCGAGGCGATGACGATGGCGGACCGGATCGTTGTCTTGAACAACGGCGATATCGCCCAGACGGGCGCGCCGCTCGAACTCTACCACAAGCCCGCCAATATCTTCGTAGCCGGCTTCATCGGCAACCCGAAGATGAACTTCCTGCCGGTCATCTGCACGGCCATCAGCGATGCCGGTCTTACCGTTGATTACAAGGGCCAGACGCTTACCGTTCCGGCTACGCCACGCCCCGACGCCGTCGGCCAGACGCTGACGCTCGGCGTTCGTCCGGAGCATATCCATCTCGCATCGGGTGACATATCGCTGACCGTCGTGCCAAGCGTCATCGAGCGCCTCGGCGCGCAGACGGTCGCCTATGCGTCGCTCGACGGCGAGTCCGAAAATTTCTGCGCAACGCTGCCGGGCAGCGTCGGCGTCCGACCGGAGCAGCCGCTGCTAGCCGGCATCAACGCGGTCGATTGCCATCTGTTCGACGAAGCCGGTATCGCCTTCGAGCGCCGTGTTGAACTGACCGATATCGACATGACCCTCTTGGCACCGACAGCGCTCGCGTAATTTTGAGCGCTACCGAAACGCGATCAGCGCGTGAGGAAATTATAGAACAGGGCGTTGGCCGGGTACGCATAGGCACCCCGGTCAACGATCCCGTGACGATACATGCAGTTGCGAAGCGCCGTGACATGCCACAGGTTGCCGGCATCGGGGGAACCCCTGCGGATCGCTTCCTGTTCGCAATACGAATAGGTTCGATCGAACCGCATCTGCAGCGTCGGATCGGAATCGACCCGGACGCCTGAATAGGTCTGCCACTGAGACGGCGCCTCGGCCGCGGATATGCATGCCAGGCTTGCCGCAATTCCCAATGCAATCTTGATTCTCATCGAATGATCTCCCAGACGAACAACGCGTGCAGTCCTTAAGATGCGGCGGCTGAGGAGAACGTCAAGCCTGCTGAAGAGCCAAGTGCGTGACGTGCAACCCGATCCTCAGCAGAGGACCGCGCGGGTTTGCTAGGGTCACTCCACGGCATGATGCGGAAACTCTCCCTATACCGCAAAGGTGTAACGCGGAGTTTGCGCTGGAATGCGGTGCGCATGTGGTCCGGGCTTGCAAAGCCGCACTCAATGCAACTACCTTCAATGCAAGGTTTGTTGCCTCGAGACGGTTTCGCGTGCGGTCGATGCGGACACTCTCCACGAAATCATGTGGTGTGGCCGAGCCTAGCCGTTGGGCTTCGTTCTTGCCTTCCCCTTCATGCGCACCGTGACAATCTTCGGGCTGTCGCCACTTCTCTCCACGTCGACGATGCCGGAAGCCTCGACGAGGTCTGTGAGGCGGGCAAAGCCGCAGTTGCGTGCATCGAAGTCTGGCGATTGTTTCGCCAAATGGGCGCCAACTCGCGCCAGGTTGGCCCGGCCATCTTCATCGGCCGACGCGGTCACAGCGTTTTTCAGCATCTTCAATGCGGCAGGGTCAAGCTTCGGTTTTGCCGGCGCCTTGGCGGGGGATGCCTTGGCCTCCTTCGCTTTCGATACAGCGGCCGGTTGCGGATCGTGGCGCGGCGCCTCCGGCTCGACCGAGTTGGCGTTGAGTACGTCGAAAAAGACGAGCTTGTCGCAAGCGGTAATGAATGGGCGCGGGGTCTGCGTTCGCCGAAGCCGTAGACGGTTACGCCCTGTTCGTGGATGCGCGACGCTAGCCTTGCGAAATCGCTATCGCTGGAAACGATACAAAATGCGGAAAAACGGTCGGTATAGAGCAGGTCCATCGCGTCGATGATCATTGCGCCATCCGTGGCATTCTTTCCCGTCGTGTAGGCAAATTGCTGGACCGGTTGGATGGAATGCTCCAGCAGGCACTCTTTCTAGCCGTTGAGGTTCGGCTTGGTCCAGTCCCCAAGATGCGCTTGACACTGGCGGTGCCATATGTGGCGATCTCGGCCAAGAGCCCACTGACAATTTTAGGAGAGGCGTTGTCGCCGTCGATGAGGAGAGCCAGTGTGTCGGATGTGCTGGTCATCTGTCGCGCCTTTGTTCCAGACGATCTTTGTGCCTCAATCCAGCACACTACTGAGACTGATTTTAGAGATTTTTCCAGCCGGCAGACCACCATTTTTTTGGCATCGAAATCGCAAGTATCTCAAGAAGCTCGAACACAATTGGTCGCTCGGCGGGTCAACGGTTCGATTCCCATTAAGGCGGGGGAACACACAAGGCCGAATTTTTAGTGTTGGTAGGCCCAAGGTTAGCGCCACCTGGCGTGAGATCGCGTTGCCGATCCAAGCATGAAATTCAACACAAAAAAACGATTGCGTGCCACGTCAGGTTAAGGCGACGCCGCCCTCCCGACACACGATCAAATTCCCGGCCGCCGGTCTCGTCCGGCAACTTGAATCCGCATCGGGATTTAGAGTGCTGGCACTGGCATCCGCCGCGCAGCTAAATTCTAGAGCGCCTTCGAAAGGCGTTCTTGGCAGGCTGCTTTCACTGCCGCTTGAAGGACTTTGACATGCTCCAATAACCATGCGAGCTCATCGTCATTGATCTTGTACTGCGCCGAATAGCGCGCTTCGACATAGGCTCGTGATAGCATCTCAAAACATCGACGCGAAAACCTCGTGTCCCGCGGCCATGCTGCTATCAGGCGAGCGTCCACTTGCTCCGCTCTTGAGCGAAGAGCTTTTATTCGGTGGGACTTCGGGCTGTATAGCAGAGCGGTAAGTAGAAAACAGTGATACAGAGCCTCCGTCGCTTGATGAAGCAGGAATGCTCGTTGCTTTGGAAATGTTGTTCCGAGCGACTCTTGAGCGGACAAAAATCCTTCCGCGTTTGCCGACCACTCATCAAAGAAAAGTTGAGCTTCGCGACGCTGCTCAACGGCCGTTTGAGGCTTCGGTTGCGCGAGGGGATGTCCAGGCTTTTCGTAGAGCACGATGCCGTCCCTCGCGACGTCGACGAAGAAGGGCCGGCCGCGCGAAAGCTGCTCGTTGACGTCGTTGAGGTCGTGAACGATCGGAACAACCGGGGTTTCGATCCTGCGGCTTAGCTGCTGGTCTAGCAACTCGTTCTCGATGCCTTGCCATAACTCATGCTCTTCCACGAAAGCCTTGGAGTTGACGACGATCAGGAGATCGTAATCGGATCGGTAACCGCTGACACGATCCTCGACCCAGTCACCTCGCGCATAGGAACCGTAGAGGATGACCTTGAGGATTTTGCCGGCGTTGCGCTTCTCGGACAGCTTGGTTGAGTGGAATTTGTCGACACCTCCAAACAGGATCTCGATGATGCGCGCGAGCTCGCGCCGCTTCCTGTCCGGGAGGTGTTCGATATGATCGGTCAAGGTCAAAGCTGCGTCGAAGCCTTCGGTGTGAATCGCATCCATCTTAGCGGTTCCATCTCGATTGCACATCGAACCGTTTTACGGGATTTCTGATGATTGCACAATCAAAGGATGTGCATTCTCGGAACCAGAGGGGCCGCGTCGAATTGTCAAATTACTGTTACTGACGATCCGGCCCGAAAGTGGAACACGCCGGGCGTGGGGCAGTCGGTCCCGCATCTCCTTCGGACCGCTATGCTGACGCTCCTGCGACTACCCTTCCTCACGCCCTCGTGTGACGCGAATTCCCGCTTTCCGCGCGTGTTCGCGCGCCGCTATGCTGAAAGCTCCGATACGCTTCTTTGTTTTCCAGTATTGGCCGGGTGGGTGGAGGCGCTGGCAACTGGCGCTTTTCGACCCCCGACATCTGCTGTCTGCAGCTAGAGTCGCTTGCCATCGCCGTCGAACAGCAAGCAATCAACGGGTTTTACACTGAGGCGAAGCTCGCTCCCAACCTTCAGGCCCGGCTTTCCCCGCACCTCGGCAATGAGAGAACTATTGCGTCCCGCATCGGTATGCGCGTATGACACGCCCCCCAGATGTTCGACGACTTCTGGCATCAGGCTGACGTTTGCGCCGTCTGCAATATCGGGATCAAGAAAGTGTTCAGGACGGATACCCAGCACGACCTGCTGTGGTACTTCCGGGTTGGCATTACGGAGCGTGACCACGATATCGGCAAGGCCCAAATCTGGAACGTTCAGGCGCATTCCGTCAGCTTCCATTCGCCCCAATACCGTGGCGGGAACGAAGTTCATCTTCGGCGAGCCGATAAACCCTGCCACAAATGCGTTGTCGGGATCGCTATAGAGTTCGAGTGGGGTTCCGACCTGCTCAATACGGCCGTCGCGCAGGACGACGATGCGGCTTGCGAGCGTCATCGCCTCAACCTGATCATGTGTGACATAGATCATTGTCGCACCGAGATTCCTCCGCGCGTCGCTCGACGGCGGTCAGCGATGTCTTCGGTTTGGCCACAGGCGCTCCAAAAGGACGGTTTCGGCGGCCTCGGGGCCGTGATTTGCTCCGATTCTGCGTGATTTGCGGCTCCAGATGAACTACCATCGATAAGAGGTAGCTATCGATGGTTGAGATGCTCACGCATTGAAATGCGACACTTGCTCAAGTGTCCCATTACTGGAGGACACTTATCGGTCAAGATGGTAAGCTAGTTCAGCTTGCCAAATACCTCCTTTGCCATGAAATTCATAAACCCGAACTGATTGCGGGATACGTTATGGATGTAGATCTCATCAAATCCGCATGAGGCGCATTCCCCGATGAGATCGAGAAGCTCATTTCCGCGCGTAATCAAAGGGATAAACTCGTCCATTTCTTCGGGCGTCACATCGCATGACGCGGCATCAAATTCCGCCGGGGTTTTCAGTTCGGCCAACAGATTCGGTTTGACGGCTGTATTACGCCACTCATACCAGGCAGCCATTCCCGCGTCATCGACTGTTGGCGCCCAGGACACTTGAAGCTGGAGAGCAAGAGGCTTTCCCGCGCCGCCGCTCGACCGGAACGCCTCTACCACGCGCCTCAGTTCGTTGACGGGTTTCCGAACTGTAACCAAGCCGTCTGCCCACTTTCCCAGACAGGTTGCAGTTTTCTCAGTAAGCGCCGCGCCTGACAGTAAGGGCGGTATGTTTGGAGGTGACCACAGTTTTGCTTCTTCTGTCTTGAGGTGCGGATGATCAGAGTTCACCGTCTCACCGGCAAGTAGCGCGCGCATCATTTCGTAACCGGCCTCTAGTCTCTCGTTTCGCTCCGCCTTGTCCGGCCACCCGCGTCCTACGGCGTTTTCGTTCAGAGCTTCCCCGCTACCCAGCGCAATCCAACGCAGACGCTCCGGGAACATCTCGCTTAATGTGGCGACCAGATGCGCGAGCACCACTGGATGGTAACGCCAGCCGCCCGGTATTGCGAGACTTCCGAATGGCAAGCTCGTCTTTGCCATGGCCGCCCCGAGCCAGGCCCAGTTGTTGCCAGAGTTCCCCTGCCTTTTACTCCACGGTGCCAAGTGATCAGACGTCATGATGGCTTGGAAACCGGCGCGCTCAGCGGCCTGAACATAGTCAAGAAGTTGGCTTGGCGGGAATTGTTCGTGAGAGGCGTGGTAGCCGATCAGCATAGCGTCCTCAAAGAAATGCCCCCGCGAGACGAACTCGGCGGGGGCTGGAGGAATGATTACTTGTTCATGTCGGTTGCCATCTGGAGGTGGTGCTCCAGCGCAGGTCGCGTCTTTGCAGCCCAAGCCTTCAGCTCGGCGTTCTCGCCTTCGTCGCCATAGCGCTTGAACAGGTCGACCGCATCTTCATGCACATCTTCCTGGTCGGAGTGATATTGCTTGGTGAACTCGTCGCCTTGTAGCTTTTTCAGATCATCGAGCATGCCCTGGTGGGCGGATGACATGGCCGTCGGGATCGTCGCCTTGACCTTGCCTGCAGTCACCATGGCTTTCAGTTCATCAGAAGTCTTCTGGTGGTCGGTCAGCATTTGCTGTGCAAATGCCTTGGTTTTTGCGTCGGACCGTTCCGAGGCAAGCTTGCTGGATTCGATTTCGAACATGTCGCTGCTGGCTGCCTCAAGGACGAAGTCTTCGGTCTTCGGCGCAACACCGATGACAGAGTTGACCCCCGTCTTTTCGGCGGTGGACTGTGCCAGGGCCACGGATCCGGCCGTTCCCAGAAGGATGGATGCAAGGATGAGGGTTCTTTTCATAGCGGATACTCCTGTTGTGGATGGCCGAATAAACCACCGCGACGCCATCAAGTTCCGAGAGAAGGAACAATTTCATATCGTTATGGTTTTCAGCGCATGCAGGGAGGTATGAGATGACAGCCAGTGACATTTTGAACGAGGGCGTTTCGGATTTCGCGACCCGGCTTGAGGCGATGACCAATGATGAGGTCTTTGCGGCCATGAGCACGCTGGAAAAGTATAGCGAGGATGACACCAGTGATCGGGAGGAAACATTTTCCCGCATTACGCTGGTGGAAGAAGAGATCGAACGGCGCTTCCCCGGACAGATGTTGACGCCTTACCGCGACTGGAAAAAAGAGCAGCCTTTGCTGTCCTGATCCAACTCTCGCAGCAACGACGAACCAAACAGCCTATCGATCGGAAATGGACAACGAGCAGCACTCAATATCTCGAACCCTTGGGGTCACGGCCGATTTCGACGCGGCACTTGAGGTTCGGCGTCGCATCGATTTTCTAAGCCGCTATTTGCGCCAGGCTTCATGCCGAACCTATGTTCTTGGAATAAGCGGTGGCGTTGATTCGCTCGCCGCCGGTCTTATTGCTAAGGCTGCAGTGTCGGAACTTCGATCGGATGGATACGATGCGCAGTTCATAGCAGTTCGATTGCCCTATGGTGTCCAGGCCGAGGAGACCGACGCGCAGAAGTCCTTGGGCGTCATTGGCCCGGATCGTATCGTCACGATTGATATCAAGCCGGCAGCAGACGCCATGCTCGAAGCGGTGATGCTCGAGGGAGAGGACCTGGTCGAGCGGTCTCGCAGACATTTCCATCTCGGCAACATCAAAGCACGCCAGCGAATGATCGCGCAGTATGCGTTGGCTGGGTCAACCAGAGGATTGGTGATCGGGACTGATCAGGCTGCGGAGGCCCTGATGGGATTCTTCACAAAGTTCGGCGACGGAGCAGCCGACATATTGCCACTTGCCGGTCTGACAAAACGACGGGTGAGGGCCATAGCTGAGCATATGGGCGCTCCGCAGGAGCTGGTATTCAAGGTGCCGACAGCTGATCTTGAATCTGATGCGCTTCTTCGTCCCGATGAAGACGTCTATGGTGTCACCTACGACGAGATTGATAATTTCCTGGAAGGGAAGGCGGTCACAGAGCCCGCACGGCAGCGTATTCTCAAGACGTTTTGGGCGAGCGGACACAAACGCGCCCTGCCAGTGGCGGCGATCGACGAACTGGCGGAGTGAAAGACCCGGCCGTGGGAACTGCCATCTTTGATGTTGGTTCGTGTCGGATGGAGGAGACGATGAACAACAGTCCTTGGATCCACTTGTGCATTGATATGCAGCGGATGTTCGCTGAAGGCACGCCCTGGCATGTGCCGTGGATGAGAGAGGTTTCGCCTCAGATCCAGGAGATTGCGCAGCGTCATCCGCAACGGACGGTATTCACGCGTTTCGTACCGCCCAAGAGAGCGGAGGACATGCACGGCATGTGGCGGAGCTACTACGAGAAATGGGACACGATGACTCTGGATCGACTGGGTCCAGATATGATCGATCTTGTCCCGTCACTCAAGGCGTTGGTTCCACCCGCCCGGATCTTCGACAAGATGACCTATTCGCCATGGACCACCGGCGAGCTTCACCGCGTCCTGGCGGGCGAGGGGGTTCAGACACTCGCCGTCTCCGGTGGGGAGACGGATGTGTGTGTCCTGGCTGCGGCCCTCGGAGCAATAGATCTTGGCTATCACGTCATCCTCCTGAAGGACGCCGTCTGTAGTGGTGCGGATGATACCCATGACGCCTCGCTCGAATTGTTGGGGGATCGGTTCTCAGTGCAACTGGAAATCGCCTCGACGGAGGATTTTCTCAGCCGTGTCTGAACGAACGTTGGCATCCTCCGGGACGTCATCTGGCTTCTCAGGCTGAGCAGAGGAGGGTGGTGACGGACCTCAGTGGTCAAAGCACCGTAGATCAGTAATCCGTGCAAACTTTCCAGATGGAAATCACATGTTCAGTCACATCATGATTGGCGCTCGCGATCTCAAAACGATGGTCGCATTTTAAGGCGCTGTTTTGGCACCATTCGATCTGTGGCGGGCCGAAGAACTGGGCGATATCGACGACGCAGGTGTCATCTGGCGTGAAGGCGAAAGGCGCTGGCCGCAGTTCGCCCTCCGGCGCCCGATCAACGGTTTGCCGGCGATATGGGCAACGGTGTGCAAATTAGTTTCGCGGCGCCGTCGAGAGGGGCCATGAGCGTCAGCCTTTGGGTCAACCAAAGGCGGTATCGGGAAAGCTGCTGTTATAGTATCCTCGCACGAAAGACCAGACGAGGAACTGCGGAGATGCTCAAGACCGATACCCGGCAAGCGAACTGGCGCCGTGCCAACCCTGGCAAGTACGATGCACATCTCGCTGTACAGCGGGCCGTCAAGGCGGGCGACCTCGACAAAGAGAGCTGCGAGGTCTGCGGCGTCGAAGCGGTCGATGCCCATCACGATCAATACGACGAACCCTTGCGGGTGCGATGGTTATGCCGTCGCCACCATACGCGGCTTCATCACTACGGCGAGGATATGTTTCCTGTGAGGAGTTCGACCCAAACGCAGGGAGGGGTTGCGGACTGATCCTTCGAGCGCCTGGGGCGGTGGGACGTCTTTTAGGTATAGGATTCAACAAATTTAAAGTCATCTGCGTCATAGAAATTGATATTGCTGGCGGTGATATCGATGCGTCGTGTTATTCAGAAGTCCATTTTGGCTGGCTTGCTTTCCGTTGTCGCCTCCCTGGCGCTTTCGTTCAGCGTCGTTCCGTTTCTGGGTGGGCGCGTCGAAGGTGCCGGCCTGTTCATGACGATCTTCTGCCCGCTGGCGATATCTATCCCTGCCTCGGCGCTGCATTTTTGGCAGTCGGAAAAAGTGCGGCGGGCTGAGGCCGCGACAAGGGAGGCATTGCAAAGGCTTGCAGATGCCTATGAGGCACTTCGCCGTCAATCACGGACAGACGGTCTGACGGGAGTCCTGACACGAACCGAGTTCATGGATGATCTTGAGGCCGCAAGTCGGCAGGGCCTGTCCGGAGCACTGCTTTATCTGGATCTCGATCATTTCAAGGCGATCAATGATCGCTATGGTCACGCAGCGGGCGACGCGGCGCTTCGCTGTGCCGGCCGGATCCTCGCACGCTACCAGATGCACTCGCATTCCATGGTTGGGCGACTTGGCGGCGAAGAGTTTGGCGTATTTCAAAGTGGCTTGACGTTCGATGAAATGCTTGGCCGTTGCGAGGAGCTACGGGAAGAAATCGCGGGGATTATCCTGCATGCGCCATCCGGCTCACGTGTGATGATGTCTGCAAGCATAGGCGCATGTCATTGCCCCATGGGGTTTGATCCATCCGAATGCCTCAAGGCCGCGGATGACAATCTCTATCAAGCAAAGGCGCTCGGCAGGAACAGGGTCGTCGCGTAAAGCCACGTGGAAAGGATCTGCGCGCGACATCCGCTGTAAATGGGGAAGCAAGAGCAGCTCTTGGCGTTGGCTCACTCCGGCGGCGGTGCGCCTCGCTGACGGTAGGAGAGAAGATCCGGCGCGTCGTCCGGAACGGGATGCGGCGCTTGGGCTGGCTCATCAGACCTCCGACGTGAGGTGAAATGTGTCGCAGGTTCGCAGGCATGTCGAGGCGACGCAGGCATCGGTGTACTATCGGGCGGTGAGCCGCTAGCGAGACGGAACGATGATGCTCGGAGAATGTTATTTTTCCAAGCGGATCGTTAAGCCGCCAACGATGGACTTACTCTTTTAAGGAATCGACGCAGGGATCGCCGCTTCGATAAGGCAATACCTCAGAGTTGAAGCCAAAAAGCTCAGCGTGAAAAACACATCGCCGAACTCCTCGACTTGGTAAATATTCAAAGTCAATGCTTTAAGACAGACCACCAGCGATCTTGACCAGATCAGCGACTGATGCCGCCTTCATCTTCCGCATCATATGACCCCTGTGAAGCTTCACTGTCGGCTCCGCAAGCTGTAGTTCAGCCGCAATCTGTTTATTTAACTTGCCGGCGATGACCAGGGTTAGAATCTGGCGTTCACGTTCGGTAAGCGACGTATACCTCAACTGGGCAGCGGTCTTCGAGTTCCGTTCCTCTCGGCGAGCGGCATCATTAGCAATCGCGCGGGCTACGGCTTCCAGCAGATCCTGTTCACGGACTGGCTTTGTCAGCACGTCAATCGCACCTGCCTTCATTGCTCGAACGGCCATCGGAACATCGACGTGAGCGCTTATCAGGACGACAGACCTGGGCAGGTTGCTTTGCGCTAGCGCTTCCTGAAACTCAAGTCCGCTCTGCCCGGGAAGTCGGATGTCGAGGACGATGCATCCCGCTTTTTCGGGATCGTCTGCAGCGATAAACTCCTTCACGGAGCCGTGTGTCTCGGCGCTGAGCCCCACAGACTCAAATAGGCCCTTAAGAGCTTCGCGGACACTGTGATCATCATCGATAATGATAACCGTGGGGCGCTTGTTCTTCCTGTCATCGATCAACGGCTGGTCTCCTCGAAGCTAGAAAGTGTAAACGTAAATGACGCGCCTCTGGGGTGGTTGCTTCCAGCCCAAATGCGTCCACCGTGCGCTTCGACAATCGATCGGCAGATAGAAAGCCCCATGCCTATCCCATCCGATTTTGTGGTGTAAAACGCCTCGAATATCTGGTCGAGCTTGTCAGCGGATATTCCGTGTCCTGTGTCGGAAACACTGACTTCAATGTCGCCACCGGTTCTTCTCACACACCTGACAGTAATCACCGCCCTCTCATCAGGGTGCATGGCTTCAGCACTATTCATGATCAGGTTGAGAAGAACTTGCTGTAGCTGCGTACGATCTCCCAGCACATGAACGGGACCGGTCGTCATATCCGTGACGACCTGCACGCGCCGTGAATGCAACTCTTTTCGCAATATAAACAAGACATCGTGTAGCACCCGACCCACGTCGGTTCTCTCCATCCGCACCGGAGATCGCTGGGCCATGGCGCGAATGCTAGCGACAATCTCGCCCGCACGGTGGCCGTCGTGCACAACTCGCTCCGCGGCTGACTGGGCTTGTTTTGTGTCTGTATGTCCGTCCTGCAGCCAGCGAAGGCAGGTTCCCGCATTGGTGACGATCGCCATAAGTGGCTGATTGATCTCATGGGCGATCGAGACAGCCAACTCGCCGATTGTAGTTAAACGGGTGACATGAGCGAGATCGCTTTGGCTCCGATGAAGAGATTCTTCAGCTCGTTTTCGATCCTCGATGTCGACAACAACTCCATACCACCGCACCACATTCCCATCTCCATCAAGAAGCGGATTTTGCTGCAGGTTGAACCACCGATATTCGCCATTGCAGCTTCTGATCCGTGCGTCTACAGGGCGAGGCTGTTTCGTAACTATGATCTCGTCCCACGTCTCCCGCATCCTTTCTGTGTCCTCTTCGTGGAACATCTTATAGAAACCGAACCCAACAAGATCCTCGAATGGCAGGCCGACATAATCGGTGAGATTGCGGTTAAAGTAGTCAAGACGGCCGTCAGGTGTGCAAGACCAAGCCATCGCCGGTATCGTATTCAGTACTAGGTTGAGCCGCCTTTCGCTTTCCCGCAACGCAGCTTCCCCTTCTCGAAGCGCGTTCTCTGCTGATTGAAGATCCTCAATGTCGATATTTACCCCGAACCAGCGCACTTCGCCTTTCGCGTCAGTGAGCTTTCGACCCGAGAAATAGAACCAGCGATATTTCCCGTCTCCACCACGGATGCGACCTTTAAGCTGAGTATGGTCCGAATTCTCAAGATCTCGTTTCCAGATCTCGACCATCTCAGGGATGTCCTCCGGGTGATAGAGGTCAAGGAAGCCCCAATCCAGAATTCGCTCAGCGGGTAGCCCGGCATAATCTAGCCAGCTTTTGTTGACAAAGTCCGCGCTGCCATCGGGTCGCGCCGACCAGACGAGGACCGGAAGCGAGTCGATGATGAGCCGGAGATTGTGCTCGCTGGCTGCAAGCGCGGCTTCGGTTGCCTTGAGCGCATTCTCAGCCTGCTTGCGATCCTCGATATCAAGAACGACGCCGTACCATCTGACAACCTTTCCATCCCGATCGTGCCTCGGCTTTTGCCGGAGACTACACCACCGAAATTCACCGTCCGCGCGTCTGAGCCTGCCTTCGACTTCCTTGGCGGTCCTGGAAGTCATGATGTCCAGCCAATCCGTGGCTAGTCGATCAAGGTCGTCGGGGTGGAAGAGGCGGTAGAAGTTTTCGCCAGCAATGTCAGCCAGTGGCAGGCCGACATATTCCAAGAAGTGCTGATTGGCGAAATCCAGCATTCCATCCGACGTTGTAGACCAAGCCATTGCCGGGATCATGTCGATGATCTCGTCACTGTTTATTGGGTATTCCAAGTCGATCCCCCGGCTGCTCGTAACGCTGGCACAGAACCTAAAATACGCTGTTCCGCGATTTTAAGTTAGCTGAGATTTATAGACCAAGGTCTATTTTTGCAGTCCCTTCGTCTAGTCTTAAGAGACGATGATCTCAATTGAGATTTGACCTCATCAACCCTACACATGGCAGTCAGGGGTGGGGGCACGCCTGCCTAAGCAGCGCATTATCAGATACATCCACAGCATTCTCTGGCCTCCAAAAGCTCGACGCCGTCAAGCTTTTGGAGGCCAGAGAACTCGATTGGTGTCACCCGGGAGCTCGCGTAATGGCCTCAAATCCATCCAAACTCGTTTCAATTGTACTCGTGCACGGAGCGTTTGTTGATGCCTCCGGCTGGAGGAAGGTCTACGAGATTTTGACGCATGAGGGTCATGAAGTCCTTGTTGTACAGAATTCCGCAGTCACGTTTGCCCAAGATGTGGAGCGCACGAAGGGTGTGATCGCGGAGGCTGCCCACCCGGTTGTACTCGTTGGGCATTCTTACGGTGGCGCCGTCATTACGGAGGCAGGGATTGACGAAAAGATCCTGAGTCTCGTTTATCTGGCAGCCTTCGTTCCAGACGCCGGGGAATCAGTCTTAGACCTGGCCTCGCAAGAAGTCCCTGGTGCGGAGAAAGCCCCACTCCTTCCGCCGAAGGACGGCTTCATCAAAATCGATCCGCTAAAGTTTGCGGCCGCATTCTCGGCCGACATCGATCCCGTCGAAGCGCAGTTCATGGCTGCCGCCCAAAGGCCGTGGGGCCTTGAAGCGGTCCAAGGCAAGATCACCTCTGCGGCATGGAAAGCCAAGCCGTCCTTCTACCTGCTCGCAACGGAAGATCGAATGATACCCTCCCAAGCGCAGGCCGCCATGGCGGCGCGCGCAGGAGCCGCGGTCGTGGAGGTTAGCAGCAGCCATGCGGTCATGTTGTCCCAGCCTGACGAAGTGGCAGCGCTCATCAGAACAGCAGCTGAGCCGAAATAGCAGCACTGATGCGGATCGTCAGCTGCTGTTCACATCAATCACAGATAGGGGATTACCATGCTCAAATTTCTTATGACGACACGTTCGCAAGCACTGCAAACATCACCTATTAAAGCCGAGGAGAATGGCATGCCTCAGCTTTCCCGCCGCGCCTTTGCGGGTGCCTTACCTCTTGGTCTCGTGGGAGGAGCCCTTTTTGGTGGAAGCGTTCTGGGCGATCTGACCGCCCAAGCTGCAACATCTAAGGCTGCTGGAACACCGGTTACAACGACGCCGTTTGCACAGATCCATATCGGCCGTTTTACGGTAACGGCACTGACGGATGGCTATGCTGATATGCCCTACAATTACTTTCCGGGACGTTCAGCTCCCGAAGTGGAAAAGGCTGCCGACGCCCAGTTTACGGCCAGACCAAGCGGGGTTCGTTTTCTGTTCAATCAGTACCTCGTTGAAGACGGTAAACAACGCATCCTGATCGATGCCGGTGCTGCAGGTTCTATCGGCAAAACCGGGCATCTTCCGCAGGCGCTCGCCACGCTCGGGCTGAAGCCGAGCCAGATCGATGCCGTTATCGTGACCCATATGCATCAGGACCACATGGGCGGTTTGATACTCGGCGGCAAGAATAATTACCCCGATGCCGAGGTCTATATAGACCGTCGCGATGTTAAGCACTGGACCGACCGGGCCAAGCGCAACGGCGCGCCTGATTTCCTGCAACCCAGCTTCAAGATGGCCGAAGAGGTGGTGCGCCTTTATCCGAAGTTGCAAGCGATCGACGGGGAACGTGAGATCGTTCCAGGCGTCTCAATTGTCGACTTGACGGGCCATACGCCTGGCCATATCGGCGTCCGCATCGAGGATGGCGGTAAGAGCCTGATCATGGTTTCCGACATGATTTTCCCCGTCGTCCATCCTGCTGCAACGGACGTGTTCTTCCTGTTCGAGCAGGATCAGGCTGCTGCCAAAGCGATGCGCGATCGCTTCTACCCACAAGCTGCCTCCGAGGGTGCCCTGATCGCTGCAACACACATGCCTTTCCCAGGTCTTGGTCGCGTGGTTTCCGATCGTGGTCAGATGCGCTGGGAAGTAGCCGATTGGGCTCTGCAAGACTAAATGCTGTAGCCGGATGATTTAGGCCACCTGAAGATAAATTAAGGCCCGCATTGTTCGCTGATGCGGGCCTGCTCGAATATGGAGGCGAGGTATGCCGTACCACTTTCTGGAAGTCGCCGTGACGCCAAGCGTCCGAGCCGCGCAGGCGGATATGGGGGTGGACCAGATATGGCTGGGCGAGCACGATCGCCCTTCGGATACTTTGACGGAGAACGAAATCGCTTTCATTGCCGCGCGCGACAGCTTCTATATCGCTTCCGTGTCAGAAACAGGTTGGCCGTATGTTCAACATCGTGGTGGGAAAATCGGTTTCCTTAAGGTTCTTGATCCCCAAACGATGGCATTTGCTGACTACCGCGGAAACCGCCAGTACATTAGTGCGGGGAACTTTGCAGCAAACGACCGCGCCTGCCTATTTCTTATGGACTATGTTCGGCGGACCCGGCTTAAAGTTTTTGCCCATGTAGAGCGGCTGACGCTCGACGCGGACCAACCTCTCACGAACCTAGTATCCGATCCGACGTATAGGGGACGTGCAGAGCGGATATTCAAGCTCCGTCTTGAAGCTTACGACTGGAACTGTCCCCAGCACATCGTCCCCCGCTACACCGAACAGCAGGTTGAGCAAGCAGTCGCACCTCTTCGTCAGAAGCTGCAACAGCTGGAAGCTGAAAACGCAGAGTTACGAGCAAAATTAGAAGGAAGATCTGAATGACAGACGCTCAAAGACCGCCTCTTCCCCCGTTTACATCAGAGACTGCTGCCGAGAAGGTGCGGCTTGCCGAAGATGGCTGGAATAGCCGGGACCCGGCCAAGGTCGCCTTGGCGTACACGGCCGAAAGTCAGTGGCGTAACCGCGCCGAGTTCGTCAATGGCCGGGAGGCTATTGTCGCTTTTCTTGCAGGAAAGTGGCGGCGGGAACTCGACTACCGTCTGATCAAGGAGCTGTGGGCGTTTGATGGCGACCGGATAGCCGTCAGGTTTGCCTATGAGTGGCATGACGACAGCGGCAATTGGTTCCGATCCTTCGGCAACGAGAACTGGGAGTTCAATGATAGCGGCCTGATGCGCAAACGATACGCCTGCATCAACGACCTGCCGATCCGCGTGGAAGACCGTCGCTTTCACTGGCCGCTCGGTCGTCGGCCCGACGATCACCCGGGGCTCAGCGCGCTTGGTTTCTGATCGACCTCGTCCCCATCTCCATCAGTCGAAAACAGCGGCATGGTCATCTTGACATCGCACCTTTTACAGCGTTCAGCTCCGGCAGACGAAGAGGCTATCGAGGTGAAAGCCTTTGTCGATCTGTACAATGTCTCTCCGACAACGCTCAAGTCCAAAGAGCATTTTGAATGCCTGTCTATCAACCATGGATGCGCAATCTCGCTGCCTAGCGCGCCGGCTATCGGTCTAAACCGTGTGCTAGGACTAAACTCCGTAAAAGATCTTGAGGAAGCGCATGGGTGGATGAATGGAAGGGCCGGAAACCGGTTTTTCCAGATAAATATCGACCAGGTGTCGCCCCGGACTAAAGACTGGATCCTTGAGAAGGGTCTGGTTGAATATGGTGTCGGCTGGGCGAAACTTATCTACGACGCCTCATCAGCAAAGCTTTCGGAGGCCAACCCCTTCCTGACGCGACCCGTTCCTGTTGCGGAAGCCATGCTTTTTGGATCGATGGTCTGCAAAGGCTTTGATTTCCCCTCGACCCTGACGCCCTTGTGGTCCGCGATCGTCGGAAAAGTAGGCTGGTCGTGTTTTTTTGCCCTGGATGGTGACACTCCAGTCGGATCAGCTGCCATGTATCAGTCGGGCACCTGCGCATGGTTAGGGGGCGGCACGACACTCCCGGAGTTCCGAAATCGCGGCATCCAGAAAGCGCTCATCAAAAGCCGTATCGAACATGGGCTGGGCAACGGCGTGTCGACATTTGCCGTCGAGACATTAGCACCCGCAGGCGGAGAATCCAATGTTTCGTTTGATAACCTTAGGAAGATTGGCTTCCGGCATGCGTTTAACCGGAAGAACTTCAAGTTGTGAGAGCGTGATCTACGCGAAGGCTCACTCACCGTCCGCCAGACGACGGGTGCCCAAGAGTGCAAGGACACGCGGTACCTCCTTGCTAAGCCACGCCTCAAAATTTCGGTTCGATATCAAGAAGGAAAGTTTGCATGAATACGGAAACCCACAAAGAAATGGTCGCCCGGCTGACCTCGACGCCCGGGATTATCGCGGCGCTCGATCAAAGCGGAGGGTCTACCCCTGATGCCTTGAGCTCATATGGGATATCGAACACAGCCTATCAGGGCGAAACGGAAATGCTTGAGCTCATCCATGCGATGCGCGTGCGGATAATGAGCGCCCCCGCATTCTCGGGCGAACGTGTAATTGGCGCCATACTATTCGAGCACACGATGGATCGCTCCATCGGCGGAAAATCCGTCCCGGCATACCTTTGGGAAGATCGCGGAATCTTCTCCTCCTTAAGGTCGACAGTGGCCGAGAAGCCGAACATGACGGCGTTCAGTTAATGAAGTCTATGCCCAATTTGACAGACTTGCTCGATCGCGCATTGGAAAAAGGCGTGCTTGGGACGAAAATGCGTTCGGTCGTGCGCTCAGCTTCCAAAAAAGGTATTTCTGCTGTTGTGGCACAACAATTTGACGTGGCATCGACAATTCTGAAGAATGGATTGATCCCGATCATTGAGCCTGAGGTGCTTGTCGGCAGTCCGGATAAAGCGATGGCCGAAGCGATTCTGGTCAAGGAAACCCTGAGCAACCTGTCGGAACTCGCGCACGGAGCGCATGTCATATTGAAGCTCACGCTCCCAAGTCAGCCAGATCTTTACGCGCCTCTTGTCGAGCATCCCAAAGTTGCTCGTGTTTTTGCTTTATCGGGAGGATACAGTCTTCAGATCGCGTGTGAAAAACTCAGAGAGAACACTGGGATGATTGGAAGCTTCTCGCGGGCTCTGGTTGAGAACCTACGTGTCTCCATGCAAAACGATGAATTCGACCGAAATCTTTCTCAAAACATTGAAGAAATATATCTGGCGAGTGTACGGAAAGGCGGGAGCGCGATCGTTGAGCCCAGTGCGAGAGCTTAATGAATTGTTGCATGCAAAACCGGTTGGCAGTTGTGCCGGAGACGAGCGCTGTGACACGGATTATTAGTCCATCTGTTGGGTAGCCTGGGCGCACCGTCGCCTTCATGGCCTCGCATGTGACGATCACAAGGCACACAGATGCGCCGTCAGTCACGGTCAACTGACCGTTCTCAAAGTACAGGAAGGGTGCCGGCTCGCAAAGCTGAATTCGCCATCGTTCGACATCAACCCGCCTTCCTGCTCTTCAGTTCGTCGGCAACGCTTTTCCGCAGGGCGTTTATGATGTTGATGACGTTCGAAGCAGGAGCGGCGGCCTCCGTGGACTTGGCGCTCTTCTTTCGTGGCTTCAGAGCCTTTTTCTTCTCTTCAATGAGGGCAAGCAGGCTTTCTTGAATGGGGTCGGTGACCATGTCCGGCGACCACCGCTTCGTCTTCTGCTTGATCAGCTTCTGGACCAGCGGCACGAGATCAGGATCGGCCTCGTCGTCGATGTCCTCGAAATACGCCTCCTCAGGTCGGACCTCGTCGCCGAAACGCAGCGACCACAGGACGATGCCCTCGTCACGAGGCTCGAGCACGACCGCCTTCTCGCGTCGTCCGACGACGAGTTTCGATATACCGACCACTTTGTCGGCCTTCATCGCATCCCGGATGACCGCGAACGCCTCATTGCCGACGGCGTCGTCCGGCATGAGGTAGTGCGGCTTCTGCAGGTAGACCCATTCGATAGATTCTGCGGGAACGAATTTCTCGATGTCGATCGTTTTGACGGTGTCGAGCGCCACTCGGTCGAGGTCGTCGTCGGTCAGGATCACGTAGTCGTTCTCGCCGGGGGCGTAGCTCTTGGCCTCGTTCTCGTCCGTGACGGGCTTGCCCGTGACGGAGTCAATGTATTGGGAGACGACCCGGTTGCCTGTTTCCTTGTTGAGCGTGTGAAACCGAACCTTCTCCGATTCCGACGTCGCCGGGCTCATATTGACCGGGCAGGTCACGAGCGAAAGCTTCAGATAGCCTTTCCAGTAGGGACGCGCCATGACCGACCTCCTAGCTCGCCTTGCGCTGCGGAGCAGCATTGGAGGAGGCGGCCTTCGCAGCCGCTCCGCGCGCGGCGCGCTGCCGACCGGTGCCAATGTTGGCACTGGCGGCAGTGCGTTTCGGTTTGCCCTCGTCCGTCTTCGTCAGGCCGGCGCTTTCGCGCAGAGCTGCAAGCAGATCGTTCTGCTTCGAAACCTGGACCTTTTTCGGCTTAGGCAGGGATCTGCCTTCCATCTTCGCCTTCACCAGTTCGGCGAGGGCTGCTTCGTATCGATCGTCGAAAGTGGCCGGATCGAAGTCGCCCTTCTTGGTGCTTATGATATGCTTGGCGAGGTCAAGCATCTCACCTTCAATCTTCAGTTTCGGCATTTCCTCGAACGCCTTCTTCGACGAGCGGACTTCGTAGTCATAGTTCAAGGTCGTGGCGATCAGGCCCTTGCCGTGAGGCCGGATGAGGACGGTGCGCATGCGTCGGAACAGAACGGTCCTTGCGATCGCCGCGACCTTTGACTTCCGCATTCCCTCACGCAGCGCGACAAAGGCGTCGCCGCCCATTTTTGTCCGGTGTCAGGTAGTAGGGCTTGTCGAAGTAGACGTCATCGACATCAGAGCAGGGAATGAACGCTTCGATCTCAAGGGTTTTGCCGCGTGTCGAGGCACCAAGAACTGCCCAAGCGGTATCGACGACCTGCAGCCTGATACCGTCTCCCGGAACCACAGCAACGCGATAGTGCTTCATAACGTCTTACTCCTTCACCAGACCAGCACCCTTCAACCTTCGACGAGCGCAATAGCCCGCCCCATGGCGGCCAGGAAGAGATCGATATGCTCATCCCGGCATACGAGTGGCGGCGGGACCTTGAGCGTGTCCTCGTTGGCACCGGTTGTGCTGATAAGCACGCCGTCGTCTCGAAGCGCATTGACCATATCCAGCGCATCTTGCGCCGGGCCGCGGCGCTCATCTCTTTCGAGCCTATATCAACGCCGAAAAACACGCCTGCGTGCCGCACATCCCGGATGACTGGAGACGTCGCAGCGATGGTCTCCAGTTCGTTTAATTTTCGTTACATGTTACCGCGACTTCCGGGGTCTGGAATGTGGCCGCTTGGTCGCGGCGCATTGGTAGTTTCCTTCATCGTCCGGAAATCGAGTAAGCGCATGAATCATATTCAATTTCAGTACAAAAGATTACTTGTCGAGAGTTCATACCCTTTCAAGGCGATACGATCACATGCGAATTGCAAAGAAGATATGCTGTTCGACGCGGACGCGGATCGGCCCGATTAGCTATGGATCCCGCTGCCAAAAGGCTGTGGTTCAGCACAAGGCTAGGCTCTCTTGCGCATCATGAACATCAGAAACGGCGCGCCTATCATGGCCGAGACCAATCCGGCTGGTATCTGATAAGGGGAAACGAGCGTACGGCCTAGGAAGTCGGCAGACACCATAAGCGCCCCGCCGATCAACGCGGCACCGATCATTTGCGGTAGTGCTCGCGTCAAACCAGCCTCTCTTGCGAGATGCGGTCCCATGAGGCCAACAAACGAGAGCGGACCGACCGTGAGCGTTGCGGCGCCAGTCATCAGGCCCGCCAATGCGAAGAGCGTAAGCCTCGATTTCGCCAATGATATTCCAACGGCCGAGGTCGGGGATGGCCCGAGCGCGATACCGTCTTCATCGGATTGCGCTCTGGTGCCTCCTGCCCCCTTCTTCCTGCCTGACAGACTTCAAAATGGAGAGTGCCATGAACAACCATCTTAAATTCTTCATCGACGGAGCGTGGGTTGACCCGGTGACACCGCGGACGCTCGACGTCATCGATCCCTCGACCGAGGAAGCCTATACGCAGATCTCCATCGGCTCCGCCGCCGACGTCAACAGGGCCGTCGCCGCCGCCAAGGCTGCGTTCGTGACCTTTTCCCAGACCTCGAAAGCCGAACGCCTGGCGCTGCTGCGCCGGATCCTGGAGGTCTATAACGAGCGATTCGAAGACATCGCTCAGGCCGTCAGCCAGGAAATGGGTGCACCGCTTCCCTTCGCCCGGGATTCCCAGGCATGGGCAGGCCGCGGCCATATGGAAGCGACGATTGCGTCCTTCGAAACTTACGAATTCTCCGAACAGCGTGGCGGTACGATGGTCGTCAAGGAGCCGATCGGCGTCTGCGCGCTGATCACGCCCTGGAACTGGCCGTTGAACCAGATCGTCTGCAAGGTCGCGCCGGCGATCGCCGCCGGCTGCACGGTGGTGCTGAAGCCTTCCGAAATCGCCCCGATCAGCGGCATCATCTTCGCCGAGGTCATGGAAGCTGCCGGCACCCCGAAGGGCGTGTTCAATATGGTGAGCGGCAACGGCCCCGATGTCGGCCAGGTCATGGCCGGGCACCCGGATGTCGACATGGTTTCCTTCACCGGCTCCACCCGCGCCGGTATCATCGTCGCCAAGACAGCGGCCGACACGGTCAAGCGTGTCGCCCAGGAGCTCGGCGGCAAGTCCGCCAACATCATCCTTCCCGATGCCGATTTCGAGACGGCGGTGACCAAGGGTGTTTCCGGCTGCTTCGGCAATTCCGGCCAGTCTTGTGATGCGCCGACGCGCATGCTGGTGCCGGTAGACCGACACGAAGAGGCTTTGGAAATTGCGCGCAAGGCGGCCGAAACCTTCAAGGTCGGCAATCCCCAGGCGGAAGACACGGTGCTTGGACCTGTCGTCAGCCAGATCCAGTACGACAAGATCCAGCGGCTGATCGAAGCCGGAATTAGCGAAGGCGCAAAGCTGGTGACAGGCGGCCCCGGTCGCCCCGAGGGACTCAATCGCGGCTACTACATCAGGCCGACGATCTTCGGCGGCGTGACCAACGACATGACCATCGCGCGCGAGGAAATATTTGGGCCGGTCCTCTCCATTCTCCCTTACGAGACCGAAGAGGAAGCGATCGAGATGGCCAACGACACCGTCTATGGCCTTGCCGCCTACGTGCAGTCGACGGATATCGAGCATGCTCGGAAGGTTGCCGGCCGCATGCGGGCCGGATCGGTCTATCTGAACTATCCCGATTGGGACACGTTCGCGCCGTTCGGTGGCTACAAGCAGTCCGGCAATGGCCGCGAATATGCCGACTGGGCAATCCACGATTTCCTGGAAATCAAGGGTATTGTTGGTTGGGCCTAAGGAGAGATAGCGCTGAACATCAGGATCCTTCGTTCGATAAATTTGGCAAGCAGCAGTGGCCAGTCATGTCACGGTCGCATAAGCATATTTATGGAATTGAGTAATTGATAATAAACGAGTATCTTAGAAATTGACGCTCGCTAGACAAACACAAGCGCTTCCAAAAGCCTGCTCAGCCCAGGCTCTACCGCGCGTGCCCGGCGAACGTGAGCGTCATCCAGAGTCGAACTTAGTTTGGACGCTGGCATTGCTTTCACAAACGTCGGCCACCGGGCATGAAGCGTCGAAATTGCAAGCGCGGTGGTCGGCGGACGCATCTGATCGCTGTTGGGAAGGTGGCGCAATATCATCGCCTCGTGGCAAGGTTCCTGCCAGATGAGATCGAGGCCGGCCTCAACCGCGAGCGCTTCCGCTTGCTGATCTCGCGCCGGTACTATTCCCTTCTTGTCGGAATCGAGAAGAACGAAAGCCGCAGCAAAGCTGCCGCTCTTCTTTTCCGCTTCCCTTTTCTTTCGCTCCGCCAATTGCACCAGCCCGAGCGGGTCGCCGCCACCGGGCCGCAGGAGCACCGTGTTTAGAAATATCCGCTGGTGCTGACGTTCAACTAGTCGCGCAAGCAGTACGCCGTAGCTCTGCTCGCTTTCGCCTTCGCAGCCAAGGAAAATGCGCGTCCGTTGCGGGATAGGGTTGCGGCGTTTCATCCGATCTGTGGCACAGCCCCGAAGCTGCCTCCCAGATACTTGCGATAATAGTTGTCCGAACGCCGGACGGACTGGATATCACGAAGGCTGTATACGCTGGTTTTCCCGTCAAAATCCTTGGTACAGAAGAGGACTTCTTCCTTCAGGAGGTCCTCAAGAAGGGATGGCGTATGACATGTCATCCAGAGCTGCGCGTTATGGGGGTTGCGATCACTGTCATAAAACCAGCGAAGGATTTCAGGCAGCAGCAAAGGATGAATCGTCGCGTCCAGCTCATCGATGACCGCGATACCGCCGGTCTCCAAAGCCTCAAGAATAAACGGATAGAGTTTGATGAACTGCCGCGTTCCGTGGCTCTCGTAGACGATCGGCATCGGTCCGGCCAAGCCTTCGTGCTCGAACAGCGCGAGTGGACCATTGGGCCCCTGGAGGATCTTCATCTCCCGAATTCCCACGTCGATACGCTGGATTTCGCGGTTGAAACGCTCGACCACACCCGGATTGGCGGCGTAGTGCCGGATCGCGCTATCGTCCGTGTGCTCGAACTTCTCGATCAGGATATTTGAAAAGAATTGCGATGCGGCCTGCCAGATGACCTTTGAATAGGGATGCTCGAGTTGGGCAAGCGTCGATATGACGCTGGCGTCCGGTCGCAATACCTTGTCGAGCGCCTGGCGAAACCCGGTGGTCCCGAAAACCTTGGCAGCAGAGACCTCTCCGGCGCCATTGCGTTCAAATAGCTTCACCTTGCGGCTTGCCGTCGACGGCCAGTAGTAGAGAGCCTCATGTTCGACATGCTGCTGTCTGCCGCCACCAATAATGAGTTCATAGGCATAACGGCACTCACGCGCGTGTGGATCGGAAATCTGTGCGATGTCCTCTATCCCCGATAGCTGAACGGCCAGTCGGGTCGGAGCAATCAACATGTCCTCGCTGTTGAAACGATCGAAGGGCATGCGGCTTCCACGCGATGCGCCGAAGCTATCGCGGACAAACCACCGGATGAACGACAGCGCTCGCAAGACTGTCGATTTGCCCGAGGCGTTTGGTCCAAAGAGGGCTACAACCTTCGGCGCCTTTTCAGTGGCATCAAGCCACAAGGGTGCGAAACGCCCGGGCTCTTCGGGAGCATTTCCTGCCACGGTCAGATCGATGATCTGTCGATCATGAATCGAGTAGAAATTCTCGATTTCGAGACGGTGTAGCATGTCGGGTAACTGCCTTTGTCAGCGCGATTTCTGACGTTAACATGGTGTTTCGACAGAAAAATGTCAAACTCTTTCCTTCGTTGCCAATAAAACTGAGGAGATGCGGTGCGCCAAGCCACCTCGCGGGTTGTGTTGCCCCCCGCAAAGAGCAAGCGCATGGTCGCTGCCAGTGACTGGCTCGGCGAAGTCCGAAGCAATCGGAACGCGTTCACAACCATACCTGCTCGTCTCACCAGTGCGAGACAATCCGGATCACCGGGGGGGAAGCCTGCCGCTGGGGTGCGCGACAGGCTTCGGAAACGGCGACAGCCGTAAGGCTCGCCGCCGAAAGCAGTTATGTAGAAAACTGCTTTGGTCGACGCGATGCGATTGGGCGACAACGACGACCTCCGTTCTATAGGCCCATTTCTGTGCCAAATATTGAGCAAAGACCGCACGTCTGCCATGCAATCACCGAAGATCGATGCAACATTGGTAGAGTCGAACAAAAGGAACCACGCTTAGCGTCCCGATCGCACTGAATGGCATCAGCGTCTGATCGGAGCTCTGTTTCTATGGCGCTGCCCAACGGCTAGCCACAAAAAAGGTTTCGCGGGGCATTCAACGCCCTCAAGCCGGACCGATAGGCTTCGTCGTGATGACACGGGATTATGGGTGTGCAACAGCCACTTGTCGACGCGTTCCGACCTACGGTGCCATTTGCATTCATTGCGTCACGACATCTGGGCGCACCTGACGCGGTCTCGATGGAGTATGTCTGACCGAAGAACGGCTTCGCCTCGATCGTCCTCCCGCAACGGCCGGTCTCAATTTTCTTACCCCTGGCGGCAGGCCGCCATTCCTCGCCAACTAACAAAAAATGCGACTTGCCGTCCTCCATTGCATTTCGGCCCTATGGGTGCGGTCCGATCGTCTGCGGTCCGGGCGACATTCATCGAGGCCGCGAGAGGCGCGGCCCGAACAACAGCAAAGGAATGCAACAATGGCAACGATCGGCTCCTTCACCGCTTCCAGCAACGGCTTCTCAGGCGTCATCAAGACCCTCAACCTCTTTGTCAAAGCGACCATCCGCGCGGTCGAGCGCGCCTCCGAAAAAGGCCCCGACTATCGCATCCTGGCCGGCAACGTCGATTATGCTGAGACTTTGATTATGCGGAGTGCCGGTCGCTGAAGGCTGTATTTGCCGATGATTTCGGCGGATCCTACTCCGCATAATCCCGGAGGCGGTGATGGATAGTGCGTCTTAAAATAGGGACGCGTTTGGCCTATGCTGATACCCACGATCAGTTAGGCGAAAGCTGCAAAGTTGGCGGAAAAGAATGATGCTTGGGAGAACATTGCTCGCATTCGACGGCGGTTAGCCGAACTGAGTGACGAGCAGATGGCGCTTGAGCGTGAGCTGGAAGCATTTAAGCAGCAGCTGATTTCCGATAGCCAGGCCCACGCAGATAAGCCGGTCTTCGCAGACGCTCCTGTGACAAACGGCTCACCGTCAGTGGAAAAGGTGCAGTTGTTCCGGCAGCTGTTTGCCGGACGTCCCGACGTCTTTCCGGTTCGCTGGACCAACAAGAAGGACGGACGCTCCGGCTATTCACCGGCCTGTTCTAATGAGTGGGCGAAAGGAATCTGCGGCAAGCCGAAGGTGAAATGTGGGGACTGCCCGCATCAGGCGTTCATCCCATATTCCGAGGATATCATCGAGAAGCACCTTCGTGGCGGAGATGCCCGTTCAAGCGACTTTGTTGCCGGCGTATATCCATTGCTTCAGGACGAGACATGCTGGTTCCTTGCTGCTGACTTCGACAAGGAAAGCTGGGTAGACGACACCAGAGCTCTGCTGGCCACTTGCCGTGCAAAAGGAATTTCCGCTGCCCTCGAACGGTCGAGGTCTGGAAACGGTGGCCATGTCTGGATATTCTTTTTCGAACCCGTTCCCGCAAAGATCGCACGACAACTTGGTGCCGCGCTAATAACGGAGACGATGGAAAACCGTCCTGAGATCGGCTTCACGTCTTACGACCGTTTCTTCCCCAACCAGGACACGATGCCACTTGGCGGCTTCGGCAATCTGATCGCGCTTCCTCTGCAAAGGAAAGCCCGTGAAAATGGCAACAGCGTTTTTGTCGATGGCGACCTACGACCTTACGATGACCAGTGCGCATACCTGTCGTCTTTGCCCAGGTTATCGGCGGACGAAGTCTTCAGGATTGCCGACGAAGCCGAATTGTCGGGGCGGGTCTTGGGCGTCCGTATGCCAGTCGATGACGAACATGCCGATGAGCCGTGGAAGATGTTGCCGTCACGTCGTAGCGAGCCGCGGCGAATAGAGGCTGCGATCCCGCAAAGCATCAAGGTCGTGATCGCTGATCAGGTTTACATTGATAGGACCGAGCTTCCGTCCGCGCTGATTGCGCAGTTCGTGCGCCTGGCAGCATTCCAGAACCCGGAATTCTATCGTTCGCAAGCAATGCGATTGCCGACATTCGGCAAGCCACGGATCATCTCCTGTGCCGAGCTTCATCCACGCCATGTCGCGCTGCCACGAGGCTGCTTCGACGAAGCAATTGAGCTCGTTAAGAGCCATGGCACGACGGCCGTTCTGGAGGATCACCGCGAGGACGGAGACGCGCTACCCGTCGGCGTCTCGTTCCTAGGGGAACTGAGACGGCCACAATCGCGGGCCTTTGATGCTCTTGTCGTCAACGATAACGGCGTGCTCGCCGCCACGACCGCCTTCGGCAAAACAGTTGTCGCAGCTGCACTCATTGCACATCGAAGCCGCAACACGCTTGTTCTTGTTCACCGCAGGGAGCTTCTCACCCAGTGGGTTGAGCGTCTGAGTTCCTTCTTGAGCATCGACCCAAAGCAGATCGGTACTATCGGCGGCGGGAAAAGGAAGCCGACAGGGATCATTGATGTAGCGCTGATCCAAAGCCTGGTTAGGAATGGCGAGGTCGATGACATCGTCGGCAATTACGGTCATCTGATTGTCGACGAGTGCCACCATCTGTCCGCTGCAAGTTTTGAACTTGTCGCTCGCAGATCGAAGGCGCGATATGTCGTCGGGCTGTCAGCGACGGTCGCCCGAAAAGACGGACATCATCCGATTATCTTCATGCAATGCGGCCCCGTTCGCCATCGGGTCGATGCGAGAGTTCAAGCTGCCGAGCGTGGCATTCGCCACCGTGCCCGCGACCGTCCGACGAAGTTTGAGTTGCCAGCGTCGCTCGTCTCGGCAGAGCGCCCGTCAATGCCAGCGATCTATGCGGCCCTTGCGCAGGACCAAGGCCGAAATGACCTGATATTCGATGACGTGCTGAAATCCCTCGAGGCAAAACGTTCGCCCATCCTTCTTACGGAGCGGAAGGATCACCTCGATTATCTGCAGCAGAAGTTCTCGCCGTTCGTGAAAAATCTGGTGGTGCTGCGCGGTGGCATGTCGGCGAAGGATCGCAAGCAAGCCAACACGGCGTTGAATGTCGCAGACGATGATGAGCGTTTGATACTTGCGATAGGGCGCTATATCGGGGAAGGCTTCGATGACGCCCGGCTCGACACGTTGTTCGTGACCATGCCGATCGCCTGGAAGGGAACTCTGGCGCAGTATGTCGGCCGTCTGCATCGCCAGCATGATGGCAAGCGGGACGTCCTGGTCGTCGATTATGTCGACAGCACCGTTCCGGTGCTGGCCCGGATGGCCGCAAAGCGACGATTGGGTTATCGCGCGCTGGGCTATGTGATCGAATGAGGGCGCCCCGCTTTGAGCGGAGCGCCGTGGTTCTGGTCAGCGAGACCAGATGAGCTTGTGCTCGCCCTTGTCGCCCTGGACGAGGGAGGCATAGACCGGCGCCGTAAAGGACGGATCGTCGAGCTTGAGCGAGAGGTATTCGGCGCCCGTTTCGCGGGCGGTCCGGCTCCAGCCTGCTCCGAACTCGACAACCGTTGCTGTGATCCGGAAGTCCGGGGCGCGATCGTTGTCGCGGTCGCAGGGCTTGATGGATGCCTTGACGTTGAGGGTGAGGGTCTTGATGGTCCCTGCATAGGTGCCGGTTTCGTCGCGGGTGAAGGTGCCGATCTGAGCCATTGTCGTATCTCCTGAGGTTGTTCGAAGCCGCCCGATGCGGCCTTCCATATCCCCTTGCCAAGCACGCGCCGCTCGGCATGACCCGGTCGCTCGGTCTCGAATATGCGGGCAAGGGCGTGAGGGTGAACGCGCTGGCGCCTGGCTATGTCTCCACGCAAAAGGTCATCGATTACTGGAACAGTTTTCCCGATCCTGTTGCGGCAAAGGCCGAGACGATGAAACTGCATCCCGGCGGCCGCATCGCTTCACCGGAAGAGATCGCATTTGCCGCCGTGTTCATGATTTCCGACGAGTGTCCTTTCATGAACGCCACTTGCCTGACCATTGATGGCGGTCTGAGTGTTCAGCAACATGGCACGTGATTGCGCTGGTTGAGAAAGCGGACGCTCAATCTGCTGAGGCTGCCCATATCGTGGCCCCGGCGGAGGCCAGAGGACCCAGTGTTAAAGAGACTTGGCAGGCAAGCCAATCGACTTACGAATGTCAGAAATCAACTCGGTCCGTCGCCCAGTGGGATCGGCTGGCGTCACGCTGTCATCAGTGCGGATGATACCGCTTTGCGAGCCCGCTCCGCTTAAAGCATTGCCTCGGCTATATATTACTTATCCGGTCTCCGACACACGCATTCCGCTGTTATCGAACAAACGCAGCTGCGCGGTCTCCCAAGACAAATAGACAGTGTCGCCCGAATTGACGGGCATATGAGAGCGCTGTTCCGCAACGATCGGCTGCCCCTGTTCTGTTTGGCAGTAAAGGAACTGGGTGCCGCCAAGATATTCGAAGAAATCCACTCTGGCCTTAACAAGGCCTTCGCTCGCTGACACAACCAGGTGTTCAGGCCGGATACCGAGTGTGATCGTATCGCCCGGTACTAGTTTGGCGGTCTTCACGGACGCCTGTATTTTGGTGGCTCCAAGCTGCACGCATCCATCGCCCGCCCAGTGAGCCGTAAGCAGGTTCATTCGGGGAGACCCGATGAAGCCGGCGACGAAGATGTTGGCTGGATTTTCGTAGACCTCGCGTGGAGTGCCGATTTGTTCGATGCGACCGTCACGCAGCACGACGATCACGTCAGCCAGCGTCATCGCTTCCGTCTGGTCATGGGTGACATAGATCATCGTGTTGCGCAGTTCGCGGTGTAACCTTGCGATCTCGATCCGCATCGACACGCGCAGTTCCGCGTCGAGATTGGAAAGCGGTTCGTCGAACAGGAACACGTCCGGTTTGCGAACGATGGCCCGCCCGATCGCCACGCGCTGGCGCTGACCGCCGGAGAGCTGCCCGGGCCGGCGATCCAACAGCGGATCGATCTTAAGGATCGCCGAAGCTGCCCTGACCCGACTGTCGATTTCGGCATCCGGCGTCCTGGCCATTTTCAAGCCGAAGGCGAGATTATCGCGAACACTCATATGCGGATAGAGTGCATAGGACTGGAAGACCATGGCGATACCGCGATCGGATGGATCGAGATCGGTAACATCGCGCCCCTTGATCTCAATGTAGCCGTCGGTCACCTCTTCAAGCCCGGCGATCATGCGCAGCAGCGTCGATTTCCCGCAGCCGGAGGGCCCAACGAAAACGACGAATGAGCCTTCTGCAATCTCAAGGTCGATGCCGTGAATGACCTCCAGACTGCCGAAATTCTTGCGGATATCGGTGAGTACGACACCGGTTCTGTTGGGATCACGCATCGTTACGTACACCCGTTCTGACCCAGACCAGCATTTGGCCTGGAGACCTGTTGTCCCAGAAAGGATAGGGCACGAACCTTACAGTCGCCTGTTCCTCATCCGGTGGGCTGGTACGGTAGAGGGCTGCACCCCAATCAGCCTTGTCGCGTCTTGCGGGGACATCAAGCGCGACGGCGCCGCCGAGGTCTTCCATCTGCACCGTCTTCGCTTGCAAGACACCACCCGGGAGGCTGATGCCGTTCAAGCCGGCACCATTGTCGGTCTCCTCGACGCAGTAGACAATCGGGCCACGCATCAGCGCCGTGCGCCCGGCATCGTGCCGCACGTGCGGATTGGCAAACAATGCGCGTGGTGCCAGCGGAATGTCGAGATCGATATGATCGCCGCTTGCCCACTCCCGATCGATGCGGGCGTAGCCGTCGATGGTGACCGTGGCAAGATTGATCGTTCTGCCATTGACCTTTAGCGTCGCGCCATCCGCCCATTCCGGAATACGCAGTGCGATGGCAAAGCGTGCCGTTTTATCTGTGGTGACGTCGAACCTGATAGCACCGTCCCAAGGGTAGAGCGTTTTCTGACCCAACTCTATCTTGGCACCATCGATATCGAAACGGGCCTGGCTCTCGCCATAGAGATGGACAGCGATCTCGTCGTCCGACACGGCGTACATATACGAGCCGATCGAGGCAAGCAGACGGGCGATATTAGGCGGGCAGCAGGGGCAGGGGTGCCAGATCCAGCGATGATGCTTGCCGGCACTCTCCAGAGGATTTTCGTAAAAGAACGTCTTGCCGTCGAGTGACAGCCCCGACATGGCACCGTTGTAGAGCGCCTGCTCCATGATGTCGGCATAACGCCGGTTCGGGCCGCGCCCGAGCATGCGGCTGGCCCAGAAGACAAGACCGACGGATGCGCAGGTCTCGGCATAGGCACTTTCATTCGGCAGATCGTAATAGTCGGTAAAGCCCTCATTGGAGACGGCAGGTCCGATACCGCCGGTGATGTACATCTGCTTGGTGGCCAGATCGTCCCAAAGGATATCGAGCGCATTCGTCAGGCTGTCGTCATTGTATTCGGTGGCGATATCGGCCATCCCGCAATAGAGATACATGGCGCGCACCGCATGGCCCACGACTTTTTTCTGGTCGCGTACCGGCGCATGCGACTGGCTGTATTCGTAGGTCTTTTGGATGAAATTGGTGGGATCGCGGCCGTCGCGGATCGCCTCCTCGGTGAAGAAATGCGGCTCTGTGCCGCGCTCGTCGATGAAGAACTTGCAGAGGTCAAGATATTTCTTTTCCCCCGTGACGCGGGCAAGCTTCACGAGCGCCAGTTCGATTTCCTCGTGGCCGCAATAACCGCGCAACTGGCCTTCGCTACGGCCGAATGTCTCGATCAGGTAGTCGGCAAAGCGGCACATGATATCGAGCAGCTTGCGCTTGCCGGTTGCCTGGAAATAGGCGACAGCACCCTCGATCAGATGTCCAGCGCAATAGAGTTCGTGATGGTCGCGCAGGTTGGTCCAGCGGCGATCCGGCTGGACACGCTGGAACCAGGCATTCAGGTAGCCGTCCTCGTCCTGCATCTTACCGTACATGTCGATGATGTCATCGACGCGGGCTTCGAGCTTCGGATTTTTCCGCCGATAGAGCGAGTAGGCCACTGTCTCGATCGACTTGCCGAGATCCGAATCCCAGAACATCTGCGTCGAGCCACCCCAGGGCTGGATAGGAATGACGATGCCCGGGCCCGGCTTGCTGGTGTCGATGGCATCGAGCATACCGGCCTTGACACAGCGGTCGAGCAGCGTTTCGGCTGTCGTGTCACAGATCGCGTCCTGGCGGTCGCCGAACAGGCCGTGAATATCAACACTGGGAACGGGGAGGGGGCGGAATTGGCGGTCTTTTTTCATAGTGGTCATGGCTTCATCCGTTTCTTTAAGATCATTTCACCGCGCCGGCCATCAGCCCGCGCATGTAGTAGCGTTGCAGAAGCAGGAAGACGATTAGGCAGGGGATCGTCATGACCGCGACGCCGGCCTGAACCGCACCCCAGTTGACCGCCCCGAGACGACCGGCGCGAACCGCCATCATCAGAACAGGCAGGGTGTATTTGTCGTTGCTGGACAAAAGGATCAGTGCGGCTAGAAATTCGTTCCAAGCATTAAGGAAGGCGAAGATCGCGACGGTCGCGACACCCGGCAGCACCAGCGGCAAAAGCACCCGCACCAGAAGCCTCAGATCGCGCGCGCCATCGATACGCGCCGCTTCCTCGATATCCTTGGGCACCGCGTCGAAGGCGTTGCGCATCATGAAGACCGAAAAGGGCAGTTGTAGCGTCACGTAGATCAACGTCAGACCGAACAGCGAATTGTTCAGCCCAAGCTTTGCCAGAATGATAAACAGCGGCGTCAGGATGGACTGAAACGGGATCATCAGTGTAGCGATGATCAAAACGAACAGCACGTTCTTCAGCGGAAACCGGTAGCGCGAGAAGCCGTAGCCAGCCAGCAGGCTGACGATGACGGTCAAGACCACGGTGGCAATAGCCACCAGCAGTGAATTGATCGTGTGCTGCCATATCCCGGCACCGAAGCCGTCCAGCGATCCATATGCATCGAGGCTGAAACCGTCCGCCGGCCATGGCGGCAGAGGTGGCAGACTGGCTTCCGTGCCATGACGGAAGGAGGAGAGGAAAGCGATGGCGAAGGGCGCCAGGAAGAATAGCGCGATTGCGATGCCGGTGGCATGATAGGCGCCGTTCGACCAGACTGCCTTGCGGGCGCGGCGTTGTTTGGCGGATCTCTTATTCACAGGTGTCACGCGTTTTCCTCCCCGGCGCGAAGCAGCCAGAGCTGGACGATGCTGATGGCAACAAGAATGGCGAGAAGAGCAATCGACAATGCTGCGCCATAGCCGAGATTGAACGACACGAAGGACTGGTTGAAGATGTAGTAGACGACCGAGATCATCCGATTCTGTGGCCCTCCCGACGTCATGATGTAGAACTGGTCGAAGGCGAGGATCGAGCCGGTAATGGAGATGATCAGCGCCAGAGCAATCGTCTTGCGCATCAGGGGCAGCGTCAGGTGGCGGAAGCGCTGCCAGCGGCCTGCGCCATCGATCCGGGCAGCCTCGCTCAGTTCGGCCGGAATCGCCTGCAGGCCGGTCAGAAGAATGATCATCGTGAAGCCGGCGATCTTCCAGACGACCATAACGATAATTGTCAGAAAAGCGCTGTCGAAAGTGGCGAGCAGGTTTGGGCTCTTGTCTACCAGTCCGAGCGCCTTCAAGGCCGGGCCGATGAAGCCGCTGTCGACATTGGCAAGCCACACCCAGAGCAGGGAGGCAGTCGCCAGACCGACGACAACGGGCAGAAAAATGATCGTTCGATAGGCGCTGACGAACTGCCGTTGCTTTTCGACGAAGATCGCCAGCGGGAAGGCCACCGCAAAGATCGCGATGGTGACGACAACCGTGTAATAGGCGGTGAACTGCAGTGCCGACATGAAGCGCGCGTCGTAGAACATGCGGACATAGTTGTTCAGTCCGATCCAGCGCGTGCCGCCCATCAGCGGCCAGTTGTGAAGACTCATCCAGCCGGTGAAGATCACCGGGATGATGAAGAAGGCGACGACGAGCGCCATGGCCGGCGCGATGTAAACCAGTCCGCGCAAGCCCGTCCTGCGGGATCGCTTGCGTCTGGGCAACAAGGTATTCGAACCGGAAATTGTCATCCAGGTGCTCCGAAGAGGTTTGTGAAGGGGTGACCGGAAGGCGGGCTTTGCCTCCCGGTCACAGCGGCACCAGTCGGGAGAGTTACTGACCGCTGTCTATGATCGACTGCATTTCGCTCTGCGCACTGGTAAAGGCACCATCCACATCGTCCCCGAAAATCGCAGCGCTGGTAAAGGTCGCCCAGGGGCCATTGGCGCTGTTGATCAGATCATTGAATTGCAGCGTATAGGGCGTCTTGGCGACCGCGATCGCGTCGATGCCAACCTGAAGCCTGGGGTCAAGACCCTGCAGCACCTTGCCAGCGATATCGCCGCGTGTCGGCAGGCTGCCATATTTGGCCATGATCTTCTGGCCATCCTCTGAATAGATATATTCGAGGAATTCTTTGACCGCGGCAATTTTCGGTGTGCCCTTGGTAACGACGAAATTGTCGCCGCCGGCAAAGGACGATGTGCCGCCCGTGGCGCCAGGAATGAGCGTCACCCCGAAATTGATATCCGGATGCTCGGTGACCAGAGAACCGATGGCAAAGGCGCCAAGGCTCTGCTGGCCGATCTTGCCGTTGGTGAACGACAGGAAGTTCGCACCATTGTCGCTGGCGGCACCCGCCGGTACTACGTCCTTCTTGACCATATTGCGGTAAATATCGATGGCCTTGCGCATTGGCGGCGTATCGAGCGTCGCGGTTTTGCTGTCGGCTGAGAGAATGTCGGCGCCCGATCCCCAGACCAGTGGCGTGAAGGTGAAGATCATGCAGCCGCCGCAGCCGCCACCGGAGAAATAAAAGCCGTAGGTATCGTCACCCAACGCCCGGATTTTTTCCGCATTGGCGGTGATTTCGTCCCAGGTCGTCGGGGCTTTTTCCGGGTCAAGACCGGCTTTTTTGTAGAGATCCTTGTTCCAGGCAAAGACCGAGGTCTCTACCGACAATGGCAGGCCATAGATCCGATCCTTGTAGGTGCCGAGTTTGACATGAGACGGTGACAGTGAGTTGAAATAGGGCAGGGACTTGGCCCAGTCGGTCAGATCCTCGAGCTGGCCTGCGGCGGCAAAGGCGGGATTGTAGATCAGATCCATCGACAGGGCGTCGGGTGCCTGGCCGCCGGCAATCGCCGTTGCGTATTTCTGCACCAGCTCCGAGAATGGCACCTCGGTCATCGCGACCTGGTTCTCGTGGCTGGAGTTATAGGCTTCGACGGTTTTTTTGAAGGCGTCGCCGACGCCGGTGCGAACCCACATCTCGACCTTTTCGGCCGCAGATGCCGACGATGCGAGGCACAGAACAGCGATACTGGTCGCCGTCAAAAGACGCTTGATCATGGCACTCCTCCCAAACGGACGCTCTCCTTAGCGCCCTTGCTCAGTCTTCCGAGGGCTTCCCCCCGCACGATTGCCGGACAACCAGCCGGCATGGCAATTTCCGCACACCCGGCTTAACCGGGCGTCCCTCCGCGAGCGCCAGAACGGTCAAGCCAGCCTGCCGCCCGAGTTCCTTCAATTCCATGTCCACCGTCGTCAGCGGCGGCCGGGTCTGGGCCGCGACAATCTCCCAATTGTCAAAGCCGACAACCGCGACTTCTTCGGGCACCTTGATGCCCCGCTCGCGCAGCGCATCGACCGCCCCGCGTGCGATCTGGTCGTTGCCGCAAAATAATGCGTCCGGCCTGTCGCCAGAACGCTTCCAAAGACGGTCGATCGCATCGAGGCCCCAGCTTTCCGACCACACCCCGTAGAGTACAGGCTCCGTGTCACCGGTCGCCGTGCAGTAAGCATCGGCTCGTTCCCGCACCGAAAAGAAGTCCTTCGGCCCGGTGATATGCACGATCCGCCGCCGTCCAATTTGCTGAAGCCACTCGACGGCGAGCGTCGCACCATGAGCATCGTCGGAACGGAAAGTGACGCTGTCGCGCGTCCCTTCGGTAAAAGCGTAGACCACTGGGACCGGCAAATTCGACAGATCCACCGGCAAGCTGCGATCGATACGTTTTCCTGTCGCGATGATTCCGTCCACCTGCTTATCGAGCATCGCCTCGACATGGTTCTGTCCGAGCGCTGGATCGTCTTCGATGGCGCACAGGAAAACCGACACGCCGTGATCGACCAGCGCTTCCGATACGCCTGCCATAACAGGTAGCGTGAAACGGCCGTAGGTGTCGTTGGTCAGAAGTCCGATGGTGAAGCTGCGCTTGCTCAGCAGGCCACGTGCCAAGGCATTTGGCCGGAAACCTATGTCACTTGCAACGCGCTTGACCCGTTCTCGCGTCTCGTCCCCCATACGGCCATTGTTGTTCAACGCTTTTGATGCGGTCGAAATGCTGACGCCAGCCGCAGCTGCAACGTCGTGGATCGTAATGCGTTTCCGAGATCCTAAATCAACCAAACCATTCTCCTCCGGGCAATGAGAAAACCTTTTCTCTCAGATGTTGTCAAATGAGAAAACCTTTTCTCTGAATTTTCTTCTAAATCCGTCCTTCGGTCGACGGAGACGAGGAAGTCGTCCAAAAACTATTTCAGTTTGCGGATGACGCACATAGGTGCGTTCAGCTCTCTCCCAACGCGCTTAGTGGCCAAGTTATGCATGGACCCGCCTTTGAGAGAGACCTTGAGCTCGAAAGAGATGATCTAAACAAATGGTCGCTCTTGCACGAGTTGGCGGTTTCCTATGCGATTGGCGGTCATGACGGAGATGACAGAAACGGACCAGACGGCCGCGCTTGATGTTTATGCAGCCTCGCTGCCGCGGCGGATGATTAGGGGAGAAATGACCAGCTGAAAACTCAGCAATATTTTCCAGTCGCCATTATCACTTGGCGCGGCCCGCGGGTTATCTCCGGCGTCGTCGGCAGTCTTACGCGCGGAACCGGAAACCGCGCGATTGCGCTTCGTGCCGATATGGATGCCCTGCGGATCATAGAGAAGAGCAGTCATTCCTACACTTCGCAAATACCCCGCACAATGCATGCCTGCGGTCATGACGGGCATACTGCCATGCTGCTCGGTGCCGCTCGCATGCTTGCATCGGAAGGTGGCTTTGACGGCACGGTTCGCTTCGTTTTCCAGCCGGCCGAAGAATGGGGCAGGGGTGCGATCTCCATGCTCGACGACGGTCTGATGGCCCGGTTACCCTTCTCCGAGATCTACGGGATCCACAATATGCCTGGGATCCCCATCGGCCGGTTCGCGACCCGGACTGGCTCGATCATGGCTGCGGAAGATATCTTTGAGATCAAACTGAGCGGAACAGGTGGCCACGCCGCGCGACCGCATCAGACCAATGAAGTGCTGATTGCCACCTGCGCGCTGGTGGTGAACCTGCAGACCATCGTCTCGCGGCGACTCGACCCCGCCGACATGGCGGTGGTGTCCGTCACCGAGCTCATCACGGATGGCTCACGCAACGCCCTGCCGGGAACTGCAACCATCCTGGGCGACGCCCGAAGCATGCGGTCCGAGGTAAGTGCCGAGATCGAGCGGCGTATGCGGCAGATCGTCGACGGCACGGCTTCAACCTACGGCTGCTCGGCATCTGTCGACTATCGCCGTGAATTTGTTCCGCTGATCAACACGCCCGAAGAAACGCGCGTCGCACTTGAGGCGGCCGCATCCGTTTTCGGAGCTGGGCCAGTGGACGACGATGTTGTTCCGATCGCTGCCTCGGAAGACTTCGCCAGATTCTTAGAGCGGGTTCCCGGAGATTTCGCATTCGTTGGAAACGGCGTGGAGTCGCATCCGCATCATAACCCAAATTATGATTTCAACGATCAGGGCCTTCGATTCGGGGCAAACTACTTCGTCGGCATCGCGAGGCAGCGTTTGAGGTAGTTTGGTATACTCAATCCATTCTTCCTTTTCCGTGAGACGCCTCTCGGAGCGCACCCGATATGTTTGGAAGTTTCATCTCCGGAAAAATAGTCAGTATCGAAAAACAGGGTAGAGTAGTGACGGGCCCCGAAGCATGCTGAGTGGATTGAATTCCATAAAAAGTATTACGAAACATATCGAAAGATATGTCCTAAGATATAACGAACGACCACACCATTTCTCCTCGATCTAGGCCACAGTCAACTCCGATGCAGAAATGACACAACCTAAAGGGAGGGGGACCATCGTGCAATCAAGCTTCGCAAGACCAGTCCTGATCTGTTGAAACGCGATGCAAGACCTCCAACCTTTGTGCCATGGGTCAGATCCGCGGGCGATCACCTGCGGCAATCTTCACTCGATTACGCCCCGCGTTCTTAGCCGAATACAATGCGACATCTGCGTGTCGGTATGCCTCAGCCAGTTCCTCTGGCGCACCAAGCGACGAAACCCCGACGCTGACGGTCGGACGAAGATGGTGTGGCAGGTTAGGCATTGTCATAATCGCTGTTCGCAAAGCCTGCGCAAACTGCACAGCAACCTCAACATTGGCGTTCGACACAAAGACCGCGAACTCCTCTCCGCCTACGCGCCCGGCCACCCCTCCGCGAGGCAACCGGTCGCGTAAGAGCTGTCCAAAGCCTTGGATCACCAGATCGCCGACGTCATGCCCATAGGTGTCATTGATGCGTTTGAAGTGATCGAGGTCGCAAAGCATGATACCATGCATGCCGTGGGGTGCCTCTCGTAACAGAGCCTGCACTTGGCGCTCGAAGCCGCGCCTGTTGGCAAGACCTGACAGCGCGTCGATCTCGGACTCGCTCCTGTCGTGAGCCATGATCTCCAGGACGAGCGCAGCCAACAGCGTCAGGCCGACCGTGACCACAAGTACCGCAGTCGCGCTCTGAGAAATCAATGCATAGTTCGTGTGGACATAGTCCTTTGCTGCATGGCCAGATCCGACAAGAACAGCCAGCCCGGCCTTCGCGAAGAAGTGCAGACCGGTTACAAGAAGCACGATGTTCAAAAACCGGTCGATCATCGTGCGTCGACGCGCTGTGAAGACGACCAAGGAGCCGGCAAGGATCACGATGGCAAACGGAGCCTGATAGGAAAATGCCTGAAGAGGAGTGCCACGAGGCAGGTCGTAGATCGCGAGGCACAGAAGAAGACTGCCCCCGAGAAAGACTGCCATTATTCGTAGGTCGAGACGTCGCCCGTAGAGAGCGCCGACACCCTGGGTCAGCAGCGTCATCCCGGCAAGCACCGATGCGAAAGCGCCGATGGCCCAAGGCTTCGTCCAGTCGCCGTAAGCAACCATGAGTTCGCACAGGGAGGAGAGTGAGGCTACGCCGAAGCCTGCTCCGATCCAAAGCGCGGCTATGCGCGAGCGGCTCCGCGGCGCAACGACGAAGAATACCGCGCTGAAAGACAATGCAACGATGAAGTTCACCGCCAGAAAAAATGCCGCACCATTCATAAAGCTGTTGCTTTTCCCCAGATACACCAACAGGTCATATTCGGCTTGTCTTACACACTAAAAGTAAAACTTTCCTCGCCGCGATCCAGTACATGTGTGGCACATGGCGGCTCGCAGCAGCCTTTGATCTAACTGCAGCAACGATCCCACGCCGTAGTGGTTCCGAAGCGCGACCATAGCCACTTAGTGGGTGGTGAAAAGATCCGGCTGGAAAGCCTCGCAGGATAGATACGGGAACAGAAGCTTCGCTTGAGCCGGATCCCTCACCTGACTCTAGTTGTTTTCCAGCATTTCTGATCTGACGCCGATAAAGGAAGCCGCGTCTTTATCGGCGACATGGACAACGCCTCTGTGGGCAAGAAATCGAAACGACTGGAGAGATCTGAGGCAGGTCGTCAGTTAGATGTGGCGTCTTCATGCACGCTCATGCATAGAAACCTCCTTCAATCGACGTTCAGGAAAAATTTGGTAATTGAATGGCGACCGGTTTTGAATAGGCGAAACCGGAAGCGAGATAGATAGCGTACATCGCTGCTTCTGAGGGATCGGAAACCACAGCCGCGGTTTTGGTCCAATTTCATGTCTCGACGATAAGTTGAACGCCGCGACCTCAAGAAGATCACGCGATACAGACCGGATGTTATCACTCGGGAAGTCTAGGACTGGCGACACCGAGAGCGCCGAGCCAGTTTCGCCCGCATCATCTCAGTGGTAAGTTGGAAAAGACCAGATTTAATTTTAATTGATACTAATTAGCAGTTCCGTATGATGCCTCAGTCATGGGAGGACATATATGGAACGGGTTGACGTTGAAATCACTGATCTGGGAACGGCTTCAAAGGTTTGGAGCGTACGCGACTTTTGCTCAAGTCATCGCTTGGATAACGAGGAAGAGAGACGACTTACGACATTGTTTGGACAGTTTGCCACGACGTGCGAACTTGTTCACAATGTCAGGCGGAAGCCAAAGTTTCGGTGAAGTTGGAAGTGCATTACATCGCGGCAAATCAAAGCCGCGATGGACCTTTCTGCTCGGGCTCTCAGCGGGGCAGCGCGGATGATTTAACAGGCCATGATGCGAGAGGCGCGCGAGCCCCCGGCGTCGAGAGTTCCATCTCCGCACGGTTTCACAGGAGACGCGGTCTGCAAAGCCGGCGTACTTTCTGGCTGCTCAACGCTCAAACCGTTCCAGCATATTTTCCAGCTGCAAATTCTATGGCGCTTAATTTTTTTGGACGATCTCATCATGAAGCGCGTGGGCATCATCCTTTGGTTTTGCTCCTTCTACGGAAGCACGTCCCTGTCCGAATTTTGAGATTGGACCTTTTTCCCTCTTTTCTGCAGCAGCAACCGCAATTGGCATACCGACGAGACTGTTAGCGGAAATTCGATGAAGCACTATATCGGACCGCAATCTGAAGCGCTCCGGCATGGATTACATCTCATCGGCCGCCCTTACCCGCCATGTCAATTTCGACCGCCTCGAGGAATGGCGCGCAACCACTGGGCGCCGCCTGATCCTTGCGTCGACCAAGGCGTCCAGCCCCTATACCAGCTTCACCTTCCGGCCCGATGACATCCTGCTCTTCGGCCGCGAAAGTGCCGGCGTGTCCGACCACGTCCATGACAAGGCCGATGGGCGGCTCTTCATCCCGATGGTCGAAGGACAGCGATCGATCAGCGTCGCCGTCTCGGCGGCGATGATAACGGGAGAAGCGATGCGGCAGACGGTTTGGAGCTAAAGCTCCGGGCCGCGTCAGCGAAAGATTGGGGCGAGATTGCCATCGCCGAGTAACGGCCGAGGAACCAGTTCCCGAAAGCGGTAACGTGAACCACCCCCTCGGAAGACTTTTCTGTTGTAGCAAATAGAAAACCTGATTTACTGCGGTTTCGCTGCTTGGCTATTGGCTTTGAGGGGGATCTTGCCGATGGAGTGGACACGCAGGAGTATTTTGAATGGGGGCATGGCATTACTTGCAGCGGGCGCGGTTCAGCGCCCGGCATTTGCCGCCGCCGCCTCGTATTTTGCCGGAACCGCCGTCGATAACGGCATAACCTATCAAAGCACCAACTTCGCCAAGATCGACAGGCGCTGGCAGCGCCAGGTCGTCAAGTATTTCAGCACCGAGCCGATCGGCACCGTTGTTGTCGATACCCGGCACCACTTCCTCTACCTGATCATGGAAAACAAGACGGCGATCCGCTATGGCGTCGGTGTCGGCCGTGAAGGTTTCAAGTGGTTCGGTCGCGCCACGATCGACCGTAAGGCGCTCTGGCCACGCTGGACGCCGCCGCCGGAAATGCGCAAGCGCCATCCGGAACTGCCGGAATTCGTAGCCGGCGGCTCGCCGAAGAACCCGCTCGGGCCACGCGCCATGTATCTGCTGCGTGATGGCGTCGATACCGGTTACCGTTTCCATGGCACGCTGGAGCCCTGGAGCATCGGCAAGGACGCCTCGAGCGGCTGCATCCGCATGTTCAACGAGGATGCCATCGACCTGTATCAGCGCTGCCCGATTGGCACCGCCGTCCAGGTCCTGCCGCATATTGCCGATCAGGCAGAGCCTGCAGCCCAGGTCAGCCAGACAACCCCAGTCGAATGAGGAAATCACCAGATGCCTTTCAAGACCGGATTTGCCGGCCGCCTCGCAGCCACAGCCATGCTGCTGGCTCTCGCCTCCTGCACCACAAGCAACATCGCCTCGGTGGAGGAACCCGCACCAACGCCGATGACCGGCAAGACAAACGACCCTGCACCCGGCTTCGCGACGGTCGCGACGGGCAGCGAGGAGGATTTCATCCTCAATGTCGGCCGCCGTATCTATTTCACCCAGGATTCCGCCACGCTCGATTCCGTTGCTATGGCAACGCTGGACAGCCAGGCCGCCTGGCTGAGCCGCAACCCGGCATGGCTAATCAAGCTGCAGGGCTTCGCCGATGATTCGGGCTCCGAATCCAAGATGCAGACACTGTCACAGAAGCGCGCCGATGCCGCCATGGCCTACCTCGTTTCGAAGGGTGTCGATGCCAAGCGCATGTGGGCGAAGGGCTACGGCAAGGACCGCGAGGTTCGCGACTGCACGGATCGCTCCTGCAAGGTGCAGAACCGCCGCGTCGTGACCAATCTGCGCAAGGAACCGGACGCCGTCTGACCGGATTGGCGGCGCGCTTTCTCCAGCTCCGCCGCCTCTCCTGCTGTCGAGGAAAATCGCGTGGGCTGGTCCAAACCCCTAAGGCTGCATCTCGGCGTCCTCGTCGTCGCATCGCTGCTCTGTACCTCCACGCCAATCATCTGGCTTGCCTTCAGCCATGGCCGAGAGGCGGCTGTCAGTGCTGGCGTGCAGCAGATGCGCGAGATGAGCCTACGGCTGATCGAGGGCTACCGCAACACGCTGCAGGGCGGCACCGAGGCGGTCGCGCTCGCCTCGACCTTGCCGCAGCTCGCCTCATCGCCGCCTCAGGATCTGCAGGCAAAGCAGGAATTTCTGATCGAGGCTCTGCGCAACATTCCGAATGCCACCAGCATCTACACCGGCTATCCCGACGGGTCCTACGTGCAGGTCATCAACACCAGCAGGCGCGATGTGCGCCAAACACTTGCGGCGCCCGATGGCACCGCCTTCGCGATCAGAACCATCGCCGAGCGGCAAAGCGCCGACGTCATTTCGACGCTCCGTTTTCTCGACAGTCAGTCAAGACCGCTCGGCGAGAAGAACATCGACTACGCTTCCTTCGATCCGCGCCAGCGCCCATGGTATCAATCCGCCGTTCTCGACGGACAGGCGATCTCGATCGGCCCCTATGTCGCCGGAACGCTTCAAATCCCGACACTGACCGTCGCCGCGCCGATGCGCGACAACGCCAAGGTCGTCGTCGGCATCAATATCCACCTGCAAACCGTCGGCCGCCTGCTGGATGCACAGGGCATCGCGCCGCGCGCACGCGCCTATATCATCGACGATGCAGACGACCTGGTTGCCCATTCCGACCCCGCCATCATGCAGAGGCTGCTCGACATCTGGTCGAAAAGCACCGGTCCAGCCGATACCACCGCCAACAGCTTCGACAAAAGCCTCGAAACCGTGGCGCGGCTGCGCCACGACCCGGCCTTTGCCAATGGCGGCTTGGCGCGCATCGAGCTCGACGGCGAACGACACCTGCTGCAGATCGCCCCGGTCAGCGTCTCCGGTCTGTTCAAGGGCGATGTCGTCGCCATCGTCGTGCCGCTGGAGGATCTGGTGGCACAGGCCAACCGGCTGCTCATCCACAATCTCCTGATCGCCGCGGGGTTCCTGATCGCCGGTGTCGCGGCATCGGTGACTCTGTCGCGCATCGTCAGCCGCTCGCTGAACAGGCTCGCGGACGAGGCGCGCCGGATCGGCGATCTCGATGTCGGCGAGAAGGCAGCCTCGCATTCCTGGATCTCGGAGATCAACACGCTAGCGACGGCGCTGGCCGCCAGCCGCCACGCCATCCGCCAGTTTGCGCTCTATGTGCCGCGTGAAGTGGTCCGGCGGATCGTAGGTTCCGAAGACCGCACGATGGTCAAGGCGAGACGGCAGGAGGTCACCGTCCTCTTCACCGATATCCGCGACTTCACCACCATATCCGAGCGGCACTCGCCCGAGGACGTCGTCGATATACTCTCGGCCTATTTCGAGATCTTGAACACGATCGCCGAGCGCCATGGCGGCACCGTCGTCCAGTATCTTGGCGACTCCATCTTCGTCATGTGGAACGCCCCCGTCGAAGACTTGAGACATGCCGAGAACGGCTGCCGTTGCGCGCTCGCGATGAAGGCGGCGATCGATGCGATGAACGAAACCAATGCCGGAAACGGCCTGCCGGAACTCTTCACCCGCTTCGGCCTGCACACCGGCCCCGCCGTCGTTGGCAGCTTCGGCGCCATCTTGCGGCAGCAATATACGGCCATGGGCGACACGATCAACGTCGCCTCGCGGCTCGAAGGGCTGAACAAGCAGTTCAACACCTCGATCCTAGTGAGTGCGGCAACACGCGATGCCGTTGCCGGGCAGTTCGAAATGCGCGCGCTCGGTCTGGTGCAGGTCAAGGGCCGCGCCGAGAAGGTGGATATATGGGAGCTTGCGGGGGTAGGCAGCGAGGAGAACATCGACGAACGGAAAGTCGCCGGATGATGCAGCAGCCGCTTCGCGCCAGAGCGGCGCCATATTGCTTTACGGACGAATTGCGATAATACGAATTCGCTCACCACGGAGCCGGTGAAACTTCGGGTGGCTCTTCCGCCCGCCGATCCGCCAGACCAGGCAAAACCTGCATGCCAATCAACCGGCCGCTCGAAAGCGCTCGTCATGCTTTGCGAGAACTCATCACATGCAATTTTCTTCCGTCCGCAGGGATTGGTCCGCCCATCCAAAACGCCTATCTTGCGAATTTCCGAACGCTTCCTATCTCGTGTTGCAGACCTCGAATTGGAGACTCGAGATGGACACTCGCAACACCAAAAAAGTCAGCCAGCCGGCAATTCATGATCGGACGGCTCCCCCCGTTTCATTCGCTGTCGAGATCATTCCGCCCGAGCGTGACGACGTTTGCGTCGGCGCGATGGAACTTTGCCTCTGTTGCGGGCGTCGTTCCCGGCTCGATGAGGACAGTGCGGAATCTGTGACAACTGTATCTCCACCTGACTCGTTCATCTCGGAACCCAATCGATGCTAGTGCTTTTGTCGCTATTCGTCAGGAAGGTCTCGCGCCACGAACAACCGCCAGATCAAAAATCGAGTTCGCCTGCTTAGGTCGAAATCGAAGGCCTAGCTCCCTGTTAGTAGGCGGATAGAAATCGGCGACCTCTCGGGCTGCTAATGAGCGCAGGCTGGCCGCCGAAACTTCGAGCGATCGACCAATTCCATCAAGCACTGGAACGTCGTTTGACGCGATGGAACGGATATGCCCGGAGATGTCTACGACCAACAGAATGCGGTTTTTGGGCACCCCAAACGGAAGGGTGTTCTTCGCCTTCCAGACTGGCTTGGTCAGTGCGTCATTTCAAGCCGAACCCGCACAGCAGGGAACTCGACACAAAGCTTGCCGGCAATCACCATCTGCAGCGCGTCACGGTCGGCTTACACAACACCGGGATCCAGAAGATCCTCAGCGGACGTATGCGTTCCTGCGATCGTTAAACGGTCGACCTTGAAGGAACTTGCTCCGATGGCGAGCGTCACGTCTGCGATAAAGCTGTTCGTCTGCATGATAACCTCCCCGTCCCGCAGACATCCTGCGGTCTGGATAATAATGAACAACCGACCATGCGGTTCCACCCGCTACCGCTCGCCTCGCCAGGGGATGTTTAAAACAATTCTTTCCTATTTGGACCTTGACGCGATCAACTCGAGTAACTCGAACCCAGATGCCGGCTTCGAGAGAAACGAAATACCGAGCTCCTCATCGTTGTGCGCAAGGGTGATCAGGCCTGACGTCACAACGATCTTGGTCTCGGGCCAACGGGAGCGAACTGTTGCTGCAAGGCCCAAGCCGTCGACGCTTCCCGGCATGTCAACGTCCGTGAAGAGGATATCGATCTCATTGTTCTTGAGGTGAATCAGCGCTTCGTCGGAATTCGCTGCTTCAAAAGTTCTATGTCCAGCTTGATCGAAAAAATCGACAAAATTGTAGCGAAGCTTGGGCTCGTCCTCGACAATAAGTATGCTACGGCTCGAACTGACATCAGCAGACCCGTTCTGACGTGTGCGTGAGATAACCTCCGCGCCGTCACTAGAGGCGCGGGTCTGCTCTAGCAGATCACGTTCGAGTACGGCTTGAGCCCAGTGCTTCTTTACGGCACGCATCTTTCAGGACGGGTAAGCCGATCGCTCAATCGCCGTTTCCTGCAGATGTGCAGCCATTATCTCGTCCACCCCGTAGCCTGCACGCCGGCATCCGGCTGGGAGAAGGGACAGGTCGAGAACCAGGTCGGCCTCGTGCGCGAGCGGTTCTTCACGCCGCGCCTCAGGGTCAAAAGCCTGGAGGAACTGAATGTCTGGCTGCTCGATAAATGCGTTGCCTATGTCAAGGCTCATAGCCATCCCGAACAGACGGCGCAGACGATTTGGCAGATGTTCGAAGCCAAGCATTCAATATCCCGGCGATCCCTCCTGGCGACGGGGGCGGCTGGTTGCTGCTCTTATGAATCTGGCGCGGGAGCAAGCTTTGCAGCACTGATCGTCAACCGAGTCGATCTTATCGACGTCCGAATACCTTTAGGTCTTCATATAAGCCGACATGTACCATCTGTTCGTGTTACGGTCTGGCCAGATCAGTGCTCCTAAGAGCGAATTGATCGACGTGACGTTGGTGCAGGGATCGCGGTTAAGCAGATTTCTGTCTTTGATAATGCGGCTACTCGGAAGCCGTCTTGCAGCGGACGGATCTCGGGCGTGCACAGGCCAACATGCGATTGAGGACGTCGCAGCCGAGGGCGGCTTCCGTCTGCTGGGCCGCAAATGAGCGCGCCCGCAGACGTCGTCCGACCAGCGATTTGTAGCGACCGATTGCCGTCTCGACCAGAGAGCGTTTGCCGTAGTCGGTCGCGGCCTGCCACTTCATCCGGCCATCGGCGTTGATCGCCGCGATATGACGGTCTCGTTGACTGGATGGATCGGTGTCCTTCCCATCCACCGCATTGGCACGTGGCGGAATGATCACCGCAGCATCGGCGCTGTGGCTGGTGACGGCGTTGTAGGTCGGCTCACCGTCATAGGCTCCATCAGCCGTGAACTGCCCGATCTGCATATCGATCTGGTCGAGTAGCGGCTCCACCTGCGAAGCATCGCCGGCCTCCTGATCGGTCATGACGTGTGCGATGATGTCACACTGTTGGCATCCAGCGCCAGCTGCAGTTTGCGCCAATCCCTGCGGGATTTGGCACCGTGTTTTTCCTCCAGCCACTGACCCGCGCCGTAGACCTGCAAACCTGTGCTATCGACCAAAACGTGGACGGGCTCCTTCTTGGGGATGCGATCATCGTACCGCTTATACGGCGCGCGCGGCTTGCTTGCATGACGGCTCAGGGTCGTGTGATCGGGAACGGCGAGATCCAGTCCAATCAGCTTCAGCACCGAGGTCAAGAAGCCTTCGGTCTGCCGCAGGCGCAAGCCGAACACCAGTCCCAGCGTCAAGGCGGTCTCGATCGCCAGCTCGGAATAGCGCGGCTGGCCACCACGCGTCCTGCGCTTCGGCGCCTGCCAGGACGACAGTGCTTGCGGCGTCAACCAAAGCGTCAGACTTCCGCGCCGACGAAGGCCTGCTTCGTACTCCGGCCAGTTCGTCACCTTGAACTGCATCTTATACGGGTTCTCACTGATCAAAACTCATTTGCCCACTCTCTGCGGCCGATGGACATGATGCGCCAAGGCTGGCTTTCGAGCTTTCGCCAGGCATCGCAGCAATGAGCGACGATATCGTCGTAGGATTTAAAGATGCGGTTCGACAGCCAATTTTCGCGCATGAATAGCCAGAGGTTTTCGACCGGGTTCAGCTCGGGTGATTTCGGCGGGAGTGGCAGGATGGTGATGTTTTCAGGCACGACGAGATTGTTGGACATGTGCCAGCCTGCTTGATCCATGATGAGGACGGCGTGGGCATCCTCGTCGACATGGCGGGCGATCTCGGCTAGGTGTTGCGTCATCGCGTGGGTGTCGCACCACGGCATGACAAGAGCTGCCGCTTTACCGAGCTTGGGGCAGATTGCACCGAAGATATAGGCCGACCTTGTGCGTTGATCATGCGGCGCGGATGGCCGCGTTCCGCGCTTGGCCCAGCGGCGCGTGATCTTGTTCTTCTGCCCGATACGGGCCTCATCCTGAAACCAAATCTCTAGGCGCTTTCCTTGGGCCGCTCCGGCGGCAATTTCTGCCACTGCGGTCGGAAAACTTTTTTAAAATCCTCTATAGCTTGAGGGTCTTGCGCATGATGTTTGGGCCTGGCAGCAAGCTTGCGATAGCCCATGGCCCGGACTTCACGGCTCAGCGTTTGCTCGCTTACTGAAACGCGAAACTCTTCCCGAAGCCATTGAGCCAGGTCGCACAGACGCCAGCGAACAACGCCGTCGAGATAGGGCGTCGGACCACGCTCGACGGCCAGCGCCAAAGCCGCACGTTGTTGATCATTCAACCGCGACTGCTGACCGGGAGCCTTGCCATTGACCAGGCCCTGGGGACCGCGTTCATTGAAGCGTATGACCCAGTCCCGAACGATCTGGAGCGTCACATTGCCGAGACGGGCGGCATCTGAGCGTGAGCCACCGTCGTAGATAGAGGCTAATGCCAACAGGCGTCGTACCTGGCTTGCATCCTTCGTCTGCCGCGCCAGACGCCGGAGACGTTCACCATCAAAATCTTCACGTAGCGAAACCCCTGATCGCATGGCAGACCTCCCGTTTGCGACAGAGATTCAGATTCACCGCGTTTTGGGAAGGCCAAAGAGTCGAAATCAGCGAGGCTGCGTATTAGGAAATATTTAGTAACCAGCCTGCCTTTTAGGATACAATTAGGTATCGTTTCCAGCCCGCTCGCCTATGCATGTGACGCTCTACAAATCCAAACTGGATCAGGAGGCAGTCATTAAGCACGTTATGGTCGTCGATGACGATGAATCAGTTCGAAATTTCCTCACGGACTATCTAGTAGCGCATGAGCTCCGTGTAACAGCGACGGCAACGGGTCGCGCTGCTACGGAAGTTCTGTAAGCGAGTAGGCCACCCCACGTATCTTTCGGACAGCTGATCGGCGATTTTCTGCATGAGTCATGCGGAGAATCCTATGAGCGACAATGTGAATCACCCTCGAACCTTTGAGGTTTTGACTGCGG
>Ga0247741_1000099_pt1 | contig 63993 bp, 66 predicted proteins | sample UWRJL213509R2_FD_180945 | JGI IMG/M metagenome (GOLD analysis project Ga0247741, IMG submission 180945) | Plant litter microbial communities from Arlington Agricultural Research Station in Wisconsin, United States - UWRJ-L213-509R-2 | ecosystem: Environmental > Terrestrial > Plant litter >... | reverse complement strand
CCTGACTGGTATCGCTGAAGCGCACATCGGTGAAACGATTGCTGACAAAGAAAACCCAGAAGCACTTCCAGTTCTTGAAATTGAAGCGCCAACACTTTCAATGTACCTTGGTCCAAACACCAGTCCATTGAAGGGCAAAGAAGCGAAGTTTAACACGAGTCGCCAAATTGGTGATCGCCTTCGCCAAGAAACTGAAACAAACGTCTCACTTCGCGTCCGTGAAGAAGGAATCGGCTTCGTCGTTTCTGGACGTGGTGAACTTCACCTTTCAGTCTTGATTGAAACACTTCGCCGTGAAGACTTCGAATTCGAAGTTGGACGTCCACAAGCCGTCACTATCGAAGAAGATGGTGAAATCAAAGAACCTGTTGAAGAACTTCTCATTGAAGTTGGTTCAGAATTCCTTGGTGCTGTTAGCCAAGAACTTGGTGTCCGCCGCGCGGCTCCAATCAAGCAAGAGACAACATCAAGTGGAACGACTCGTTCTACCTACATCATCCCGACTCGTGCGATGATTGGTCTTCGTAACCTTCTGCTCACCGCAACCAAGGGTACAGTGATCATGAACAGCCTGCCACACGGCTACCAACCACTTGGTCAAAAGCTACAGCAAAACCGTAACGGTGCCTTGATCGCAACTGAAGCTGGTGCAACCACTGCCTTCTCACTTGATAATGCATCTGCACGTGGTGAACTGTTCGTCGGCCCTGGAACAACTGTCTACCAAGGTATGATCGTTGGTATGTACAACCGTGGCGGTGACCTTGATGTCAACGTCTGTCGTGGAAAGCAACTGACGAACATGCGTACTTCATCATCTGATGGTACGATTCAGTTGACACCATTTACCGATCTGAGCCTGGAACAATCAATCGACTTCATCGAAAACGACGAACTTTTGGAAGTAACGCCAAAATCACTCCGTCTTCGCAAGCGATTCCTTGATCCTAACCAGCGCAAGCGCAACTCACAAAAAAATCAGTAGTTGCCAAGCTCTCTCGGAGAGTGCTAGACTGAGATATGACTGAGTCGAATTCCGGCGATGATATCTTTGCAAACAAAGACCCTGGTCCACCACGTGTGGCTAGGGTCTTTTTTGATCAAAGTGCTGATTGGATGGAATTTCATACCGTCAGGGCACGCCCTGTTTCGATGGCAACCGAAATGGGGAAGGTGACGTTCGACACACTGACCATGGGGGATGGGGCTGTACTGGCACCGGCCGTCTATCTTGACGAAACCGGCGAAGACAAGGTACTGGTGGATTTCGGGCGTGAGCTGGAGCCAGTTAATAATATTGTGAACGGCCAGGTTTTTGAAAGTCCCTTGCTGCGCACTCGTGAACAGAGTGAAAATATGCGTTTGGTTGAAGCGGTGCGCATGCTAGGCAAGAACCGTGATGCACTCGATATGCATCTTCGGCTGACACACGATGAATGGTCGGAAGCCGAGCGCTATCACAATAAATTGCGGCAGTTACTTGAATCCCGCAAAGAGCTATGGATACGACTTGAGGCCGGGCCGGGTGCAGACCCACACCTGGCTGGTCAAATCATGATTGCGAAGCTTGCGATATTTGTGACGGAATTTCGACATGGTGGAATGTCGATAGACGAGCAGGGTGTGCCTGGCATATTTCCGCTTGTCTACAACCACAGCGAACACCGTTTTGGCTTTATCCCAGAGCAGCTCGTGGTACCTGATCCGTGGGTGTATATCAAGCTAGATGAAGACCCTGAATACAAAAAGTCCTAAAATCACGTTCAAGCCTTGTATCACATCCTAGGGCGGCTATACTTAATATACGATGGCTCGTAAAATAAATCGCAAAATCAACATCGATCCGATAAAATCATCACTTGTCAAAACTGCTGGTGTATTGATTCGTTCGAAAAAAAGTCCCGATGAACTGTTGGGGGATTTGTTCCGTGATGTCCAAAATCAGCGTATTTACGACGACGGCAAAACATTTGTCGACCTTGTGCCAAAAAAACGCATCAATTCAATTCAAGAAGAATACAAGTTGCTAAAAAAAGACCCACTGTTTGATCTGCGTGAATTTGTGGGGCGTCACTTTTATGACCTTTCAACGACGATTCACCGCAAAGACCCGTATATCGTGAATAATAGCGACACGATTGAAGAACATATTAGCAAGCTGTGGGCTCACCTAGAGCGCCGTAACCGGATTGACCGCGGATCTTTGGGTGCATTGCCTCACACCTATATCGTGCCAGGTGGACGCTTTAGCGAGCAGTTCTACTGGGACACCTATTTTATTATGGTGGGACTGGCAGCTGAAGGTAAATGGAAGCTGATTGAAGGTATGATTAAAAACTACGCCTACATGATTCGTAAATATGGATTTATCCCGACGGCGAACCGCACGTACTTTCTGAGCCGTTCGCAGCCACCATTCTTTTCACTGATGGTGCAACTACTTGCCCAGCATAAAGGCAAAAAAGTGCTGCGTGATTATCAGCCACTCCTCGTTGCAGAGTATCGTTTTTGGATGCGCGGCCACACGAAACTACAAGACGCCGAGCATTTCGCCTTCCGGCGTGTGGCGCAGATGCCATCCGGCGCACTGCTGAATCGCTATTATGATAACAAACTAACTCCGCGACCTGAATCGATGTTTGAGGATACCGAGACGGCGAGCGTCTCCGGTACTAGGATGCCCGCTCGACTGTTCTTGCACCTTCGTGCAGCGGCCGAATCTGGTTGGGATTTTAGTTCCCGTTGGTTCCGGGACGAGGATGATATCAAGACTATTCACACTGCTGATATTATTCCGGTTGACCTGAATAGTTTGATGTACATGATGGAAGATACTATTGCCGATGCGACCAATTCGCTGCTACACCCAGTAACGGCTCGTCGCTACCGCAAAAAAGCAACCCAGCGCCGCGAAGCAATCGACCAGTATTTATGGAGCGATAGCGATAACTTTTACATGGACTATAATTTCCACCTAGGCCACACCACGAAATCATTTAGCCTTGCAGCTGTCTTTCCGCTGTATGCAGGTATTGCTTCGCACGAACAAGCCGAAGCGGTGGCAAATAAACTGCGTGATGAATTCTTGAAACCCGGTGGGTTGATTACGACACTGTATGGCAATGGTCAGCAATGGGATAGCCCGAATGGATGGGCGCCGCTGCAATGGATTGCGGTTGAAGGACTGCGCCGTTATGGCTTTGATGAACTGGCCGACGAGATTACCGCGCGCTGGATGAGGTTGGTTGAAAAAGTCTACGCCTCGTCACACCGATTGGTTGAGAAATATAACGTTGTCGACGGCGACGGACTTGGTGGCGGTGGTGAATACGCACTGCAGGATGGCTTTGGATGGACAAATGGTGTCTATCTGGCGATGAAACAGCAGCGAGATTCAAAAGAAAACTAGTAACGAACTAAAAGATCTTCTCGTTCTTTAGTTCATCAGGCAAAAATCCCTTGTCGTGTTTGAAATCAGCTTCCCATTTGTAGCCCTTGCCGTAGTCGAGGTCTTTCATGAGTTTTGTCGGTGCATTGCGTAGCTGCAAGGGGACTGGTGCGTCGTTGTACTGTTTGGCGAGTGACTGGGCGCGGTGCATGGCGTCGGTTGTCTGTCGTGATTTTTCGCTCTTTGCAAGCGCCGTCGCAACGTGAAAAAGAATATAGCTAGATTCTGGCATCCCAACACGTTCTACTGCCTGGAAGGCGTTCAGGGCGAGGCCTAGAGCACCGTTACCGGCTAGTCCGATATCTTCGGAGGCAAAAATAACCATACGGCGGGCAATGAACTTTGGGTCTTCACCGGCATCAATCATACGGGCCAGGTAGTACAGCGTTGCATCGACGTTACTGCCGCGCATACTTTTGATAAATGCCGAGATGACGTTGTAGTGCATATCGCCTTTTTTGTCGTAGCCCGGCAGGCGTTTTTGGGCGGCAGTCTTGACGATTTCGACCGTGACTTTTTTGGCCATACTGAAAGCGAGTTCTAGGTTGCCGAGTGCGACGCGGGCATCACCGCCAGATAGTTCGGCAATGTAATCAATTGCTTTGGCGTCAATACGGGCCGAGGCTTTTTCGAGCGTTACGGCGCGTTTCAAGATACCGATAACTTCTGGTTTATCAAGTGGCTCCAGTACCAGCACGCGCGTTCGACTAAGTAGTGGGGTAATCACCTCGAAACTTGGGTTTTCGGTCGTTGCGCCAATTAAGGTGATGAGGCCTGATTCGACGTGTGGCAAGAAAGCGTCCTGCTGGGCTTTGTTGAAGCGGTGGATCTCGTCGACGAATAGGATGGTTCGTAGTTGTAAGTTCCAGTTTTGGCGGGCGTGTTCGACGATACGTTCGACGTCTTTTTTGCCACTGGTGACGGCCGATATCTCAATAAATTCAGCGTTCACTTCTTTGGCGATAATGCGCGCCAGGGTAGTTTTGCCGCTACCAGGGGGTCCCCAAAGAATCAGACTGACCGGTTCGCGGTTCTTGACGATCTGCTTGAGAATCTCGTGATCACCCAGTAGATGTGTTTGGCCAATCACTTCATCGAGTGTCGAGGGACGCATTCTTTCGGCAAGTGGAACTCGTTGCATCATTCTATTATAGCCGAGTCACCCCAAAACGTTCATATCGCGCTATACTAAGGCCATAAACAGGGAGTATTCATGGAATTAGTAATCTGGACAGTCGTTATCGTCGCTATCGTATTTATTCTGAGCGGTCTGAAGGTCGTCAATCAGTACCAACGAGGGATCGTCTTGACCCTTGGTCGCTTTACTGGTGTGCGCCAACCTGGGCTACGAGTGATTGTGCCGATCTTTCAGCAAATGAGCCGCGTTGATGTTCGTTCAACGCCGATTGATATTCCCAAGCAAGAGATCATCACCAAAGATAACGTTACTGCTGGTATCGATGCGATTGTGTACTTCCGCGTGGTTGATCCAGCAAAGGCAGTCCTGGAAACAACCAACTATACCTACGCGACGAGTCAGTTTGCCCAAGCGGCACTACGTGACGTCACGGGTAACTTTGAACTTGATGAGCTGCTACAAAAACGCGAAGAAATTAGCGAACGCATTAAAGAAATCGTCGACGCCGAAACCAGCAAGTGGGGAATTGATATCGAAAACGTCAAAATGCAAAACATCGAACTGCCACAAGACATGAAACGCGCCATGGCAAAACAAGCCGAAGCCGAACGCGAACGTCGCGCTAATATTATCGGTGCAGATGGTGAAAAAGTTGCTGCCCAAAACCTCGCCGATGCAGCCGCTATCTTTGCGAAAGTACCCGGTGCACTGAATCTACGTACACTCGGAACACTAGAGCGAATTAGTACCGAACCAAGCCAAAAGACAATGATGCTATTTCCTGTTGAGCTGATTGATGCACTTCGTGGGCACAAGTAAGCACCCAAAGGCCCGCCAACGAGGCTTTACGATTGTCGAGATAGCGATAGTCGTCGTTGTTATCGGTATTCTATCTAGTATCGTTGTCGTCTCGTATAACGGCGCACAGGTGCGTGCAAAAAGTGCAGTATTGCAATCAAGGATGGAGGTCGTGAAGGCTGGACTTGATATGTATTTTTTGGACCACGGCGTCTACCCAAAGAGCGCGCCCTGGGACGCAATGGGGCTGAATGATACGACAGGGGTATGGCCGTTAAGTAACCTGGATGATGTTACTGCAGAGGATCTAAAATCACCGTTTGATACCACTGGATCGGTGACATCATTTCGTGAAGAGGGGGCCTACACCGAAGCCGCCCATGGAACGGGTGGTAAGATCGGCTACGTCTCGGTACGTGCGACAGCCTTGCAGCAAGCAGACCCGCTGCACTGGACGTGCTTTCACACAGATGACATCTGCACGGCATATCGGATCTGGTATCGCCTCGGTGATGGGACGCTAAAGACATTTGCTGGTGGCAAGAACCCACCGGAGTAGTGGCATTGTCGTCAAAATCAGGCAGGTCATCTGTTCTGTGCTTGAAAAATAGCCGACTTTCGCCTACAATAGTCCCAAGTGTGGCTCTTTAGCTCAGCTGGTAGAGCAGCGGATTGAAGATCCGCGTGTCCCCAGTTCGAGTCTGGGAGGAGCCACCAAATAAAACGTCCGATCATTGCGATCGGACTTTTTATTTGGAAAGGGTTTAAAACCCGTCTGCCCCTTGAAAAAGTCCCCTGACACCGCTATACTCTTTAGGGTATGCGGGTGTAGCTCAGCTGTTAGAGCGCATCCTTGCCAAGGATGAGGCCCAGGGTTAGAGTCCCTGTACCCGCACCAAATAAAATATCCCAACCAACGTGTTGGGATTTTTATTTGGTCTGAGTTCTGCGCATTCTAACCCTGGGCCGAATCAGAAAAATGAGCCCAGGAAGCCCGAGCGCTTCAGCGCGCTGGGGTTAGAGTCCCTGTATTCACCAATAAATTTGGTACCTATACGGCGGAGTCGCTCTTATTTGTGAAAATCTGAGGTGATCTCCCGGTAGGTATTGATAAAAGCATCGACGCACAACTCATTCCCCCTGCAGTTTTACGATATGATTAGCAGAGGTGGTATGATAGATACAAGTATAATTTCTTAACTGCAGGGAAATAATCAACTATGACAAAAATTCCGTTTAAAGTATCTTCGAGGACTGCTCGCTTAATCGGGCGAGAGAATGTTAGCAATGCAGAAGGTGCTCTAATTGAGCTAGTGAAGAACGCGCACGATGCTGATGCCACGAGCGCTTTCATCATATTTAGCGATCAGGATCTCTATATTGTAGACAATGGTAACGGTATGACAAGCGATGTCATAGAGGATGCATGGATGACTATCGGCACAGACAACAAGGAGCTTAATCCCTATACAGACAAGAAACGAGTAAAGGCGGGTGCTAAGGGCATAGGTCGCTTTGCTATGGACAGGCTTGGTAGCGCCACCTTGATGCATACTGTCCCTAAAGGAAAAAATACAGGATTTCGCTGGCAGGTAGAATGGGAGTCTTTTGAAGTAAGCTCGAAATCAATAAGCGAGATCACGGCCGACTATACTGAGGTGTCAGACCTTAATTTGGCTAGCGTGCTACCTAGTGCATACTCAAAAACTATCGGTAATTCTCTAAAGCATGGCACTGTAATCCGTATCACTGGCCTTAGTGATAAGTGGAGTAAAAATGACATCTTAAAGCTTTACGAGAATCTTGAAACACTAGTTTCTAACGTAGAGCAAGACGACTTTACTATCACTCTATTCGTTGCTGATTTTCCTAATGATTTTGGCTTGGTGAGTTCTATAACAGAAGATGACTACGACTCAAAACTGTTAGCTACCTACGATAGCAAAACCAAGACAGTCCATACTACTGTCTATCGTAATGAACTGGATGTTGCTGCGTTAAGTAAAAAGTATTCTCAAGTATTCAATTATCCATCGATGAAAGCATTTCCTTATGACTTAAAAACTTTTCAAAAAGGTAGTTACGCAAAAGACTACAGCCTTTACGAAGTTATGCCCGGCTTAAAGGACCACGCTAAGGACGTTGAGGCTTTGGGTGATTTCTCTATGACAGTAATTTTTATGAAAAACCAAGCTCCTAACGGCAAAGATTTGGAAAAATTCCCTTACAAAAATACAGACTATTCTAGACGCAAGGAGTGGCTGAGTCGTTTCGGGGGTATCAAAGTGTTTCGTGATAACTTTAGGGTTAGGCCTTATGGCGAAGTTGGCGATGACTGGCTTAGGCTTGGTGAACGAAAAGGAAAAAGTCCTGGCGGTCCTGGTCAAGCTCCAACGGGCTTTCGATTTGGAGCGAATCAACTCTCCGGAGGAGTCAATATATCTCGTATAAAGAATCTCCAACTCGAAGATAAGTCGAGTCGTGAAGGTATTAAAGAGAATGACACATTTAGTCTTTTTAAGAACGTTATATTGGAAATTATAGGTATCCTAGAGGAAGATAGAAACCACACCTTTTACCCTCTCGCAGAACTGTACAAGATTAATAACGAGAACGAAGAGAAAAAGCAGCGTGCTAAAAAAATTGCCGACCGTTTGAATAAAAAACCAACGGACACAAGTGCGCCTACGACCACCCAGCCTGCGGCTACGGAGAAAGAGGCAGAGGATCTAGCGGCTGCTTATGATGTCCTTGAAGAGGAAATCGATGATAAAAACGAAGAGATAAAAATACTTCGTAGTTTAGCAAGTGCTGGATTGATAACAGCCGCTGCAGCCCATGAATTAAGAGCGTTAGAAAATAACCTTTCTACAAGAACTAAGGATCTACGTGAATTGATAAGGCCTTATATTGATGACGAGCAACTAAAAGTGATGCGCGAGGAAGAAAACCCATTTATCTTACTAGATGACATGGAAAAGACAGACTACAGCATCAGGGAGTGGCTTAGTTACGCGTTAATGCCACTTAAGAGAGATCGTCGTAAGCTAACCTCTGTATATCTCAACGATTATTTCGATAGCCTAAAGCAAAATTGGTCAAATCTGCTTAAAGAGCGAAGGATTACCCTGAATATTCAAAGTGTAGATGATGCTGTCGTGCGACTTTTTCCTATTGATCTTGATACTATTTTCAACAACTTAATAATTAATTCCGTTGAATCATTTGCTAGAAAAAAGGATCGTGATGAAAGAAAAATAGATATTTCTTGCAGTTTAGAATCTGCTAAGTATGTCATTACCTACGTTGATAACGGAGCAGGTTTAGATGACAGCTTTAAGGTAAATCCAGATCAGATATTTCTCCCTCAAAAAACAACTAAGCGCGATAATACTGGCAAAGCAATTGGCACAGGCATGGGTATGTATCTGGTAAAAAGCATAATAGATGAGAACAAAGGTGAACTCAACCTTATTGAGAATCCGAATGGTTTCTCGATTACACTTGAGCTACCTCGAGGGAAAAAATCATGAGTTTACTTAAGCTAATGTATATCGATGAAGATAGTGGCGAGGTGCGCCAATTCAAGCGAAAGTTTCTGGATGTATTTGAAGTTGAAACCGTCGATTTTACTGACATTCAACTACCTAGTCTGCTTACAAAGTTAAATGAAAAACAATTCGATTACCTGATAGTCGACTACCACCTTAACGATATGAGCGGGTGTGGTTTTGACGGTGATGTGATTTTAGTAGATTTCTTAAAAAGGTTTCCCCATTTTCCTACTATGCTCCTTACTAACCAGGACGAAGGTGCTATTGAGAGCATAAAAGGGTTTGATGTAGAAAAGGTTCGCAGCAAAAAAGAATATTTGAGTGATGAACTAAGACCTGCATTTAGTGCTCGAATAAAAGCAAAGGTTGGTCAATATCAGAGAGGGATCAGAGAGGCTGAAGAGAAGCTGGAGCAACTCGCTGAAAAGAGGGCTTTAGGAACTGGCCTTTCGGCGGATGAGGAAGATGAATCGATACGACTTGATGACTTTCTTGATGAAACACTTGATGCGAATGCTCGTACTATTCCTAAGGAGGTCATCTCTAGTACTAATGAAACACGACTTGGTGAATTACTAACAAAGACCGATGATCTAATTGAGAGACTAAAAAAGTATGAAGACATTTCGAAATAGCCATCCGCAAAGAACATACTCTGGAACGCGCAAGACAAATTATCAGGATTATCGAACGCAATTAGCAGAAGATTTCAATCATAGATGTGGCTATACTGATTGCCGGGATATGTGGTGGGCTGGTGGGTTTCAAATCGATCACTTTGCACCGCAGAAGCCAAAGGTTACAGATCCAGCGAAGCTTGCAAAATTTACAGACCTGGAAACAGATTATCGAAACTTGGTTTATGCTTGCCCACAAATCAATCGTGCAAAAAGTAATGATTGGGCGACAGACGACCCCGAAAAGTCTACAAATGAAGTTATGGGTTATTACGATCCTTGTCAGGATTTTAATGTGTATTTTGAGAGAACGGACACGGGTGGCATCATGCCAAAAACTGATCCAATTGCAGAATATATGTGGCGAAAGTTAAAACTATATCTTAGACGCTACGAGTTCTTTTGGAGACTCGATCAACTGCATGATAGGTTGATAGAACTTCATCGACTCCATGATTTATCTGGTTTGCCGGATGAGTCTAGGCAAGAGATTGTACAAGCAGTTTTCGATCTCGACAAAGAGTTTACTAGTTACCTGCAGTACCTCTCGGGAAATTATAATCAGATAGCATAATGATAAAAAATAATGATAAAAAAGAATCTGGTGCATACTACACGCCACCACTCCTGGCGGATTTTATTGCTTACCATCTGTTTGGTGATATAAGCGAATACAGCTTTCCAAAAAGTATTAATGTATTAGAGCCGAGTGCTGGTGATGGGGTGTTTTTTGACGCTCTATTTGATAACCAGTTCTTTAAAAATAGATTCAAGAAACTTCCAAAGATGCAGTTAACTGCAGTTGAATATGATCCAATGGCCTATGATGTCCTGAAGTATAGAACTCAGAGCTACAAAACCAAGTCGAACACTATAGAATACATCAATAAAGATTATTTAAAGTTTCAACAGGAGAATCAACAAAAATTCGATTTAATAATCGGTAATCCACCTTACATTAAAAGTAGCACGCTTACAAAAGAACAGGTGGAGATATGCGAAAGTATACATAAGGCATCCAATCTAAGTCCCAAAAAAATTAAAAATATTTGGACTAGTTTTTTAGTTAGTGGGGTTCAATCTTTAAGCGATGCAGGTATGTTGTGCTTCGTGCTACCCGCTGAGTTATTACAGGTCATTTATGCAAAAGAAATCAGGGACTACTTAAAAGATGAATTTGAGAAGATTGAAATCTTTACATTTAATGAACTCGTTTTTGCGGACATAGAACAAGATGCGATTATTCTTTTTTGCTCAAAGAAAGGTAAAGAAGGTGTGTCATTCTATCACGTAGATAGACTGCAGCAGTTAGAAGAGCCGTCTTATGTCTCGGACCATAGTAATGTTCACCGTAAAACGCTTGATAAGTGGACTAACTACATACTATCCGATGGAGAGCTGCGCTTCCTGGATGGGTTGAGGCAAAACCTTAAGCTTGAGCCTATTAAAAACTATTGTAGCGCCGTTGTTGGTGTCGTCACGGCAGCAAATAGTTTCTTTATCGTTAATGATGATTTAGTTCAAACAAAATCCCTGTCAGATATCAGCACTCCTATGCTCCAAAAAGGTCTTCATCGAGCTTCAGGGCTTGAGCTAACAAGAGCTGATCTGCGGAATGTAGCCGAACTTGGTATACCTACAAACTTTTTGGCTTTTGACAATGAATCGCAGAATAATTTCTCTTTGTCGCTGAAGGATTATATTCGAGAAGGTGAAGCACAATCATTCCATACTCGATATAAGATGTTATTGCGTGATCATTGGTACTATGTGCCGTCTGTGTGGGTATCTGAGGGCTTCTTTACGAAACGTTCAAGCCTATTCCCAAGAATGTATATCAATACCGCAGAAGCGTTGGTCACGGACTCTTTTTATAGAATCAAGATGAACGACAATTACAATATCAAAGACTTGGTATTTTCATTTCATAACACCCTCTCGTTTATCTATGCCGAACTTGAAGGTAGGTATTACGGCGGTGGTGTTCTTGAGCTTATGCCTAACGAGTATAAGAATCTTCCGGTGCCGTTTGTAAAAAAAGTATCTGCCAAGCAACTCAAGCGGTTTGACGCGTTACTCAGGAGAAATGCAAAAATTAGCGAAATTCTTCAATACACAAATGAAGTAATCCTCAAAGATTGCTATGGTGTGAGTAGCGAAGATATAGAGACTTTAGGAGATATTTACCAAAAACTTCTAACCAGGAGACTTAAGAAACAAGCCTTTGTGTATTAACTAATTAGAGTTTTTTGCAGTATGTAATAAGTTGAGGTAGATCGGGGTTTTTGTTACTCAAGAGTATCATGAAGCCACCTCATCCCTGATTTTGTGTAAAATAATTGAAAGTGTTGCACCTAGTATTCTACTTTTCTCCAAATAGCGTATATACTAGTCAGGCGTTATAATAAAACGAGTCCGCAATTATAAATTACTCAGAGGAGACAGATATGGCTACAGGATATTGCGTTAAGTGTAAGGAAAAAGGCGTTGAGTTGTCAGCACCAGAAATTCACCAAACTGCAAAAGGTGGTTTCATGGCCAAGGGAAAGCACGAAAAGTGTGGCACAACTGTTTGTGCAATGATGTCTAAAGACAATGCCGACAAAGAACTAGAAGCGGGTGCAAAGAAAGCCTACTAGGCTTCTTGCGAAGGTAGTGTCAAGCGACCTACTCTCGAAACAACCCGATACCAACTACAAGAGGCGCCCTTACCAGCGCCTCTTTGTTTTTGCTATGATTAATATATGAGTAATTCCAATAAAAAGACTATTGTTCCTGGAGGGGTAGCAGAATATATCCTAGAATATCCTAGTGAAATCCAGGACAAGCTAAATACAATGCGATCTGCTATTCGTAAGGTTGCACCCGATGCGGTTGAAACAGTAAGTTACTTTGGTATTCCGGGCTATAGCTACGCAGGCTATGACTATAACGGTATGTTCGCTTGGTTTAGTTACAAAACTCCTTTTGTGAGGCTTCATGTCCGGCCACCCGTGGCAAAAAATCACACGAAAGAGCTTGAGGGCTGCAAAATCACCGCAGGCATCATCGGTTTTCCTGAAAAAAGCGATCTGTCCGCCGCGCCTATTACGAAATTAGTAAAGGCGAGCTTGGACCAAATGATAAACAGCGCCGCTCAATAAGGCAACACTCAGTAGCGAGGGCTAAAATTAGTAAGGACAACCCAAGCGAAAGGAGTGTGAAGCATGGCAAAATATATCGATGGATTTGTACTAGTAGTACCAAAAGGAAAAGAAGCCGAATACCAGAAAATGGCCGAAGAAGGGCGTGACTCGTGGATCAAGCACGGTGCGCTAGAATATTTCGAGTCTCGAGGCGATGACCTCAAGCCGCAGGAAATGGGAGATGAAAAATCACGCAGTTTTACGGAAATGGCGAATGCAAATAGCGACGAAAACGTATGGTTCTCGTTTATAGTATTCAACTCTAAAGAACACCGTGATGAAGTAAACAAAAAAGTCATGGATGATATGAATGAAAAATACGAAGGACAAACTGATGTTTCAATGCCGTTTGATATGAAGAAGATGGCATATGGAGGGTTCGAGGTAGCAGTCGAAGGATAGTGGCGTAGAATAAGACTATATGAACAAACAAACAACCCCGCGATCCATGGCTAAAGCTTTCTTATTCGACTACGACGGGGTCACAACCGCAGGGGTAAACGATCAGCTGGTCGCACAAAGATTATCCAACAATCTCGGTGTATCGGAGCTGCTGGCTGCGCAGTGGCTACGGCCCATCTGGCTACCACTTTTAGCTGGGACGATATCGAGTGATCAAATGTGGATGGAAGTTGAACGAAGTTATGGGCAGCCAATAGCACTCGCCCAGCGCGATATATGGTTTGGGTGGGATGAGCTGACGCCACTACCTGAAATGATCGAGCTGGTCCAAAGGCTGAAATCAAAGGGCTACCCTGTCGGTCTATTGTCTAATGTGACGGCCCAGAGTGCAGAAATTATCAAGCATCACGGTGGCTACGACGAGTTCGACTTCCTAGTGCTGAGCTGTGACGTCGGTAGCAACAAGCCTGGTCCGGAAATATATCGGGTCGCACTGGAAAAGTTGGGGCACATCCTTCCTGAAGATATCGTTTTTCTGGATGATCGAGAAAGCAACGTGCTTGCCGCAACTGGTGTCGGACTGAAGGCGCTGTTGGTTACAAACCATGCCGAAACAATCGATGAGGTCGGTAGACTGATTGGCCGATGAAAGCTGTCATCTATACGAAATACGGGCCCCCAGAAGTCTTGCATATAGTAGACATTGAAAAACCAACACCAAAAAGCGATGAGGTCTTAATTAAGGTTCATGCCTCTACGCTGAACCGGACGGATTGTGGGTTTCGCAGCGCGAATTACTTTGTGTCGAGATTCGTGACCGGTCTAGTTAAACCGAAACGCGTTATTTCCGGCAGTGAATTTGCCGGCAAAATTGTTGCCGTGGGCGCTGACGTGACGACGTATAAAGTCGGTGATGACGTCTTCGGCTTTGATGACGTTGGCGGCGGTGCGCACGCCGAATACGTCGTGAAGCCTGCCGATGGGCCGCTTGCGGTGATGCCTACGGGATATACCTACGAGGCACTCGCTCCAGCGGCCGAAGGGGCAACCTATGCCCTAAATGTCATTAACGCCGCCGGGGTTTCCAAGGGCCAGAAGGTACTTGTCTATGGTGCCTCCGGTGCTATTGGTTCGGCTGCTGTTCAGATACTAAAGCACCTGGGTGCAGAAGTGACCGCTGTCTGCGGCACGAAAAGCATCAAACGGGTGCAATCCCTAGGGGCAGACCAGGTGATCGATTACCAGACTCAAGACTTTACCGATACACGCGACACGTACAGTCTTGTTTTGGATGCGGTGGGCAAGAGCTCGTATGGAGTCTGCAAGAAACTGCTGACGCCTGATGGTAGTTACTGTTCTTCGGAACTTGGAGTAGGCGGCCAAAACCCGCTACTGGCCATTTGGTTTGGTATGACGGGAAGTCGCAAAGTCCTATTCCCTATACCCAAGATCAATAAAGCGAATACAGACTACATAAAAAGGCTGATTGAATTAGGCGCGTACACACCACTAATAGACCGCGTATTTGCGATGGATGATATCGTCGAAGCTGCAAAATACGTTGAGTCGGGTCAAAAGGTCGGCAACGTCGTCATCACGATATAGTCTAGGCACGTTATGGGAAAAATGTAAGAATTCTCACAGTATTATTGTAGGATTATCTTATACTGAGGACATGTAACTAAGGAGGTGGACATGAAGCTGAAATTACTGGGCGTCGCAGTGGTGTCTTTGCTGCTGTCCTTATTTGTTTTCGTCGGTGTGACGAACGCGCAGGTGTTCAAAACGGGCGATTCGCCAACTATCACGAGTAGCGATACGGTCGACGGGTCTGCCTATATGTCAGGCTCGACAATCGATGTTGCTGGTAACGTCAACGGTGACCTGTACTGTGCGGGACAAAATGTCACAATTAGCGGTACGATTGATGGCGATATTCTGTGTGCGGCACAGACGATTAGTGTCACCGGTCAAGTGACCGGTAATATTCGCATAGCCGCGCAAACTATCAATATGAGTGGTACAGTCGGCAAAAGTGCGACCCTGATGGGTCAAACGATACGGATTGAAAGTCAGGGACGGATTGGCCAGGACGCGACGCTGACAGGCCAGGATGTTGCGGTGAATGGGCAAATAGTGCGTGACCTAGTAGTCGCATCGGCAGTCACGACGATTGACACGACAATTGGGCGAAATGTGACGGCAAATACGGCCAATTTACGACTAGGATCGGTTGCTGTTATCCAAGGGACACTTAACTACACCAGTCCACAGGAATTATCTCAAGCATCTGGCGCGGCGGTTGTAGGGGAGGTGAATTACACCCAGGCCACTCAGCAAAAGCCTGAAAACGTCTATGCCTACAATGCCATCGGCGCGTTGGTATGGGTGCTGATGTTACTCGTGAGCGCGCTGATCTTTGCGCTGCTGTTCCCGCAAACGCTACGTGATGTAACGAATAAAAGTGTTACTTCGCCGCTGTATGTACTGATCAATATGGCTGTTGGGTTCGTGGCTGGGATTGTCATTCCTTTCGCGGTATTCTTCCTGATTATCACAGTACTGGGTATTCCGTTCGCTTTCGTCGTCGTGCTGGCGTGGTTACTTATCTTGGCGCTCAGTGGCGTATTCGCAGCCTACTACGTTGGTCGTATCGTTTGGAGAAGGCAGACCAATGTTGTGCTGAGCATGGTCGTGGGGACGGGCATCCTCGTCCTACTATCGGTGATCCCGATACTGAATATACTGGTCGTCTTCCTGAGCGTCGTGTACGGCACCGGGGCACAATTGATGCGACTCAAGGATACGTTCGTCAAGCCACAGTATGACGTGTAGCGACACCACATTAACACTACATCATTTGTCAAATATCGTTGTAATAACTAACAACTTCTATTATGAAGAAATCGATTCTCTGTTACAGTCCTGACCGGAACTAATTAAAGAGAACGGGACGTAACAATGGGAAATAATACTAAAGAGCGCTTGGCATTCGCGGCAATGATGACATTCGGCATGGTGCTTGTGATGTGTTCGTACAATGTAATCCTGGCCGTTGGATTTACTATTGATGCGGTGCTGGGCATACTGACGCATATACTGCCGATATTTATCGTCGCCTTTGCTGTAGAGATGCTGGTCGTTAATCATAACGTTAAAAGACTACACAAGCTGGTGGTGTCGCCGGACGACCCACAGTTCAAACATATTATCGTCATGGCGGGCATGATGGTCGTTGCTATGTGTATATTGATGTCTTTGTATGCGACGCTAGTAAATCAAGGAACAGGTCCTCACTTTTGGGCGGATTATGCGCTTGCAGTTGGGCGAAACTTGCCCGTTGCATTGGTCGCACAGCTTGTTGTGATTGGTCCGTTAGTACGCATGGTTCATATGCGAATGTTTGCGACCAGTACGCTCACCTCCTAGATCTAAGGAGGTGCCCGGATCTCTTGACTCGATTCCGCCCATGCTTCATAGTTATCAACACAAATGTGGGCAGCTCTTACACACGATAGGTCTCTAGGTTACCCCCGACAGGGTTTTACTATCGTCGAGCTTTTAATTGTGATTGTCGTTATTGGAATCCTAGCTGCGATTACAATCGTGGCGTTCAATGGTGTGCAGAACAAGGCCAAAGCTGGCGCCGCTCAATCTGCCGTCTCCCAGGCTAACAAAAAGATCTTAACCTACGCCGCAGAAAACGCAGACCAATATCCACCAAGCCTGGCTGCAGCTGGAGTGACTAATACCCAAGGCCTTGAGTATAGCTATAACAATGACGTCTCACCGCGAACCTACGGTGTGACGGCGACAAACGGAGCCTTTTCGTATTATGTCTCAAATACGGTGACACAACCGGCAACAGGGGGTTACGCTGGACATAGCGCGGGTGGTGTCGCGGCGATAACAAACCTTATCCTAAACCCCAAGTTGGCAGTTGGTACGGCTGGTTGGGGTTCGAGGGCATCGACTGGTGGTACGCCCAGTTCGGGACGTCTAACGGGGCAGGTTACTTTTGACCCATCGATCTCAACCGTTTATCGACTAACGCTTGGTGGCGCTGCGAGCGCTTGGTGGCGCGTTTACGTCTCTGGTGTAACTGTAACACCTGGGCAGACGTACACACTCAGTAGCTGGATTCGACCCAGTGTCGCAACTAACACGACGATGATTATTATTTGGCGAGATGGTGCGGGTAGCAGTCTATATGAAACCGCTTCGACGTCCCTTCCTCATGCGGCGGGAGTGTGGCAACGACGGTCTACTTCAGCGGTTGCGCCGGCCACCGCTGCGTCGGTACAAGTTGAAGTTAATGCGGTGAATAATGGGACAATTGGTGCGACACTTGACGCCACGGGGATGCTATTCGAGCAGTCGGCCGATCTTCATGGGTATGCCGACGGGGATACGCCCGGCTGGGTATGGAATGGCCCGTCAAATAGCGCCACATCGAGCGGTTTACCGCTTTAGTCTCTGACGACTGTGCGCAGATAGCGCGCGTACCTTATTTAGTATGCGTACTATTTTGTGTCATAATAGTAAGTGGAGATATATATTATGAAATACGTTTTATACATTATATTAGCAGTTATTGTTCTGGGATTTGGGATTACCAGCACTGCCAACGCAACTGCAACACTTCCCGCTAGTCCTCAGTATGTCGCCTTGGGCGATTCTGTCGCAGCCGGTGCTGGATTGCCATTACTGGCTGGCGCCTCGGCTGAAGATAGTTTGTGCGGTCGCTCTTCGGCGGCGTACTCGCAGCAAGTTGCGAGTAGTCTTGGTACGGATGTGACATTGCTTGCCTGTAGCGGCGCAAAGGTAGACGAGGGTATCTATGGGCCGCAGACGCGAAAGGGGAGCGTGCTGACTGCCCAGCTAGACCAGGCGTTTAGCACCGGCAAGCCTGATGTCATTACTGTCACCATTGGTGCTAATGATGCACGATGGATAGAATTTATGACCAAATGCTACATCACGACATGTGGCACGAGGTTTGATGACGCGGCGGCAAAAGTCTTGCGCGCAGATCTGCGAGTTGAGCTTGCGGCCATGTTATACAAGGTGAAAAGCCTCAGCGGCACCGATACTCCTCCAAAAGTTTTGATTAGCGGCTATTACACTCCACTCGCATCAACTGAATGCCTGGGCGCAAACCGTATCACGCCGACCGAACTGTCGTGGATCAAGACGCAAACGGCCAACCTTAACCAAGCAATCCGCAGCGTGACACCGTATGCATCGTATGCAACCTATGTCCCTGTTGATTTCACCGGTCACGAGCTGTGTTCGGCCGACCCTTGGGTCCAAGCAATTACAGCCACGGCTCCACTACACCCAACAGTCGATGGGCAGGCTGCAATGGCACAGGCTTTTACTAACAGTATCGCGTCAATGACGCCAACAACAACCAAGACGAGCCAATATATGCACTATCAAAGAATGGGAACGTGGTGAGGCGATGAAAAAGTGGCTGACGGTAATTATATTATCGTTTGCCCAATTTGTGATGGTGCTTGATAGTACGGTCATGAACGTCTCTATATCAACGGTCGTAAAGGATCTGGACACAACTGTCGGGGCGATGCAGGGTGCCATTACGTTCTATACGTTAACGATGGCCGCGTTGATGCTGCTTGGTGGTAAGTTGGGTGACGTTTGGGGGCGCAAGCGAGCGTTGATTATAGGGTCATATGTTTATGCCGCAGGATCGCTGATTACTGGTTTAAGTGTTAGCTTTGGGATGCTGTTTATTGGTTGGTCGATCATCGAGGGATTGGGTGCAATCTTAATTATTCCAGCAATTGCGGCGCTGGTTGCAACGACCTATACGGGCAAAGATAGGGTCAAGGCTTTTGCTATTATTGGTGCTGTATCGGGTGCGGCCGCCGCGGCCGGGCCATTGATTGGAGGGTTCGTGACAACCTACCTTGATTGGCGTTACGTATTTATTGCAGAAGTAGTGATTATGGCCGGTGTGCTGTTTTGTACGCGCTACATTGCCGATGCGCCACGCGCAAAAAACATACCAAAAATTGATATTCCGAGTGTTGCCCTGTCGGCGGGTGGGTTGGTGTTGATTGTGTTCGGTATGTTGCAGAGTTCGCAGTGGGGTTGGATAGAACCACGCGCCATCCCGCAGATTGCTGGCTATGATGTTGCTCCGTTCGGAATATCACTCGTCGCCTACCTCATCCTGCTAGGCATAGTCATTTTGCACCGCTTTTACATACGTCAACAAAGGCTCGAGGCGCAGCACAAAAACCCGCTACTGAAAGTATCGTTATTAAAAATACCACCACTTCGTAGCGGGCTATCGGTCTTGCTGGGGCAGTACCTCGTTATCGGTGCTGTCTTCTTCGTTATTCCCATCTACCTACAAATGACGCTCGGGCTGGATGCGCTACAAACCGGCCTGAAAATCTTCCCGCTGTCGGTGGCGATCGTGTTGGCGTCAGTTTTGGGGACCAGACTTGCTAGTCGAAGATCGCCGAAACGTATTATTCGAATTGGTCAGTACCTGTTGATCGTGGGTGTTTTGGTGCTGCTGGGATCGATTAGTATTGAGCTACAAAGCCTCTACTTCGCCGTCGGTATGTTTATTCTTGGCGCCGGCGTAGGGTTGCTTGCTTCACAAATCGGCAACGTGAATATGTCAGCAGTGACCGATCGTGATTCGAGCGAAGTAGGCGGTATGCAGGGGGTATTTCAAAACCTTGGTTCATCGATGGGTACGGCTGTTATCGGGTCTATCCTTGTCGGTGTGTTGACGACCTCTTTTGTGACGGACGTGCAGAGTAGTAATCTACCAGTTGACGTTAAAACGTATGTTCAGGCAAATAGTACTCAAGGTGTGTCGATCGTTCCGGTCAGCCAAGTTGCCTCGTATGCGGAGTCGAAAGGTCTTTCGACTGAGGAGGTTGATGAAACAGTCGAGGCATATGCTAATTCGCAGATTCAAGGCCTTCGGACGGCGCTATTCGGATTGTTTATTATTGCGCTACTGAGTCTGGTATTCTCGCGGCATATCCCCGATAAATAGTTAGACCGTTTCGTCTTCGATGACGGCCTCAGAACCGTGCACGGTCAATGCGTAGATGATCGCGAAATCGATAATGATCGCGATGATAGACCAGAAGGGGTAGGCGCTAATGAACATTAGCTGGCTAAGTATGCTGACGGTTGCAACGATAATCGCTACCACTCGAGCCCAGAGTCGACCGCTAAATAGGGCGGATCCAGCAGCGATGAGGATGATACCGAGTAGCAGGTGAATGAATCCCCACGCTCCGATATTGAACAGCACGACCGTATCATTAACGACGGCGTATACCTGACTGTTGAACAGTGCGATAATCCCCATTATCGTTTGAAATGCTCCGTTCAATATGAGCAAGAAGGCTGCAAAATAAACCCAACCGACCCAACCGGTTACTTCTCTTTCTTGTCCTGAATGATGAACTACAGGTGAATGTTGTGCCATGATGAAATCTCCTTTATTTATTGCTTTATACACTGAGGCTATGCATCGTCGAACGAGCTTCTAGTGCGATGATAAGCTCTAGAATGCCCGCGATTAATGCGTAGAGTCCGAGTATCCAAATAAATGCCGTCCCAAGTACGACCGGCTGCATCAGTATAAGAATACCGGCAAGAATGGTTGCAAGCCCAACCACCCAACGGAGCGTCCTGTTTGATTCGTTGGCAGAATTTTCGCTATCGGTTGAAGCGGCTGCAATTTCCAAGACGCCTTGTGCGATTAGTGCGAGCCCGACGACCAAGATGAATGTTGCGAGGGCAAGATTAACATTCGATAGTATAAACGCACCGACGCCGATACCTATCAGACCAAGTAGTGAAACTAGCCACCAATAGCGATTTTTACCTATCGCAAAGAACCCTCCGACTAATCGGACCAGGCCATGTATGACAAGAAAGATACTGACCAAATAGATCAGTGTAATCGCCGTCATACTAGGCCAAAACAGCGCCGCGAGGCCAAATAGAATCGTGAGGACGGCGACAGTAATACTTGGCCACCAGGCTGTCGTATTGGATGATTGTATTTCGGGGGTTTCCATAATGTTCACTCCTTTTATTTCAGGTTCATTTAACCACTCACTGACCCCATGGGTCTGTAAAAAAATTAACATTTCTGATCTACTGTGTTTTTGATGATCGTCGCGACGGCATGTATACTAAGAAAGTAAACGGAGTGATTTTATGGCAAAGAGGTTGTCGGAAACGCCACAATTTACACCAAGCGAAGCGCACTTAACCGAGCGTGTGGCCACGCTCGAGCAAGCTGTACAATCTCTCCAAACCCATCACCCGTCTTCACCCTACCGATCGTTCTTTAGATACCTTCTGGTCGCTCTACTGATACTACTGAGTGTTCTTTCGTTGAACCTGGCTATTGCCTCAATCTGGCTCAAGCGCAGCGTTATTCAGACCGATTCATGGACCGCGCGGTCCACCGAGCTGCTACAGAACCAGTCAGTCAGAACTGACATTGCTACAAAAATTACCAATGAAATATTTACCTCGACCGACATCGAACGGGTGGTGACCGATGCGGTTCCGCCGCGGCTGGCCAACGTAACGCCTGCGCTGGTGGCGAGTTTACGTCAACAGACGATTAATAAAACATCAGAGATCTTGGCTTCCGAGCAATTTCAGACATTTTGGAAGAATGCTACGGCAAGTGCGCATAGCGGTATTGTTGCGAGCCTCGAAAATGGGGGCGCGGCACCCGAGAATACCGATCAGTATATTATCTATATCGACGATGATCAGCTCCTGCTGAACTTGAAGCCTATTGTTCAAAATGCGCAGGCGAAACTTGCTGATGCCGGCCTTGGCTTTGTGTCGAATATTAATACAGCCGCCATTGATCGAACAGTCACCCTGACGCAGATCCAATCTTTGCCAAGAATTCTGGCGGCATTTAATTTGATTGATAAATCGGCACCACTATTCGGTCTTATTGCGATCCTGTGCGGCGCGGGCGCACTTGCGTTAAGTCGACGTCGACAGAAAACGGTCATCGCACTGGGCGTGACAATTATCGCGATAATGATAATGAATGTCCAAGGACTCACTATTGCCCAGTATCCGTTTATTCAACAGTTTGCCTCGCTTGATGCCGTCTCGACATCGACCGCAACTGCCGTATATACACTATTTGTCGAAGGGTTGATTGGGCTGAGTCGACTCGTTATTGTGTTGGCCGTTATCGTACTAATTGTCGCTTTCCTATGCGGGCCGAGTGCGTTGGCACGCACAACGAGAAGCTTTATCAACCGGGTATCGGGGCCAAAGAAATCATCTGGTTTTCTAAGTTTGATCGCTAAATACAAGACGGTCATTGTATCCACGGTTGCGGCAGTATCCGCGCTACTTGTTGTCTTCCCGCCGATTTCCGGGCAGGTATTCCCAGTTGTCCTTGTAACGATAGCAAGCTTGTTATCGCTATGGGTCTACTCGTTACATGCACTACCTCGCACGGAGGCGCCGTAAATATGGTGCATGTGCCTGCAATTCAAGCAAACAACTTAACGAAAGATTTCGGGGGGCAAGAGGCCGTCTCGCAGGTATCGCTGAATATCAAACAGGGTGAGATTTATGGATTCTTGGGACCAAATGGTGCGGGTAAATCAACGACCATCAAGATGCTGGTGACGCTTATCGAACCGACGTCGGGGTCGGTTAAAATACTGGGCCATGATTCCGTGGATGATGCAGATGCGGTGCGCCTAGGCATCGGGGTTGCCTTGCAGGAGGCGGCGCTCGATATGAGCCAAAAAGGGATTGAGTTCTTGAAGATGCAGGCTCGTCTGTACGGGATTCGTGGTCGACAGGTAGACGAGCGCGTCGAAGAGCTGCGCAGTCTAATTGATATCGGCGAGGCGTTGAATCAGCCGATAAAGTCATATTCTGGCGGCATGAAGCGACGACTAGATGTAGCGGCGGCATTAATACACAATCCAAAAATTCTTTTTTTGGACGAGCCGACGACAGGACTCGATCCAGTCAGCCGTGCAAAGGTCTGGCAGGAAGTCCGTCGGCTGAACAAACAGCTAGGGATGACAATATTCTTAACAACACAGTACCTCGAAGAAGCCGATCAACTCGCTGATCGGATTGGTATTATCGACAAGGGGAGTATCGTTGCCGAGGGGACGCCGACCGAGCTGAAGCGACGATCTGGCAAAGATCAGATTGTCGTCACCGCTCCGTCGCAGCCGGTTGCGGTATTGAAACTACTCGGCAAAATAAAAGGCATTAGTAAGGTTGATCAGCATGACGGCGAGATAGTACTCTCGTCGTCACATGGGTCGGCGGCGATTGCGCGGGTTGCAATTGAACTTGAAAAACAAAAGGTGCCTATTCAGCAGTTGACGTTGCGCGAAACGTCGCTGGACGATGTTTTTTTGGAATATACAGGGAATCGACTTGATGCCAAACAAGGGGCGGTATCATGAACGATTTGGCTATCAAGGCAAAGCCAGCCGGTTTCTTTAGTGACTTGTGGACGGTCGCAGCACGGGCCCTGAGGGCAATCCCGAAAGAGCCAGAGTCGATCATACCGGCGCTAATCATACCGCTCTTCTTTTTCATCGTTAATGTCGGGTCACTGAGCGAGATATCCAAGTACGCCGGGGTAGATGATTTTATAGCATTCCAGCTTCCGGTTGCGATTGTGTTTGCTGTGACGGGTATTTCGCGGGCATCGGCGTTAGTGACGGATATTAAATCGGGGTATTTCGATAGACTGTTGATTTCTCCGGTCAAGCGCACCGCGCTACTGTTGGGGTTGATGATTGCCGACTTGGCGCTGGTGATTGCGCTATCGATTCCGGTCATCATCTTGGGGGCACTGCTGGGTGTGGAGTTTGTCACGGGGCTTGCTGGTATTTTGATGTTCTTGGCACTGGCAGGGTTATGGGGTTTGGCGTTCACGGGCTTTCCCTATGCAATTGCCCTAAAGACAGGCAATCCGGCTGCAGTCAACTCGTCGTTTTTGCTGTTCTTTCCATTTGCATTCCTGACGACCAGTTTTTTGCCCCTCGATGCTTTGACGGGGTGGTTGCGGACGGTCGCGCAGTTTAACCCAGTGACGTACCTACTGGATGGATTGCGGAGCCTTATCTACGGAGGTTGGCAGTGGGACAAGCTGGGGCTGGCGCTACTGGCTATTTTTGCAGTGTTAACCGTATCGTTCACGATGGCATTCTTGGCGTTACGTGGACGCGTGACAAGTCGATAATTTTATTGGGTGAGTGATGGATCGAGTAGCTTGAATCGACAGACGCTCGCATTGCCATCGGTCCATGTCTGCAATATATCACCTGGACATTTGCCGCCAAAAAAGAAGTCGTAGACGTAGCTTGGTTTGTCGGCGCTCGTCCATTCAACCATTGGGCCAACTCCATTTTCAATCGCAGGGCAATCCCAATCGACGATACAGCGTGATTTCCCAGGTAAGGCACCAACTGTCTCGAGCTGTTGCATGAGCGTTTCATCGCCGTAGGCAATCGGTTCATTCGGTTGGGGTCCTGCGCCTTTGACGCCGCTTGGGCCCATGACGGCATAGACGTTCCAGCAAGCATCATAATTAAAATCTCGTCCAAGGCAGAATTCACGCGCGGCCCCACCCGGTTGTGTTGCGGGGCGCGGCGGATATTCGCCATTTTTGGCGTAATAGAGTTCAAATAGGTCTCGCCACGAACTAAGCTGGGCGGCTTTATGGGCGTTAAGCGCCGTTTTCTGGGCATTGTTATAGCCGACGATGGTGATCGCAGTCAGGATACCGACAACGGCAATCACTACGACGAGTTCGACTATGGTAAAGCCTTTGGATCGGTCGTTCTTTTTTCTGTTCATTGGTACTAGTACTATGCTCTATACAGCTTATGTTTTCAAGGTGTTGGTGCTTGCCTGTGCTGTGCGTCGTGCGCAGAAATGATGGTTTGGTTATTTGACCTTGATACCGGCTTCGCTGGCGAGTGACGGCGCTAGTTGCATTAGCTGATCGTAACTGATAGTGACGCCTTTGAGGCTACTTACGCCCTTGATGCCCTCGATCTGTGACTTTGAGATATCGACCGCATTCATTCGTGCGCTCGCAAAGGTGATGCTGTTGATAGTGCAATTAATAAATTCAACATTTTTGAGTGTCGCGTTATAGAAATCTGCGTCGTCAATGATGCAGCCGTCAAACAAGATATTTTCAAACCGCGAGAAGCGAAAATTGACTAGTTCGAGTTTGGAATTTTTAAAGGTCACATTTTTCAGGACACTGTTAGATACGAGCATTCCGCTGCAACGCGCGCCGTCGATCATGACGACGTGCCAACTAGAGTTTGCAAACTTACTGGCAGTAAAGTTGCAGCCTTTAAATTCAGTATCGAGCACATCGAGGTGCTCGACGGCAGTATGTGTAAAGTCTGATTTGATGATCGAAGACTCGGTGATGTTTAGTAGTTTAGTGCTGATAGCCGCGAATGAATCGTTTTCAACCGAGACTTCGGATAGTGAATCGTCGCGGCGTAGGAATGTTGCGACATCGGTCAGTGTTTCGCGAGTAGCTGATAGGGTGGGTTGTAGTAACTTCATCATGTGGTCCGATCTCAGGGTTTGTTGCTGAGTTGAATATATCAGCATGTGAAATAGATAGATAGAATTGATTTTTTGAGCACAAGTGTAACACTTGCTCAACGGGTTTGATATTTAATAAAAGAGTGATCCGTGTCGGGTATAATAAAAAAATGTCCTACACGAAAATATCAGTGATTTATAATCCCAATAGTACCGGCCCGAGCCAGCAGCTTGCGCGTACATTTAAAAAAGAATTATTACGTAAACTTCCCAAGCAAGCGATTGAACTTATCGCGACTGACCATGCTGGTCACGGCGAAGAGTTGGCGTATAGGATTGCGACAACGCAAAAGAATCCACTGATTATTTCCGCCAGCGGGGACGGCGGTTATAACGAGGTGGTTAACGGTGCGTTGAAGGCACAGGCTGAAGGTGCAAACCCCACAACGGGGCTTTTGCCAGCCGGTAATGCAAACGATCACTATCATTCGCTTCATGATAAAGATCTTGTTGATGCGATTGTTGGCAGTGACACCAAACTGATTGACGTACTGCACGTTAAAGGTGTGGCCGAGGGAAAGAAGCTCTCGAGGTATGCGCATTCATATGTAGGTATTGGTGTGACGCCGTTTGTCGCCAAAGAGCTTAACAAGACGAAACTGACTGTATTTAATGAAATCGGGATTGTTGCAAAGGCCTTACTCGCCTCAGCCGCAGTCAGGTTGATTGTCGACGGCAAGAATCATCACTATGACAGTATTATCTTTAGTAATATCGACAAAATGTCAAAAGTGCTAAAGATTTCCCAGCCGTCACAGTTAACTGATGGTAAGTTCGAGGTGACGATTTTTAGACGGCGCAATAAACTCAAGCTGATTGCGGTGCTATTGCAGGCTTCCGTGGCGGGAGTCAAGGAAGACAGGCAGGTAGCAAAGTTTGATTTTGTGACGGTTAATAACACACTGATGCAGCTCGACGGTGAAATTATCACGCTCGATGCCGGTGCAAAATCAACAGTGTCGATTAAAAAGCAGATACTGCGCTGCGTAGTGTAGAATATCGTACCCTCGGTGCCTAGCTGTCTGCTATACTATGTCGAGATGGCGCGTTGGCGGAGCAGTTACGCAGCGGTCTGCAAAACCGCGTAGACGGGTGCAACTCCCGTACGTGCCTCCATATGATCTTCCGGCAGGAAGTGTCCATAGCAATCATGTTGTCTACGCGCGGATGATGGAATCGGTAGACATGAGAGACTTAAAATCTCTTGGCCTTAGGGCCGTGCGGGTTCAAGTCCCGCTCTGCGCACCAAAGTGTTATTAACTCGGTTTTTGACCGAGTTTTTGCTATACTAGGGACAGTAAATAAATGAGGAAAATATAATGTTAGTAGTGTGGATCATTCTTGCAGTCGTCGTCGTCATCGGTATCTTCTTTTGGGCAACCTATAACGGTCTTGTCACATTACGAGTGCGTGTTGAAGAAGCATGGAGCGACATTAACGTCCAACTAAAGCGACGTTTGGATCTGATTCCAAACCTGATCGAGACCGTCAAGGGTTACGCGAAGCACGAAAGTGGCGTATTCACTGCGGTTACCGAAGCACGCGCAAACGTATTGAACGCCAAAGGTGTGCAAGAAACAGCGGCTGCTGAAAACCAATTCGAAGACACTCTGAAGAGCCTCTTCGCCGTTGCTGAAGCTTACCCAGATCTAAAGGCAAGCCAAAACTTCGTTGAGTTGCAACAAGAACTCGTTGACACTGAAGATAAAATCCAAGCATCTCGCCGATTCTACAACGGTGGTGTTCGTGACCTTAATACAATGATCCAGACATTCCCAGCAAACGTTGTCGCCGGAATGTTCAAATTTGAAAACAAAGACTTCTTCGATGTTGAAGAGTCTGAACGCGCAGCAGCCAACAAACCTACTGAAGTTAAATTTTAGTCGATCTCTAAAGATTCAGTACTGGAATGGTGGGCCCGTTTTTCCTTGACCAATTTTCGCTTATCTTGGATGAGTTTGCTCGAGCGGGCGGCGGCGGTTCTGGTGGCGGATCGGGGTCTGGCGAAGGTGGAGTACTGGCCATCATTGGTGCGATTGGATACGCGCCAATGTATGGGCTTGCGAGGCTCCTAAGGCTCGGACAATACAATAAACCAGTTTGGTTGCTGTTACAGGTGGCTGGCTGGGTAATTGCGGGCCTCATTGCTGCGGCTCTAGTCGTTGCCTCGGTAATAACCGGTTCATTCACTGCTGGCTTTTATTTCTTCTTCCCGATAGCCGTTGGTGCCGTTCTTGGAATGGGGTCTGGGCTGTACTCGTGGTTCAGCAAGCTAAAACAAAGCAAAAAGGTGATAAGCGCCCTGCGTGCTGCTGAAAAAAGTGACTACAACTGGAACGAGAAAAAGCTACAGTCGTATACGGAAGGAATATTCTACAAGTTTCAAAAGGACTGGTCTGAATTTAATACCGAATCAATGGGCCGATATCTTTCGCCCAATTACCAAAATCATATTAACTTGATGTTGCATGCTTTGAACGGTGCGCATCGGGTGAATAAGATGTTAAATGTCAAAATTAAAAAATCAATGATTGTGGCAGTAACAGACTCAGACGATAACGACCAAGACACCTTCTTGATTGGGGTAAGTGCGCACGCCAATGACCAGTTAATTGATACCCGTAGCGGTAAAATGTTGTACCAAGATAAAAATGTATTTACTGAGTACTGGCGGTTTATCAGGCGGGGCAACGACTGGCTACTCGACGGCGTCGAACAGTCGACGAATAATTATTCGAAGACGCGTACTGATATCCAGACGTTTGCTCGGCAGAATAGCATGTATTATTCACCGGACTGGGGCTGGCTGTTGCTACCGGCTGACGGATATCTGTTTAGCAACGGTAAATTCGGGGTATCCGACATCAACAATCACACAATCGGGTTTGTGAACAATGTCCTGACGCAGGCCTATACCTACGAGCCAATCCATGTAAAAAACACCGTGAGCGCCGACCAATACCTTGTCATGCAAACGAACGTACCGAAGTCGTATGGGCGAATTTTGGTCAAGCGACGCTCTAGGTTTATTAATTGGCCGGTGGCTGGACTTAAGAAGATTCAGATGGAATGGGGTGAGTTTAATGCGATGTATGACGTGTACGCTAGTGACATGGAGAAGGTGACTAGTTTCGAGTTGCTAAACCCTGCATTTATGGCGCATCTCCGCGACCTGCCATTTGAAGTAAATATTGAAGTTGTTGATAGTATCGTGTACATATTTACTAAGGCATCGGCGGACATCAGCACATACAAAGCTTTGTATGATATCCTGCTGAAAGCACACAAAGAAATGAAGCTCTAATCTGCTATAATAAGGGGTAGTTATGTACAAAGCAATCGCGACAAATAAACGAAATACGCTACTAATTATGGCTGTTTTTGTCGGTCTTATCGGCGCCATCGGATGGGTCGTGAGCCTCTACTACGGTGATATCTCGGTGGCTTACTGGGTAATAGGTGTTGCGGCTGTTTATGCTTTCATCCAATACTTTATCTCGAGTAAGCTCGCGCTTGCGATGACGGGTGCAAAAGAAATTCAAAAGCGTGATAATCCACGACTATTTCGAATTGTCGAAAATCTGGCAATTACGCTTGGTATCCCAACGCCCAAAATTTATATCATTGAAGACTCGGCGCCGAACGCATTTGCAACCGGACGAGACCCAAAGCACGCCGTTGTTGCAGCGACGACTGGTTTAATGGATATTATGGATGACCGTGAACTCGAAGCAGTGATGGCGCACGAAATGGGGCACGTTCAAAACTATGACATACGCGTGAGTATGATTGCTTTTGGACTAGTTAGTGCAATTGGTATTCTGGCCGATGTTGCGATTCGTATGTTCTTTTTCGGCGGAGATCGCCGTGAAAATAATGTGCACCCAGCGGTCTTAATTGTTGGTGCTGTTGTGATCATCCTTGCGCCAATTATCGCGACGATTGTGCAACTCGCCATTAGTCGCCAACGCGAGTACCTTGCTGATGCAACCGGTGCCCTGACAACGCGTGACTCTGAAGGTCTTGCGATGGCACTTGGCAAGCTACAGACCTACGGCAAGCCAATGCAGCGACAAACTACCTCAGCCGCACACATGTTTATGAATGATCCACTGAAGCCTGGTTTCTTCTCGAAGCTATTCGCAACCCACCCGCCACTGTCTGAACGTATCAAAAGGCTTCGTGAAAATGCCGCGCAGTTCTAAAAAAAGCCTGACGATACAGCAAAAAATTATAGCGACTATCAAAAAGCCGTTTGACGCGGTTGTGGCAGCGACAGGTCGTTTCTTGGCGAGGCGTCCACACCGTAGTTTTCGCCTCACAAGGCGCCGCGACCATCAACGCTCGCTAAAAATGCCTGGGTATATTGCATTCACTCGATTTGTAAATAAGACCGTATGGAAACACCGTAAGGTATTTGTTCTTTTGGCGGTTGTCTACGCTGTACTGAGCGCGGTGTTGATCGGTATTGGCTCGCAGGACGCGTATTCATCTTTGACCTCGACATTGCAAGAAACTGGGTCTGAGGTTTTTCAAGGTAATTTTGCCGAGCTACAACAAGCTGGCCTTTTATTTGTCTCGGTGGCAAGCAGCGGGCTAACAACAACACCAACTGAAGTCCAGCAAGTTTATACGGTTATTTTGGGATTGATGATCTGGCTAGTGACTGTCTGGTTGTTGCGTAATCTTTTGGCGGGACACAAGGTGCGGCTACGCGATGGTATTTATAGCGCCGGAGCGCCAATTATTCCTACCTTCATGGTTGGGTTGGTGATGGTCGTGCAGCTTCTACCACTCGGCATCGCAGCGCTAGGGTATAGCGCGGCAAGTGCGAGCGGGTTGTTGGACGGCGGGGTTGAAGCGATGTTGTTTTGGTTTGCCGCTGCGCTGCTAACGATTATGTCGCTATACTGGGTGACGAGTACGTTCTTTGCTATGGTAATCGTGACACTACCTGGTATGTATCCAGGGCGGGCCCTGAAAACTGCTGGTGATATGGTTGTTGGCCGCCGACTTCGGATTTTGACCCGAGTGGTATGGATGTTTGTGTGTATTGGTGTGGCTTGGGCGCTGATCTTGATTCCAGTTATTCTGATCGACTCTGGTCTCAAGCAATTATGGACACAAATTGAGTGGATTCCCATCGTTCCTACGGTGTTGACAGTTCTTGGTGTGTCCTCGATTGTCTGGTCTGCAAGTTATATATATTTGTTATATAGAAGGGTTGTTGATGATGACGCAAAACCAGCTTAGCCAGCGCGCGAAAGAGTTACGTGAATTATTATCAAGCTATAGCTATGACTACCATGTTCGTGATGAGCCGGCGGTAAGCGACGCGGTATACGATAGCTTGTTTGCTGAACTCAAGAAAATTGAGACTGATCACCCAGAACTTGTGACGACCGATAGCCCTACCCAGCGAGTGGGCAGTGAGCTGCTCGGCGGGTTCAAGAAAGTAACGCACAGCTCTCGGATGCTGAGTCTGAACGATGTTTTTGACGCCAAAGAAGTCGCCGCATGGGTAGTGAGGATGGACAAACTATTGCCAACGACACGGCACGAATTCTTCGCCGATATCAAGATGGATGGATTGGCCTGCGCATTGGTGTATCAAGAGGGTGTACTCGTGCAAGCCGTGACGCGCGGTGATAGTTTCGTTGGTGAGGACGTGACTTCGAATGTACGTACTATCAAGAATGTTCCGCTGCGTCTGCGAGTGGCTGAAGGGTATGAAAAATTTCTCTCAGGACGCACCGAAATTCGCGGTGAAATTGTGATGCTCAAAAAAGATTTCCAGGCACTGAACGAAAAGCGCCGTGCAGCTGGTGAACCAGAGTTTGCGAACCCTAGAAATCTGGCCGCCGGCACAATTCGTCAGCTTGATCCAAAACTGGTCGCAGCGCGACCGTTATCGTTTCGAGCCTATGACATTTTACGCGATGATCCGGCAGACATCCCGACTAATATTGCTGCTTATGAAACCTTGTCAGCACTTGGGATTAGTCGTAACAAACAAGCAGCGACATTTAGGACACTCGACGGCGTCATGGAATTTATTCATAGCTGGAGTGACCGACGTCTAGCGCTGCCGTTTAATACCGATGGATTGGTCGTAAAGGTCAATGATCGAGCGCAGTTTGCCAAGCTTGGGATTGTTGGCAAGCAACCACGGGCTGCCGTGGCCTTTAAGTACGCTGCAGAGCAGGCAACGACTGTCGTGAAGGACATAGTGATCAGTATTGGCCGTACCGGCGCAGCAACGCCTGTTGCTGTCTTTGATCCGGTTGTCGTTGCGGGTACAACTGTTCAGCATGCGAGTCTTCATAACGCCGACGAGATTGCCCGGCTTGACGTACGTATCGGTGATACGGCGATTATTTTCAAAGCCGGTGATATTATTCCAAAACTTGAAAGTATCGTAGTGGAGCTTCGTCCCGAAACTGCCGAGCCATTTAATTTCGAAGCGGCACTTCACCATCAATACCCAGAGCTTTCGTTCACACGCCCCGAGGGTGAAGTTGTGTACCGCGTTGAAGGCGCAACAGGATCGTTATTGCTGACAAAAGCGGTTGAACACTTTGCTTCAAAAGGCGCACTTGATATCGATACGCTAGGTGAGAAAAACGTTATCGCATTGGTGAGTTCGGGGCTCGTAAAAGACCTGGCTGATATTTATGCCATTACCAAACAACAGCTACTAGAACTCGATCGTTTCGCTGATATCTCGGCCGGAAAGTTGATTGACGCAATTGCCGACAAACGAACACCGCTGCTTGAACGATTCGTGTATGGGCTAGGGATTCGTCACGTCGGGACGCAAACCGCAATCGACCTAGTGAATGCGTTTGGTTCACTCGAAAAGCTGCAATCTGCAACGATTGATCAGCTAAAGGCGGTGAGTGGTGTTGGCGAAATTGTCGCAGAAAGCACCGCTGCCTGGTTCGCCGATCCCGATAATGAAGCGTTGATTGCGAAGTTTGCGCAACTTGGCGTCGTGCCGACATTCGAGAAAAAAACAGGTCAGTTTGTCGGGCAGAATTTTGCTGTCACTGGAACGCTGGATTCGATGTCGCGTGACGAGGTGGCTGCCACAATTCGTGGACTCGGCGGGACGTTTCAGTCGGCTGTTGGAAAAGATACCAATTACCTTGTCGCTGGTGGTAAGGTAGGGGCAAGCAAGCTCAAAAAAGCCGAGGCCTACGGAACCACCATTTTAGATGAAGCTGCATTCTTAACCTTATTGGAGAAATAACCTATGCCCACTTTCTTTTTCAAGAAACTAGTTCGTGACCAGGTGCTACAGCGCTGCCTCGATGACACAAAGGTCCGAACGGACTACCGTATTCTTGAACAGATTGAATTCAAGGCAGAACTAATTGCCAAGATTCACGAAGAAACGAATGAGATTCCTGTTCTAGAACATGGGGATGATGAAGTCTTGTCTGAGATTGCCGATGTTCAGGCGGTGATCGATAGCTTGATCGAATCGTATGGCTATACGAAAGACGACATCATCGCGGCGCAGCGCAAGAAAGCCGCCAAAAATGGTGTCTTTGAGAAGCGCGCCTATATCTACAGCGTTGATCTTGATGATGACAGTGAATGGATCGCATACTTTCGAAAAAGCCCCGAAAAATACGAGGAGCAACTATGAGCGCCACTAATGACATCGTCGTTCCATTCGTCGCCGCGGGTATTTACCAGCACTTCAAAGGCAAGCGCTACGAAGTGGTCGGCGTCGGTCTTGACGCCGAGACGACCAAGCCGGTTGTCGTCTATGTTCCGTTGTACGAATCGAATATTCCATTTTGGGTACGCTCGTACGAAGTTTTCCTGGAATTTGTTGACGTCGACGGTGTGAAAGTACGACGATTCGAGAAGATTAATGAGTAAGCATCCAATTTTTATTACCGGAAACCAAAATAAAGTTAATTATCTTGTGAAAACGCTGGGGGTTGAACTTGAACATCACCGGTTGGACCTTGATGAAATTCAGTCGGTGAATCCGTATGAAGTAATCGGGCATAAAGTTCGCCAAGCCTATGAACTACTGCAGCAACCAGTGCTGGTTGAAGATACCTCGTTATTTTTTAACGCACTCGATGGATTGCCTGGTCCCTTTGTGAAGTTTTTCGTGAACGCAAAGAATGGCCAAGTCATCATGTGTCGGATGTTAGATGGATTTGCTGATCGCACGGCCTATGCGAGTGCAATCTATGCCTATTATGACGGTAATGAGGTGCATACTTTTCAAGGGCGACTTGACGGCACGATTGCGATGCACCCTCGCGGGGGTGGTGGGTATGGCTGGGATGGCATCTTTGAGCCCGTGGGATATGGTGGTCTGACTCGTGCCGAGCTGACACCTGAGCAGGATATTGAATCGTACATGAAGATTCGTGACTTGGCTGCGCTTAAGGCTTTCTTGCTAGCATAAGATTATGGATAAAGTGATTCGACATAGTCGCCGCGCCGTTATTGCACTTATCGGCACTGTTGTTATTTTGTTTGGAGTTGTACTGATTCCGTACCCAGGACCGGGCTGGTTGGTGGTCTTTGCTGGATTCGCCGTGCTTGCCACCGAGTTCGAATTTGCCACACGCACGCTGGCATGGCTACGCAAGAAGTACGATACGTGGGTGTTATGGGCGAAGCAGCAGCATTTGATCGTACGGCTACTCATGCTTGGGGGTACAGGGCTGGTGTTAGTGCTAACGGCCTGGCTACTCAATACGTTCGGGCTGGTTAACGGATTTTTGCAACTTGGACAAGATTGGCTGATATCACCATTGTTCATTTAGTCTGCGATACCTAAAAAAGCCAAAAAAATAACCCCTCCGAAGAGGGGTTATTTTAGCTAGTAAATTACCAGCTACGTTGGCGGAATGAACCACCATCGTTTGTGCGAGGTCGGTCTTCTTTAGGTCGAGCAAGGCTAACGTTTATTGGACGTCCGTCAAGTTCTTTACCGTTTAGTTGATCAACAGCTTTTTGGTTGTTAGCTTCGTCAGTATATTCGACGAAACCGAAACCCTTTGAACGACCACTTTCGCGGTCCATGACTACACGTGCACTAGACACTTCGCCAATTTCTTCAAAGAAAGCTTTTAGACTGTCATCGTTAGTTGCGTAAGCAAGGCTACCGATGAATAGATTTTGTGATGCCATAGTTGGATATCTTCTTTTCTTCTTCTAATTACTTGTTGTCAGATCGACCATGACGACAGTATTACGGTGAAGAGAGAGAATATCCTTATAAGATAAGCGCTCGCCGTCCACTTTGGTACGCGTTGTGCTTCTGAACGCTCTTATTTAAGCATATACTCACGAATAATACTAGACATACCCCTTAAAGTTATCTTATAAATAATACTTGCGCTTATAGTCGAAAAAAGAGATAATGTCACTATGCTGATGCGCATTGGGGCAAAGACTCTAGCGCGCGACAAAATAAACATGTCACACAAAAAAATCGGCGCCCCGGGTGGGCGCGCAGCAGCCAAATATACGTCTCCTTCAAAAGAGGCGTATTTTTGTGGTCGAGTTAGAGGTGCATGTGTCATAATAGTGCTAATGTTCAAAAACTATATACAGAAAAAACTTGAAAAGTACGTCGCAAAGTACCTTCGTCGTCATCCAGATATCAAACTTATTATTGTCACAGGATCGGTAGGCAAAACGGGGACGAAAGTCGCTATCGGAACCGTGCTATCCGAACGTTTTAGGGTCAGGCTTCACGAAGGCAACCATAATGCCGAACTAAGTGGTCCCTTGGCGATTCTAGGGATCGCGTATCCAGAGAATCTCAAGAGTATCTGGACATGGCTAGCTGTTTTTCGAGCGGCGCGTCGTCGCATTCACCAACCCTCGGATGTTGACGTTATTATCCAAGAAGTGGGGAGTGATCGAATCGGACAGGTGCCGCATTTTGGCACCTACGCACGCCCATACCTGGCTGTCGTGACCGCAGTTTCGGCCGAGCATATGGAGTTCTTCCAAACAATTGATGCCGTTGCAGCCGAAGAGCTATCTGCCGCAAACTTCAGTGAATCAGCCCTGATTAACCGCGATAATATTGATGGGGCGTATGCAGCAAAACTGACAAATCCGCAGATTAATACTTACGGCACTACCGATGCGGCTGAATTTCATTTTATTCAAGAAGATTACACGCTTCAAGACGGTTTTACTGGCTTGTTTATGGCGCAGGGCCAGCTGAATATCGGCGTCAAGGTGCAGCTTAAGGTCGCTGGTGAGCATAGCCTCCGAGCGGCGATTGCCGCTGGTGCGGTCGGGCTGAAACTAGGGATGACTGCTGATGAACTTCGCAGCGGACTCAATAAAATTCGACCAGTCAGTGGACGAATGAACATCCTTCGGGGTGTAAAAGATACGATCATTATTGACGATACCTATAATTCGAGTCCACTCGCTGCCGCTGCCGCTATTCAGGCGCTGTATGCATTGTCTGTACCACAGCGCATTGTCGTACTGGGAAGTATGAACGAACTCGGGGCGACATCGCCCGCTGAACATGCCGCGATTGGAAAATTATGCGATCCAAGCCTGATTGCCCACGTCATAACAGTTGGTGAGCAAGCGGAAACCTATCTTGCGCCTGCGGCACTTTCCAAAGGCTGTCACGTCGTGAGTTTCAAGACAGCACTCGAAGCGGGCGCCTATGCGCACAAGGTACTTGAAACAGGCGCGGCTATCTTGTTTAAGGGTTCACAGGGCGGTATTTACCTCGAAGAGGCGGTCAAAATTGTCTTGCATGCGACCGAAGAAGAGCATCAACTGGTGCGACAGTCTGCGGCATGGTTGGAAGAGAAACAAGCCTTCTTTTCGCAGTTCTAGCAAGCGAACCGCGCCACATCTGTTCTCTAGAGGGCGTCGGTTTGCTATACTAGGGTTACTATGAACCGCTATAACCCTTCCGAAATTGAACCAAAATGGCAACAGGTCTGGGAAGATCAGCACGCTAACGAAGTCAGCGCTGACTCCTCGAAAGTAAAAGCCTATGTCTCGGGTATGTTCCCGTACCCCTCTGGTGCGGGTATGCATACCGGGCACGCCTTTAGCTGGGCGATTGTTGATGCGATTGCGCGTTTCCACCGTCAACACGGTCATAATGTCTTGAACCCAATCGGATGGGATACGTTTGGACTTCCGGCTGAAAACTACGCTATTAAAACAGGAACTTCGCCAAAGGTTGCAACGGCGACGAATATCGCTAACTTCAAAAATCAATTCAAGCGAATGGGCGTCAGTATTGATTGGTCGCGCGAAATTAACACGAGTGACCCTGAATACTACCGCTGGACACAGTGGGTCTTTACGAAATTATTTGAACGCGGATTAGCGTATCAAAAAGAAAGCCTGCAGTGGTGGTGTCCTGTTGATAAGACCGTCCTTGCTAACGAACAAGTTGAAGGTGGTCACTGTTGGCGCTGTGGGAGCTTGGTTGAAAAGAAATCGATGAAGCAGTGGTTCTTCAAGATTACTGATTACGCAGATTCGCTACTTGATGAAATCGAAGACCTTGATTGGCCTCAAAAAGTGAAGACCGCGCAGACAAATTGGATTGGGAAGTCAGTTGGTGCCGAAGTAGAATTCATGGTTGAGAAATCATCTGAGTCCCGGAGCGAAGCCGTTTCCGAGGGTAGGGATTCTATCACGGTCTTCACGACCCGCCCTGATACGATTTTTGGTGCAACCTTTATCGTTTTGGCGCCAGAGCATGAATTAGCAAAAGAACTTGGTGTTGGTGACTTTAAAGAAGCGGTTACAGATTACATCAAAGCTGCAGTCAAGAAGTCTGAGATTGAACGCAGTAATGACACCAAGGAAAAAACCGGTGTATTTACCGGTGCGTATGCGCTAAACCCTGCGACTGGAGACAAAGTACCAATCTGGATTGCTGATTACGTTCTTGGCGGATACGGCACTGGTGCTATCATGGCTGTGCCAGCGCACGACGAACGCGACTATGCGTTTGCTGAAAAGTACCACCTACCTGTAGTGGATGTTGTTGAGAAACCGGCTGATGCCCAAGAGGGTCTGTATCACGGCGAAGGCTCACTTGTTAACTCTGGCGCTTTCGACGGTATGGTCTCGAGCGAAGCGCGCGAAGAAATTGTCATATGGCTCGAGCAGCAAAAACTAGGCCGCGCCAAAACCTCGTATAAAATGCGCGACTGGTTGATTAGTCGTCAACGATATTGGGGTGCGCCGATTCCGATTATTCACTGTGACGAACACGGTGCCGTTGCAGTACCTGAAGACCAGCTGCCTGTTATTCTGCCCGAAATCGAAGACTACGCACCAAAGGGTGATGGTTTGTCGGCACTTGCACGAGCTGATGATTGGGTTAATACGACCTGCCCAACCTGTGGCAAGCCTGCTAAGCGTGAAACCGACACGATGGATGGCTATGCGTGTAGTAGCTGGTATCTGCTTCGCTACGCCGATCCTCAGAACGCACAGCAGGCATGGGACCCCGAAACGGTTAACTACTGGAATCCTGTCGACTACTACGTTGGCGGCGACCACGCAGTCGCACACTTGCTGTATGTTCGTTTTTGGACGCATGTTTTTAAAGATATGGGCCTTGTGAACTTCCAGGAACCTGTCAAGAAATTAATCTACCATGGCTACATTAACGCCGAAGATGGTACCAAGATGAGCAAAAGCAAGGGTAACGTTGTTGACCCACTGGACGTCATTGACGCTGGCTATGGCGCTGACTCACTACGAACCTACCTGCTATTTATGGGTCCAATCGAACTGGACGCTAGCTGGAATACAAAGGGTGTTGCGGGAGTATATCGATTCCTTAACCGTGCCTGGACGGTGTCGCAGCAATATCTTGAAGCCGACAAGGCCGAGACGAGCAAAAACGACCAAGCGCTCCGTGTCATCCAGAACAAAACGATTAAAAAGGTAACTGATGATTTCCGTCGCCAAAGCTTTAACACTGCTATTGCTAGCCTGATGGAATACGTCAACGAACTCTACAAATTAAAACTAGATGGTTTCTCGAAAGCCGCTTGGCAGGACGCATTAACCGCACTTGTCCAAATGCTGGCACCGTTTGCACCGCACATGGCGGACGAGTTATGGGCGCAACTTGGTGGTCAAGGACTGGTCCAGAATGCTCAGTGGCCAACATGGGATGAAAGTTTGACGGTTGAAGACGTGATAACGATTGCCGTCCAGGTGAACGGAAAGCTTCGCGGCGAGATTGCGACTACCAAAGATGCCGATGCTGAAGCTGTAAAGCTAGCTGCCCTTGCGCACGAAAATGTTGCGAAGTTTATTGGCAATCAAAAACCGGCCAAGATCATTTATGTTCCAGGCCGGCTCGTTAGTATCGTTCTTTAGATACTATTGATTATTTTCAGAATCTTTTGGAACGGCCTCGTAGGACTTGATGTGAAATACGGGAGTCTCTTTGACGGCGATCTCTACATTTTCACCAGGTTGCACGATGCCGTTTTCATCGGTATAAATCTCAATTGCCTGTGTATAGGCATCCTGGATATTATGTATATCGGCAGGGTCGACACCTTTTGCTTCAAGTTGCCCAACTGCGTTATCGACAGCATCTATGATTCCTTCTCCTTGATTGACGGTACCTGTAGCAGTCGCAACTATTTCACCAGGGACAACACGATCAGCAATAGCAAGACCACCACCTAGCCCTGCAGCCAGTGCGGCTGCGGCGGTTCCGGCGATAACTGCCTTATTCCAGCCGTTTTTTGCTGTTTCTGCTGGGGTGGGTTCATCTATAATGCGTTGAGCACGCTCAGCTGCTTCACGCTGGTACTGCTCTTGCTGCCATCCTAGGACGGTAGCGTAATTGTCTTCTTCAGGTTGTTGCGGGGCTGGTTTTTGCGCTTCCGGTGTTGGTGTGAATGTTTCGCTCATAATACGACTACGATACCACAAAACACACAATAAGCATAACCACTTGAGTCTGACGGTGAAAAATAGTATAATAACGACAAGATTTTAACAACCTAAGAAAAGGATCATATTTCATGGGACAGCCAAAGAAACAGAGTAGCGCTCGAAAGACCGGACTACGACGCAGCCACCTACGCCTCATCCTTGCTCGCCGTGTAAACGGTACGTCACCAGTAAAAGCTACTGCGACACGCAAAGAAACTGGTAAGAAAATTGTTGGCGCAACAGCGAAAGTCGCTAAAGTACCAGCTGAGAAAAAAGCACCAGCTAAAAAAGCTCCAGTCAAAAAGACTACTGACAAATAGTTTTACTATTTGAGATTCAATTTACATTTACATCATTACAATAAAAGAGAAACAAACGCATTATGGCATCTAATCGTCATCTCGGTCGCATCGTCGCCCTACAAACTCTGTACGAGTTTGAATTTCGCACTGAGTGTGAAGATACTACTGTTGACGTTGCGGAAGTCCTTGGGCGCAATCTAACGCGTTACCAGACAGCCATTGATGACACCGACTTTGTCGATGCATTGGTCCGCGGAGTCCTTAAAGAACAAGTCGCATTGGATGAGACAATTCAGCCAATTGCGCCGGACTGGCCAATCGATCAGATTGCTCGAATTGACCGTAATATTCTTCGCATCGGTGTCTACGAACTTCTGCATCAAGCAGAGGTTGTTCCACCAAAGGTTGCAATCAACGAAGCGGTTGAACTCGCAAAAGCGTTTGGTTCTGATAACTCGAGTAAGTTTGTTAACGGCGTCCTCGGGACAGCCTACCGCACACTTGTAGAGGGAGTTACTGATGGCAGCACCACAGTTTGATAAGTTCAAAAAATATTTTACACGCAAAAAACCTTCAATTCAGGAAATAGTTCGCGAGCCAACGGCTGGTGGGATTGTATTTCGTCGTAACGCCGAAAATGGCGTTGAGATTCTGTTGATTCAAGATGCGAAAGACCGCTGGACTATTCCAAAGGGTCACATCGAAGAAGGCGAAACGGCGCAACAAACTGCAAAGCGCGAGATTGGCGAAGAGGCCGGCCTGAAAGAAGTTGATGTCCTGGGATGGCTTGGGAAGATTCACTTCCGTTACCGCCGTATCGATAAATTAGTTCTGATGACAACGCAGATCTATTTGGTGCGTGCCAAAGGCGACACGAACGATATCCAGAAAGAAGAGTGGATGAACGGTATTCAGTGGTTTACGTTCCATGATGCACTTGATGCGATTGAGTACGAAGATATTGGCAAACTAATGCTTCTTGCGATGAAGCGGATCCGTCAGGAGAATTTATAATGTCTGGAATGCAAGTAGGCCCGTATCAAGCGTTCGCGCGTGAATTTTTAGGCTTCGAATTTGAGAATATCGATCTTTTAGTGACTGCGTTTACGCACCGTAGCTACGTCAACGAACACCGAAAAAGTGTCAGCCAGCACAACGAACGCCTTGAGTTTCTGGGCGACGCAGTACTTGAATTGGTTGTAACAGATTTCTTGTTTAATAATTATTCTGAACCAGAAGGTATCCTGACGAGCTGGCGCGCTTCGCTGGTACGCACTGAAAGCATCGGTGCTGCCGGGATTAAACTTGGTTACGAGCCACTGATTCGGATGAGTCGTGGTGAAAAGCAGGGTGGTGAGCGTGCCCGTACGCAGATCTTGGCTAATGCTTTTGAGGCTTTGATCGGTGCAATCTACCTCGAGCGTGGCTACGGCGACGCAGAAGTGTTTATTAAAAAACACATTGCTTCAAAGCTCGATAACATTCTTAACGACGGCAGCTGGCGCGACCCTAAGTCACACCTCCAAGAGGTTATGCAGCGAAAAGACGGCGTCACGCCGCGCTACGTGGTGATTGAAGAAGTCGGCCCAGACCATGATAAGGTCTTTACGCTGGGTGTCTATTCTGGTGATCGCCTGATTAGTCAAGGGACCGGCCCTAGCAAACAGGCAGCCCAACAAGAAGCGGCCAAAACTGCGCTTTTGCAATACGAGCTATAATAAGTCGCGCTCACTCTGTTTGCCGATTGACGTACACGGTAAAACAGTGTAAAATCAATGAAGATTACAATTATTTTAAAGTGTTAGTTCACGAAATCGAAAAAGGAAGTTCTGTTTATGCTCGCAATTCGTTTGCAACGTGTCGGCCGTAAGGGTTACCCAACCTACCGACTAGCTGTCCAAGAATCTCAACGTCACCCATCAAGTGGTCGTGTTGTCGCCTACGTAGGTAGCTACAACCCACACACTAAAGATGCGACCGTTCAGGTTGAAACAGCTCAAAAATATCTTGATAATGGTGCTCAGCCAACGCCTCGCGTTGTCAAGCTTATGAAAGACGCTGGTGTCGTCCTTCCTAAGTGGGTTGTTGAAGCTGGCAAAGACAAGCACAAAGTTGTTCGTCACGCTGACAAACTTCGCAAGAACCAACCGGCTCCAGAAGTCGAAGAAGTTGTTGCTGAAGTCGCAGCCGAATAGTTTACCCTTTTCTATCTTTATAGCCTCACAATTTGTGGGGCTATTTATTTTTCGACGGAACATGGAGTAGGGGGGGGAGAAAGCCCCCGCATATTTCAGCGGGGGCAGTGCGGAACGGATCCGCTCGTTGGCACTAGTCTTCTAGCGCGAAGCTCTCCTTGATGAGTCGAGCGTGTGCTGCGTCGAGACCTACGGTGATTGCTGCATTGATGCCGTGTGAACGCATCTGGTCGATGTAGTCCTCGGCATACTGCAATTGATCAAACCTCCATCGTTCCTTGATAGCGTGTGCGGATATTTTACGTTTTAAAGCGTCCAGCGGATCCCCCTTGTTGCGTAGACGATCTACGGCGCTGTTAACTATACCACGAAATCTTCGCATATCGTCTATCCTGTGTATCGTCTGGTAATTATAGCGCTGGGCGGTATCAAACCTCAATTCGCTTGTGCTACAATAAAAATACGATAACTTGCGCGTGACCAAAAGACATCAAGGGGGAATATATGTCCACAATCGACCAGCAATTCATAGACTATATCGTAAAATCTGTCGTCGGACATCCTAGTGATGTCGTTGTCGACCGAATCATCGACGAGAAAGGCGTATTACTGACATTGACCGTTAATCCAGAAGATCTCGGGCGGGTGATTGGTAAGCGCGGCGTAACCGCACAAAGTCTTCGGACGCTACTGCGCGCACTCGGCACTAAAAATGATGCCCGTTACAACCTAAAGATCGTCAACAACGATGGCCAAGATGGTCCGACCTTTTCGTCGCACGATGACGCTCAACATAACCAGAATGACCACCGTGATGCCGCAGCATCAACCTCAGATGAACCAATTTCAGAGCGTTTTTTTGCACCTGTGGAAAGCTCTACAGATCAGCCTGTGGACAAAGAGTCTGACTACTCAAAAAAGACTCGGGCAGAGCTTGCCGAACTCGACGATCTTGATATATAATACCTTCAAGTTCATGAACATCTTTGAACTGCGAGAATTTAAGCTCATGCGAGCGACAAATCACCACATTTGTTGAGAGCCTATGTGTATAAGAAACCACCTGTTTTAGGTGGTTTTTTTATGGGAACATTTCAACCGTCTAGACCATCAATGTATTGATGACGTAGTGAGTTGCCCGAGATTTCGCCCGGGTACTCATTGGTACTCACAGGCGATGCGTCCGGGCGGCGCAGCTTTATGACTCTTCATTCTTCATGTGTTGTTTGTAGTCGTCGATGATTTGATAGACGAACCACTCATTCTCGTCGGACCTGGCTATGAGTCTTGCGACGTGTTGTGCTGCGACGACCAGTTCGTTTATACATCCTATCAGCAGCAAGATTGCAGAGCTGGCGATAAAGAAGTAGCCGAAACCAGTCGCCAGGTCGGTGGCATGGATGCTAGCGGTCAACATAACGATGATGAGGCTACAGCAGACTACGACGTTTATTTTTTTGCGTCGTAGTATTTTTTGGCATGATGCCAAAAGATCACTCTCGAATGGCTCAAGCATCAAGACTCCTATCGACAATCGTGTATGGGAAGGGGCTGTTTTATCAGTTGAAGAAAAAGCTAAGACAACTATGGCATATATGTACAATGTGGTCAATATATCGTACACTGGTAACAGATGAAAAAGATTCAAGTTATTACACTATTCCCTGAAATGTTTGAAGGGGTGCTAAACAATTCAATGATGTGGAAAGCCCAAAAAGGCGGCGCTGTTGAATTCGGCATGGTTAATCTTCGTGATTTTGGGATTGGGCCACGTCAGCGCGTCGATGACACGCCGTATGGTGGAGGTGACGGCATGCTTTTGAAGCCCGAGCCGTTATTTGCAGCGGTTGCAAAAGCAAAACAAGCAGACCCAACTGCAAAAGTAGTACTTATGACCCCACGAGGACAGCGCTGGAAGCAGTCTCTCGCTCAAAGCTGGGCTGATGCTGATCAGGGCTATATTTTCATCTGCGGGCGCTACGAAGGCTACGATGAAAGAATTGTCAGCCTCGTTGACGAGCAGGTGAGTGTTGGTGACTATGTCTTGACGGGTGGTGAGCTGCCAGCTATGACGATTATCGATTCGATTGTTCGTCTTATCCCTGGTGTACTTGGTGGTGAAATGAGCGCCGAGATCGAAAGCTTTTCTGATGGTGAGACCTTGGAATTTCCGCAGTACACAAAGCCTGCAGAGTTTAATGGCATGAAAGTTCCAGAAGTATTGCTAAACGGTAATCACGCCCTGATTAATAAATGGCGTATAGAACACTCTTTAAAAGCCGAATAAGTTTAGGAAATCAATAAAAGAAAAAACCGCCTGGTGTAGCGGATTCTCTTCGTTGTGGTGGACGTCGTAGAGCGAGGTAGTCACACATAAATTTTTTGGAACTATGTTTGTTTTTGTAACTTTCGCTGGTTGATACTGTACCCGAGCGAAGCTAAAAGCACAAGCATTATAACAAAAATAACAACAGTCTACCGGATGCTCGTGCCGAGGCCTGGTGGTATACTGCAGATATGAAGCTACTTCGTACGGCGACTGCGGCAACGGAGCCAAAGACAAAAGATGCGCATCTGATTGCACTTTTCTATGCCGCTATCTTATCTGTTATGGCCGTTGCGCAGCTATATACTTTCGATCATTTCCTTGAGCTTGTTGTGACATTTGGTCTACCTGGCCAAACAGCGACCGCCTACTTTCTGGCCGCATTTTTGGTAACCTGTGAAGTGCTAGCATTGCCGTTTTTGTTGCGAATGCCGCTGAGTCCTGCGTTTCGATGGGTGAGTATGGCATTAGGGTGGATTGTGGCAGGGCTATGGATAGTACTGACGATCGGATTATTTTTGCAAGGTACTGTCGGTAATGTCGGCTTTTTAGGCACAGTTTTTGAGGTATTTCCTTCGTGGTGGACGATATATATCAGCCTGATGTTTGGGTTCGTGGCGGTGTGGTCGTCATGGGGCCTATGGCCGGGGTATAATGGGGAAAAGAAATGAGGACTACATAATGGAACTGCTGAATAAAATCGAAAAGGTCGTGCTTGGATGGATCAAGGATGTTCCGCACCTGCCGGTGACGACACAGAAGTGGATCTCGCAAAACGTTTGGTGGATCACGCTTGTCTTTGCTGTTATCGGTGGACTCGGGGTGCTGTACTCGCTGAATAATCTATTTTTGCTGATTGCTTCACTGGAATCGGTTTCGAGAGCGTATGTCATCACAACGACATTTGTTGAGTTTGCGATCGTAAAGCAAATCATCAGTATCGTGCTTTCTATTATGATTGTCGTTGCACTAGTGCTGGCTATCAATCCATTAAAGCTACAGCAGAAAAAGGGTTGGGTACTATTATTCCTCGCTCTACTACTTGAGGTAATCCTGGTCGTCGTCGGTGCACTGCTGAGTCTCAGTATCTTTGGATTTATCGTGAGTGTGATTTTCGGGGCTATTTTCCTAGGGGCGCTTGCTTACTTTTTGTTCGAGATTCATAGTCAGTTCGACCAGCGTAAAAAGCGTTCGTAGCTAAGCGCTACCTCGTACTACGGGTTGTAGGTACCGGTCAGAATGTAACCGCTTGACGGACTGATGACTATCTTTGTGCCGTCTACAGAACTTTGAATATCGCTTCGATATGCCTGCCCAAGACTTGTGTGGGTGACCCAGTTGGCACCACCGTCAATTGAGGTAGCGATATAGGATGGGATACCACCAGCAACCAGCTTGGTACCATCCGCCGAAGATGCGAAATGAGTCCAAGAACTCGATCCAGCAGATGTGAGAGAACTCCACGATGATCCAGAATTTGAGGTTGAGATCATGTAGCCTGGGTACCCACCGCCTGCGATCATTTTTACCATGTCGGCAGATGTGGCGAAGCCCATACCTGGCGATCCTGCACCGCGCATTGCCCATGTTGATCCACCGTTAACCGATGCTGCGATACCACTACTGGTGAGAGATGCCATCTTTGCCCCATCATTAGATATGAATGGGTTAGACCAGTCAGAGCTACTGATTGATGCGGTTGCGGTTGCTCGCGTCCAGTTCACGCCAGAGTTTGTTGACCAGTAGATTCGCCCATACGAAGAACCTGCGGAGGTATTGGTTGTCGTGGCGAGGAGTTTATTGCCATCTGCCGAAGATGCAACGGCCATCCATATCTCTGGATGGGTAAGTTGCGAGCGCTTGATCCACGTTACGCCCGAGTCGGTGGAGGTGAAGAGTGAGCTGGGTCCTGAGCTGACATCACCAACAGCAACAAGTTTGGTGCCGTCAGCGGACGAGGCTACATCTCTCCAGTTTATGGTCGCATCGGGAGTGCGTGTCGTCCACGACGCACCGGCGTTTGTCGATGTGTATATCGACGTCCCTGCGACGGCTGCGAGTTTTGTGCCATCGTCTGACATTGTGACGGCATTCCAACTTCTACTACCTGCACCTGTTCGTGAAGTCCATGTGATTGTCGAGAAGTTGATAGTTTTGCTGACGACATTTGACCAGCTTCCGGTCGAAGCGCTACTGACTGCCTGAACGCGGAAATAATAGGTCGTGCCTGTCGTGAGTCCGGTGAGTGGGAGTGAGGTACTGGCACTTGATTGGGATACGAGTCCGGCGGTAAAGGCGCTATTTGTTGCGTACTGTAATGTATATCCCGAGGCGTTCTGTACGGCCGTCCAAGAAAGATTGACTTGTGTGTAGCTCGGGGCTGAAATACTCAGGACTGGCGCGCCCACTCCTGCCAAGTTGATCTTGTGCCTGCTATTAATAGATATAACTTCACCGGTGCCTTCGACACGATATTTTAGAGTAAATTCTAAACATGATTGTCCGGTCGCGCATGCAGCGCTGCCGTCACCAATATAAGCATAGTGGTCATCGTCTGCCGTTGGGCTGTTGAGATCGGTACATTTGATGGAGTTTGTGTCCTTTGACACGCTCGATGGAACACTAAGTGTGTGAATACCTATGCCTGGGAGTACTGTATCTGAGACGGTTTGTGTGTCGAGTGTCACAGCACTACAGCTAGGATACTCGCCGTTAGTATCGTAATATTTTTCGAGGGCTTCTGCGATAATAGACGTCTTGCTTGAGCGCTGTGCGTCGCGGGCGTCAACTTGGAACCGTGTAAAGCCCACTACGGTAATGCTAGCGAGGATACCAATGACCGCAATAACAACAAGTAATTCGACAAGGGTGAATGCGCGAGAGTGTTTTAGCATAAGCCTATAGTAGCAGACATGAGCACGACCTAGAAGTGCGGTTATGTTCAATAGCGATCGACAGTGGTCGATCTATGAAACCGTATGGTATAATTGCTAGGCATTGGGATGTCGCCAAGTGGTAAGGCACTGGTTTCTGGTACCAGCATTCGGGGGTTCGAATCCCTCCATCCCAGCCAAGAAAAATGACACGCATCCGCGTGTCTTTTTTCTTGCTCGCGATAAGAGCATCTAACGCCCGAATCCTTACTTCACTTTTTGCGCTAGAGTAGTCCGCGTCGACGTCGACGTCGGTGGACACCTGCGACTGAAACTGGGGTGAGTGGTCGTCCGATCATAGTACCTCCTATCTATTTACGTGAGTGTGCAAGGTCGTCAATGGCCGCTTTTACGGTATCGGGATGAATTCTACCTTCGTCAAGCAAGACTGCATCGGCGTCGAGGAGTGCTTTTTTGAGGCCTTTTGCCCACAGCTGCTCGATCACTAGTACGCCAGCTGATGTGTCGTTATCCATCGCGGCGGCGATTTTTTCAACGTCGCCTTCAGACAATAATTGCAACCCCTTGTCGAGTTCGAATATTTCCACAATACTGCGCAACTCTTCATCCTGATCTTCGATTTCGGCGATGGCGAACGCACCATCTTCATCTTTGATGATGAAAATCAAGTCAACGACACGAATTGCGCCGTCTTTGATTGCTTTGGTTAGTTCCGACAGTATACTGCCGTTAAAATTATTTCCCGTAAACCCCACAACTATATAATCAATTGGTCCAAGCATTTGTCCCTCCTTTTTACATACCTATTACATACTAATTATACGCCCGTTGTGACGACGAGACGAGTTAGTACTTTTCGATAGTCTGCGCCAAGAAGGTTCCGTAGATTGGGTTTGCGAGTGCGGTTGTAAATGCCACCGATTGTTTAATGACCTGGTCACCATCAGCGACGGGGACTGACTGGGTGCCTATAAATGTGGGCGTTTTGTCGAGTGTGACAAAGTACGCTCTTAGTTTGGTGTCACCGGTCGAGATATACAGTATGGTAATAGGGGTCTGATCGTGTTCGACAGTAGCACGATTGATGTGTGAAATCGTGGCCGAGTCGTTTGATTTTTTGTAGAGAGCCAGTAATGCCTCGATACTCGCATACTCGTCTGTGATATTTTTCGTGTCCGTGCAGCCGATACCGAATGCAGCCGGGATATTCGCGACAGAACTATTGGTAATAGCTTGAAATGACGTCACTTGGCAGGTGCTGAGTGGACCGACGTAGAGTACTCGGCTCGATGAGGTAGTAGCTACTGATGAACCTTTCGCCAGTCCTTGAGAGACAAGAAATGCCTCGGCCTCTGTCGTCAGCGTGGCGATGCTGCCGTTTTTCGCCGTAGCTGACTGGTTGTAGGTGAGTGAATGCGCTGCTGGTAGCTGGATGTTATATGGTTTTTCGCCCGAAGTATATTCGATGCTACCATTTTTCATGCTGCTTTTTTGCCCTAGATAGCCCACTCGAAGATTGCTGTCTGTATAGAGTCGGTCGTAAGTCTGGATGACTTCCTGGGCACGGAGGGGAGTGATAACGGTAGTTTCTGAATTTTTGCTACTTATCATGAGCAGTAGTGCTGTCGCGATGCCAATTGCAAGAACGATCACGATCGATGTTGCAATGATGAGTGGTTTTTTATTCATAAAGTGAGTAGTCATAGGTGTCCTTGTCTGAGTTTCTAATAATTCCCATTGCCGTTGCCACCCTGGCCTTGTCCGTAATTATCGCAACGTGGGTATGAACTAAATGACCGTCGACCAGCGCTGCAAGAAACATGTATTTGTGTCGACGTGACTGGTGAATTGGCCGATGTGTATGCCGTCTGACAGGTGTACTGGGCGTTGTAGGTGTGCCACGAATCATATTCACCCGCGTTCCAGCCCAAATACCACCAGTCAACCCACGGTGTTGGCTTGCTGGCGCCGCCGCTATTTGACGAAACTCCGTCTGGACCAATGGATGTACCGGATGGGCATGACCAGCTATAGGACATGTTGTAGTTATAGCCAGCGGCCCACTCGGTTGTAATAGCCCAGCCCGGAGCTGGCGGTGTACTGATTGAGCGAACAGTACTAGCTGTGCCGCTGACATCATACCCACTCGATGTGTCACTTCCAACGCAGCGTGCTTGTACCTGGAAGGTATATTTATTTCCCTGTAGTGCTGTGACGTCACGCGTCGTACCATCTGTCCATCCAGACCAAGAGCCATCTGCTGCAACATTCGTTGAGTGGTAACGCAGTTGGTAGGCCATGCTCATGCCGGCAGAGCATGATCCGGCGCTACCAGCTGTGCCGCGTGCAACTGTCGATGAGGCCATCCCTGCGGATACAGTCGGTGTGCCTGAAGGGTTGCTTGCTGTCGTCGTCGCACTCTTCGTGCCCGACCAGTTGCCTGTGTCGGCACTCGCAACTGCCTGTACACGGAAGTAGTACGTTGTACCGCCATTCAATCCGCCAATCGCTTTCGTGCTCGTTGTTGATGTGGTGGTGCTTGTCGGACTGAAATTACTCGCCGTGGAATAGTTGATCGTGTAGCTCGAGGCGTACGTAATGTCCGACCAGTCGACGGTAATCTGTGAAGCCGAATTCGTCGTCGCAGTGATTGTTGGCGTACCGATTGCCAGCGTTGCCCGCGTGACAGTTGCCGACCAGCTGCTCGTGTCTGCCGGCGCAACAGCTCGCACTCGGAAGTAGTATGTGGTATTGCCACTAAGGCCTGTTATTGCCCTGGAGCTTGTGGTTGAAGTTGCCGTTGTTGAGGTAGTAAAGCTGCTCGATGTTGAATAGTTGATATCATAGCTTGTTGCATAGGTAATATCGGACCAGTCGACTGTCACTTGAGACAAAGAGTTTGCTGTTGCGGCTGCAGAGGGTGTTGCGAGTTGGGGTGTCGTGAGGCTTTTTGTGGCCCATGCACCTTTTTGTGTACCGTTTACGCCCTGCACTCGGAAGTAGTACGTCGTACCTGCTGCGAGACCCGTAATGGTCTTAGTACTGGTGGTCGCAGTGCTGGCGGTTACTCCGGAAGCAAACGTGCTTGAGGTTGAGTATTCAATTCCGTAGCTTGTTGCGTGGACGACATCCGTCCAATCAGCCGTCACTTGTGTCATGGAGTTGGCGGTTGTGGTAAGTGTCGGCGTTGTTAGTACCCAGGTCGCGATACTGTCAGTATTTGACCAGGTGGTATCGCTATTTAGGGCATTCGCCTGAACCCTGAAGAAGTAGGTTGTGTTATATGCAAGACCGGTGACGTTCGTGCTCGCGCCACTATGCGACGTTGCAACGAGGTTGTTGGTGAAGGCTGCATCAGTAGCGCGTTGCAGTGTGTAGCCAACCGCGTTATTGACGGCAGTCCAAGTGACGGTGGCTGTAGTGAAGCCTGTCGTTGTTGCGGTGACTGTTGGCACGCCTGATGTTGCAATTTCTGTTCGACGACGGCTTTCGATACTGATGATATTGCTGGTGCCTTCTTCGCGGTACTGTAGCGTAAATTGCAAACAGGCAAGTCCTGTCGAACAGGCAGTACTGGAATCTCCGACATAGGCAAAGTAATCTTCGCTATCCGGCGCCGTGGCAATGTCGGCGCATTTAATGGAGTTGGTTTCGCCGGTTGTGGCTAGAGGTGCAATAAGTACTTGGGAGTCGATGCCTTCAAGCGTTGTAGTCATGACCGTCGCGGCACTTGTCGACACATCGCTACAGCTCGGGTACTCACCGTTCTTGTCATAGTATTTTTCGAGCGCTTCAGCGATGACGGCTGTTTTACTGGCACGCTGGGCATCGCGGGCGTCGGTCTGAAAACGACTGAACCCAACGACGCTAATTGTCGCAAGGATACCTATGATGGTGATGACGATAATAAGCTCGACGAGTGTAAAAGCATTTTGGCGTTTTAGCGCAGTTTTAGACTTGGTATAGAGGTGGTGCAAAAAGGTCATTATGTCTAGTATATACCGATCAATGCTTTATACTTATGCTAAAGATGCAAATGCAAAAAAAACAAGCAGGCTTCACTATCGTCGAGATTCTCGTGGTGATTGTCGTTATCGGAATCCTCGCAGCAATTTCACTTGTTTCCTATAACGGAGTGCAGCAGCGCGCTAGGGTTGCGGTGCTGCAAAGTGACCTAACGGACGCCGGTAAAGAGCTGACACTTGCAAAACTTGACCATGGTTCGTATCCGGCTAGCCTTGCGGAGGTTCCCTTGAAGGCAAGTCCTGGAACGACGTTTCAATATCGATACGATAGTGCCACAAAATCGTACTGCCTGACAGCGACCAATGCGGGTGTTAGCTATTATATGCAACCGATCGATCAGGTGCCCAAGGTTGGCGGCTGTCTTGGCGATGTTATTAATGACCAGTATTATGCGTCGTGTTGGGCAATTTTACAGGCGAGTAATTCATATGGCAGTGGGCTCTATACAATCAAACCGGCTGGTTCGGCCGACGGTTTGTCTGTGTACTGCGACATGGAGACGTCTGGTGGTGGTTGGACGCTGCTGCTGACAAACCCGGGCCCAAACACTGCGTGGACATCGGCAAAAATACTATCGGTGAACGCGACAAGTCCTTCGATAACAACACAGTACTCGATTCTGGATCGAGCGAATGCGATCAAGACGAACCTCAGCAATAAACTACAGTACCGAATCGATGCCGGTACAATTGGCCGATGGGGTGGGGTGTGGGAAGCGCCGTATTCTAATACGTTCACCGGTACGACACCCGTCGAGAACGGTGTCAATATACAAAAGTTTGACACGTGGACGATCGACACAGTGACGAGCGATGGGTCATCGGCGTTGACTAACGTGATGCCCTATATTAGCGCGTCGTATTTATTGACGACATGGGGTGGTGCCGGTAACTGGTTTGGGACCTTAGCGACATCAGGTGGCGGCTTTAGTCCGGCGCCATATATCAATGGACAAAACGTGAACCCGGGTATTATCTGGTATTGGGTCAAGTAAACAAAGGAATGCTATGAAGAAATTATATCGATCATCAAAAGATAAGAAAGTTGCCGGCGTCTGTGCCGGCTTAGCTGAGTATTTTAATATTGATCCAACAATCGTACGAGTGGTTTTTGTGCTACTGTTGTTGCCGGGTGGACTTCCAGGTATATTGCCATACCTATTGCTTTGGGTAATTGTACCTGTAGAACCATACGCTAAAAACTAAAAAAAGTATGAAATGTAGGTCGAACGTGCTCAGACTGTTATAATAGAATTAACAGTTTTTAAGCTCGAAAGGCTCTAGTTTTGGGAAATTTTTTGCACTGGCTCGGTGAAAGCGCATTTGCTCATAAGTGGCGCACTGTATTTATTTGGACGGCCATCGTGGCGCTTCTTGGCGCGGCAGCGGTAGTATTCATTCAACCGACCAGTAGTTCTATTTCGATTCCTGGTACCGAAGCCCAGAAGACACTTGATCGCTACGCCGAACTTTTCCCTGGTAACGGCAAAGGCACTGCGCGAATCGTTTTTGAGACACCCGCTGGTAAAACAATTCAAGACTATCAGCCTTCAATTCAGGCCTTGGCGGATGATATTAAAAAGGTTGAGCAGGTAACTGCTGTTATGACACCGTTTGAAAATCCTACAGCTATTTCCGAAGACAAAACGATTGGCTATGCAACCATTTCACTTAGTGAAGGTAACGGCGCAATTAAGGAATCGACAACAGAGTCTATTACCGACCTACTCGTCGAAGCGCGCAGTGATGGACTTACTGTCGAAGCGGGTGGTGATATCGTCAATAACGCGCCATCAGAAATATTGGGCGTTGGTGAAGTTGTTGGTGTGGTGATTGCCCTTGGTGTCCTTCTTATTACTCTCGGGTCACTGATCTCGGCCGGTATGCCAATTCTAGTCGCACTGGTGACAATTGGTGCGAGCATGGCGGGTCTATTCAGTCTGAGTCAGGTGATCGACATTAGCTCAACCACGCCAGCACTTGCAGTGATGCTAGGGCTTGCGGTTGGCATCGACTATTCACTGTTCATTGTGAGTCGCTACAAGTCACTATTGCTAGAGGGCTATGCGTACAAGGTGGCTTCCGGAAGGGCTATCGCAACGGCAGGTAACGCGGTGATATTTGCAGCCGCGACGGTTGTTATTGCGTTGTCGGCACTCGCGATTGTTCAGATTCCTTTCATGACCACTATGGGTATTGCCGGAGCCGCAACAGTGGCATTGGCCGCGGTTATCGCGGTAACGTTGTTGCCAGCACTACTAGGCATTGCCGGTGCGCGTATTTTCCACCGCAAGACACGCATGCTGATCGAGCAGGCTCAAGCGCGTGGTCCGCGTCATAGTGGGAATAGCCCCAAGATGACTATTTGGCACCGTTGGGGTGAAGCTATTACGCGTCACCCAATTGTGACACTGACCGGTGCCGTGATCGTGATTGCGATTATCGCCTTGCCGGTCTTTAGTCTGCAACTTGGGTTACCGACTGATGGCTATGCGGCCAAGGGTAGCACGCAGCGTAAAGCTTACGACATCATGGCCAAGGGCTTCGGCGCGGGCACGAACGGCCCACTACTACTCGTTGTTGAGGATATGCCAGCTGTCAGTGATGCTGATAAAGCAGCTGTTCGCCAACAACTTATTGCCGCTGCTGGTACGACCGCTTTACCGGCGGGCGTCACACCTGAAATGGCAATGGCGCAGCTAGAAGCACAGGTTGATCAGTATGCGCCGTACTATCATCTGAAACAGATAGCCGATAAGGTAGCTGAAAATGGTGATGTCAAAGCGGCGCTACCCGCACAAGTGACGGATGGTGGCACCAAGGGATTGATTCAGGTCATCCCTGATTCGGCACCTGCCTCTGATGAAACAATTAACCTGATTGCATATATTCGCGATAACCAGGCGCAGCTGACGGCTGATAGCGGTGCGACGATTGGTGTGACCGGCTCAACTGCCTTGCAGCAAGATATTAACCAAAAGCTTGCGAATGCGCTGCCTATCTACCTTGCGACGGTTGTCGGATTATCACTGATCTTGCTGATGGTTGCCTTCCGTTCGATTCTGGTCCCACTTAAGGCGACGGCCGGGTTCTTGTTATCAGTCCTGGCTATGTTTGGTGCGCTAGTAGCCGTCTTCCAGTGGGGTTGGTTCGGTATTACTGATGCACCTGGTCCAATCGTCAGCTTTATTCCTATCCTTGCGATCGGCATCCTGTTTGGCCTCGCGATGGATTATGAATTTTTCCTAGTGTCGAGTATGCACGAGGCACACCTGCACACGAAAGATGCCAAAAAAGCGGTGGTACGTGGATTTAGCATGGGGAGTAAGGTTGTAACTGCGGCTGGTATCATCATGGTATCTGTCTTTGCTGGCTTTATCTCAAATGGCGATGGAACGATCCAGGCGATCGGCTTTGGGCTAGCTATTGGTATCCTGATTGATGCATTCTTGGTGCGCATGACGATCGTGCCCGCCGTTATGACGCTACTTGGCTCGTCTGCCTGGTGGTTGCCAAAGTGGCTCGACCGTATCTTGCCGCATATCTCTATCGAGGGTGAAGCTGACGCTGAAAATCAGCCACGCAAAAAAGCCACTCGTCTAAAAAAGTAACTACTGCAAATCAATGACGCCGGCCTCGACCTGGGATCGAAAATCCCAGACGCCGGGTTGTTCGGTCTTGTAACTCCAATAGAACCAACCGGCGACAGCGCTAAATGTTTCAAGCTGCAATGCAATGTAGCGCCGCGTTAGCTCTGGATGCTCGTCGACAGGGATGCGGTCATACGCGGTTTGTCGCAGGGCGCCGCTCCATTCGCCGATAATTACTGGCTGACGCCGCGATAGGCGCTGTAATAATTTCGGGTATCGCTGTAATTTTTTCACATACCAGTCAAAAGAGAATCGGTGTGCCATAAAAGTAGTCATGTGATAACTGTGGACGTCCATGACCGACTGTCGTGGTTGACGAGGAAGCCAGCCCGAGAAGAGGCGTGGACTAAAGGCATCACTAAAAATAATTCGAGTATGCGGTAGTAGTAGTGTGCTGAGCCTTTTGTAGGCTTGGCGGTAGTAGCTACGCAGCCGTAGATGCAGTATGCCAACTTTGGGCTCGTTGATTAGTTGGAGGCCCCAGAAGTTTGGATTGTCTTTGTAGCGCACAGCAATTTGCTCGAGCACTTGAATGCTGTTTTCGCGGTTGTCGGCGCGCGAGAACCAGTCGGCTTTGCCGACCTTGCCGCTGTGATCGAAGCCATTTTGCGAGCCCTGTACACCGTGCAGGTCAATGATTGCCTGTAGGTTATATTTCGTCGCCATGGTCATTGCCCAATCAAGGTAGGGGAGGGTCGCTGTGAACGGATCGTCGCCGTTAAACAGCCAATATCCAACCGGTATGCGGATGGCATTGATCTTATTTTTTTCAAGCCACTGAAAGTCAGATTCAGTAATAAAAGTCTGCCGATGGTGTTCGATTTTCTTGTCTGCACCAAGGGTTTGCGTAAAGGTGTATTCATCCTGCGCACTGGTCCCGGCGAATAGTGACGGCGTCATCCATTTTTCGATAACGAGCCATCCACCTAGGTTCACGCCGCGCAGCTGATGTGTGTCCATAGCCTTATTATATACTGAAAATAAGTCGAAAGGTTGGTAACCGAATTACTTGGTGGTCTTGAGGTCAAGAACGACGAGGTGCTCAATGTGCGGAGTGCGTGGGAAGAAGTTGTAGCCCTCGTGTGTAGTGATGTCATATTTTTCAGCCAGTAGTGCGACGTCGCGGGCTTGGGTAACAGGGTTGCATGACAAGTAAATGATTCGTTCAGGGGTAACCTCGAGTAGGCGTTCGACAATACTCTTGTCGAGTCCGGCACGGGGTGGGTCAACGATGATTGTTGCATCGCTAGTAATAAATTCGAGTGCTTTTTCGGCTGAAGCATGGACTGCTTGGGCTTTTTTGATCTTCAAGCGGTCGATGTTTTCTTTCATCTCGCGGACGGCGCCTTCGTTGATCTCAACGAGCGTCAGGTCGCCAGCACCGATAGTCAGGCCGATTGTGCCAACGCCGCTGTACAGGTCGACAGTTGACTTGTCTGGATTGACGAATGTTTTCATGTCGTTCAAGGCCTGTTCATAAACGGGGATGTTGATCTGGAAGAAACTTTCCGTTGCGTAGGTGAATGAAACGCCGTTAATCTTGTCATACAGTGGTACTTGGCCCCATACTTGCAGGCGCTTGGTGATGACACTTGCAGGACTCTTTGGGTTGGAGTAGATAAGTTCAAAGCCACGAACACCAAGGTTCTTGATGTCAATCTCACGGATCGGGTTGAACGATTCAGCCTTGACGTAAAGTTGCATAGAAATTTCGCCGCGTTGGTTAGCGCGAATCAGTAGCGTCTTGAGTGAGAAGCCGGTTGCGTGGTGCGCACGAAGCAGGTCGCGCATTGCAATTGCGGCGTTGTTGATGTGTTGTGGAGCCAAGCGGCTACCTTCAACGGGAACTTTGCCGCGTGAACCACGAGTAAAGAAGGCGAGGTCGAGTTGTTCGGTCTCTTTGTCCCAATACCAACTGAATTCCATCTTGTTGCGGTATTCGTATGACTTGTTGTCAGTAAAGACGGTGATTTCACCGGGGAGTGTCACGTCGTGCATTTTGAATGCTTCGTCGATAAGTTCGGCTTTGTATTTCTGTTCGCTGCGGAAGTTCATAATCTGCCAAGGACTGGTTGATATGTAGCTGCCTGGGTCATAGGCCGTGATGCGGTCTTTTGACTCTTCGATCACAGTTGTAACGTAGCCTTCAGCCAGACGAGATTTTTTCTTCGTCAGTTGCACTTCAACGGTTTCACCGGGCAGTCCGCCCCATACAAATAATTTACGGCCATCGTCCATGGTCGCAAGTGCTTGGCCGCCACCGACAATCTTTTCAAGCTTGACGGTAACAAGTGGAAGTTCTTTATTCCTCATATATCGTACTAGTATAGCAAACAAGCTTCAGATATTGAAATAAATGCGTAAAAATGGTATTATATCGTCTGTGTAAATCGCACACAACAAGTGAAGGGTTGGTAGTACTCGCATGAGGCACGCCAGTGACAAACGGGTTCCCAAGGACCCAAAAACCCCCAAGAAAAAAGAAGGTGGCCATCGCAGAATCGGCTTGATTAGTCATTCGACACCGCGTGATCCGGCGCGGACGAAGGAGTTCGATGACATCGTCAACGGCGACGCAAGACCGTACGTCGGGACATCACCGATAAGCTCTCGCTGGGCAGGATTTCACCGAAATCTGAACTAGCACTGTCGGGGCCTATCCGCGAACCTTCGCGCGATAAAAGGGGTGTATTGGTCTTTCGATCGGTACACCCCATATTTTTTATGCTACATTCACGACCATTAACGATATAATCAGGTATATATGAAACGACTCTCGCATTATTCACAGTATTTCCTTCGCAGCCCTGACTTTATCAAGGAGTTACTTGGCCATACCAACATCAAACCTAAAGACCTGGTCTATGACATTGGTGCGGGGAGCGGTTCGATCACTGCAGTCCTGGCAGAACGCGTCCGCCAAGTAGTGGCGATTGAATACGAACCACGTATGGCTGAAAAGCTGCGTGAAAACATGCAGCGCTATCCAAACGTTTCGGTGCGTGAGGGCGACTTCCTAGAGATGCCACTTCCAAAAGGTGACTACAAGATATTTGCGAATATTCCATTTCACCTTAGTTCGCCGATTGTACACAAATTAACCGAAGCGGTAAATCCACCGTCAGCGGCATATTTGATTGTCCAAAAACAGTTTGCGCATAAATTATTACCAAACTCTGATCAATTTACCGGCCAACTCGGTATGATGATCGGTCCAACGTTTGGCGTCCGCATTCGTCGTCCACTGAAACGAACCGATTACTTCCCACACCCGAATGTTGATACATCGCTGATCGAAATTAAAAAACGCGACGAGCCGTTTATTCCTTTGGAAAAGATGGAAGCCTACCGTGCGTTCGTTGAAGGGTGTTTTTCAGACCCGAAGATTTTCAAAAAGACGCCTCGCCGCGAAATGGGGCTGCCTGACGATATCAAGCCTTCGCAGATGAAATTACACCAATGGGTCGAGCTGTTTACCCTATACAAGCCAAAGAAATAGCTGCCTGCAGGAAATGAAAATAGCCGCGCTCGTAATGAACGCGGCTTATTTCACCTTACTGATGTAGGAGTGCGCCAATTTCGTTGGCGTTAATCGATGGGAGTGATGGGTGTGAGCGTGATATCACTCCACTTGACGTGGCGGTGCTTGCGGCCCCACTGCTCACCAAACTCATCGATGCAAGCTTCGCGAAAATGGATACAGACTGATGCACGAGCGCCCCGTGTCGACTGCGAATGCGTGTTGTTCAGTTGTTGCTGCTGAGTCGGGGTGATATAAATATCTGCCGCCGACCCGTCCTTGTGGACGACGTGGTGCGTTGGTGTTGAAGCCAAGCGTACCACCTCCAATCTGGTTGAGGTGAAACGTACACTATGTACTACTATTATTATGTCATAAATTTAGTGTAAAATCAAAGCGATCCAGGATGACGAGAGACAGGGTATACTGAAGCCATATGAAAAAGTTTTTTAGTCACTCAGTTGTTGTTGTTACGGGCGGTGCCTCGGGTATCGGTAAAGAAATTGTCAAACAGATCGTTCCGACGGGTGCGCAGGTGATTGTCGTTGGGCGCACCAAAAAAACAGGACACGCGTTCGTCAAAGAACTACACAAGGCCGGCTACGACATTGATTTTGAGCGAGTTGATATGACCGACAAAAAGAAGGTCGAAACGATGTTCAAGAAAATCATCGCCACCTATGGTCGAATTGATTTTATGGTGAATAACGCCGGTATATTTATGGGCGGTGAAATGCGCGACACGAAACTGAAAAACTGGTATGAAGTGATGGATAATAACATCTTTGCGACGATTAACGGAACGCATTTTGCTTACCAGTACATGATCAAACAAGGCTATGGTCATATCGTTAATGTCGCTTCGACCGCAGGGCTGATTCCGGTGCCAGCGATGGGTATTTATGGGGCAACGAAATACGCCATTGTTGGGTTGACGCATGCCCTACGTAACGAAGCGAAGGGGCTTGGTGTCAAAGTGAGTGTTGTGTGTCCTTCGATTATCAACACGCCACTGTACGACACGGCTATTTATAATAAACTCGATAAAACAAAAGCCCTAAAAACACGCCGCTCGCAGCAAACACCCGAAAAAGCAGCTAAAAAAATTATCCGTGGCATGATGAAAAACCAAGCTACCATCCACACGTCAATCGCGACGCATGGTATTTGGCTGCTCTACCGGATTGCGCCTTGGGCCTATAACATCGGAGCTCGTCGGGCTACGGCGATCTACCGCGCAAAACTCCGTACCGATTTATAGCAATTGGCTGGGCTGATTGGAAACCGCTGATGGTTTGCCGTATACTAACGGAGTAACTAATTTAGCGTAAGGAATTCACCTAATGGAACTCGAAACCACTTTCTACATTGTTGGCATCATATGCATGAGCTTGATCACACTCATTCTCATCGGACTGATCATTGTCGCCGTCGCGATCAAGGTTAAGATTACCCATATCCACGCCCAAATTGAAGGCCGCTTGAAGCCCCTCAAAGATTTCGCCGATGCGGCCAGCAAGGTTGCGCAAAAAGCCAAAGCGACATTCACAAAATAGTCCTGTCGCGCTTCATCATACCGCCCGTCTATTGGGCGGTATTTTGTTTGGTGATATACTAACCGAGTAACCAATTAAACACGTATCCAGAGTGCAGCGAGAGATCTAGCTCTATGACCTGCCGGCAACCCGCCTATAATTCTTTGTTATAGGCAACGGTGCCCCTTCTAGCCCTGACGGGAAGATAAGATGTGAAACTCCTTTTTCTTCCTGTGTGCGGCACAGAAGATGCGTATAAAGGAGTATTTTTTATGTCAATTTTCAAGACCGCCGAAAGCGTGTCCCCAAAGCACCCCGATAAAATCTGTGACCAAATATCCGATGCAATTTTGGACGCACATCTAACCCAAGATCCGGATGCGCGCGTAGCGGTAGATGTCGCTGGTGGGCACGGCACTGTATTTGTAACTGGTGAAGTAACATCAAGGGCCGTCGATGTTGATGTGGCCGCAATTGTGCATCGGCTAGCGGGCGACGTGAGGTTGATCGAACATATCGCTGCGCAGAGTCCTGAAATCGCCCAAGGCGTTGATATCGGCGGCGCCGGTGACCAAGGGATCATGGTGGGGTATGCGACCAATGAGACGGCGGAATTATTGCCACTGGAAGTGGTGCTGGCGCGAAAGTTGAACCAGAGCCTATACCAGCACTGGCCCTTTGATGGTAAAACGCAGGTGACGACAAAAGACGGCAAGATTGTCTCGATTGTGGCGAGTTTTCAACACGCCGCGCAGGATGAGCTGACCCAGCAGGCGCTGGATTGGGTGACACATGAGCCACTAGCCGCCGCGGGTGATGACGTCAAGTTACACATCAACCCCGCGGGTGACTGGCAAGTGGGGGGATTTGACGCTGATGCTGGACTGACTGGCCGAAAATTGATCGTCGACAACTATGGCCCTCGTATTCCGATTGGCGGCGGGGCATTCAGCGGCAAGGACCCGAGCAAGGTTGACCGATCGGCGGCGTACATGGCGCGCAAGGTAGCGATTGATTACCTAAAAGCGCGGGATGCCAAAGAAGTCTATGTGTACCTAGCGTATGCGATTGGGTTTGATCAACCGCTGGAGGCGACGGTAGTGATCGATGGGCAAGAAGAAGTTGTTGAAGGCTATGACCTATCGCCGAATGGAATTATTGCGGCGCTTGATTTGAAGCGCCCTGTCTATGAGCAGACGGCGCGGTATGGGCACTTTGGATACGAGGGCTTTGGTTGGGATTCGTCACTGCTTTGGTAATGGGATGTGTAAATGGAACTGCGTAAACGTTAGTGATGGATCAAGATGAACGCGTCCTTTGAAGTGTGTCTCAATGATTTGCTTTGTGAGGTAGAGTCCGATACCGAGTCCGCTTGATTTAACACTGCTGTGTGGCTGAAAAAGCTTTTGGCGTGTCGCCATAGATATGCCAGTTCCGAAATCCTGAATACTGACAGTGATTGAGTCTTCCGATGAGCCGAGCTGGACGTATATTGCCGTCTTAGGGTGCGATATGTTTGCTTGGGATGCATTTGTGACAAGTATTGTGACAACTTGAGATAGGCGTAGTGGGTCGCCGAGAATCTTATGTTTTCGTTCCGAGTTGCTACGAATGTCTTTGAAGACGATGCGCGCATTAGGGAGCTTCTTTTCTAGGTGCATGATTGTCGCCTTGATGATCGCCGATGGTTTGAATGTTTCAATTGTATTACTTTGTTTTATTTGATCACGGACTTGTTCGATGATGGTGTCTATATAGGTGATACTCTCTTTTGCCTGGTTGATTGCGACTGAATTTCGATGACGCTCTTTGAGGTTATCGATATCAAGTGTGAGGACGCTAAGATGGTTTGCAAGTTCGTGAAGGATGACGGTTGTGAGCTGCCCAAGCTCGGCAAATCGGTAGAGGTGTCGCATTTCTTTTGCTTGCACCTCCTCAAGGCTTTTTGTGCGTTCTTTGAGTTTTGCGGCCAGTGATTCTTTTTCTTCCTTTAGCTGCAGTTCTGCGGTAAGCGCTCGACGCAAGGAGTCTTCCGTCTGCTTGCCAGAAAGCCATGATATGAGTGCGAATATGCTAAATATGACCGAGTAGTTTGCGATATCGTTGATGGTGGAATTGTTATCGAGCATTGATCGGTCTGGATGTGAAAGACCAAGCTCTGTCGATACCTGTAGGCAGATCAGCAGTATGACCGCGGTAACAGACATAAACCCGATATAGCGAGCACCGATAAGGATGCTCGTTAAGACGATGACAAAACCTAATAATAAGATACCAATCGGTGCGTTGACGCCCCAGGCGTGCAAGATAAAGCCCGCGACACACAGATACGCAAAAATAAGCATCCAAGCCCCGGTTCTGACGTATTTTCGGCGTATGACATATCCAACGACGCATAAATAGAACAGTGCAAGAAAGCCTGCGCATAGTTGCACGGATGAATAGTCGCTATGGAAACTTGCAATGCTGACGAGTAGTAAGCCCACGACAACTCCAGTAACGACGAATGATCCGTAGAGGACGACTTGGATGATGTTTGCTGACGTTGCTGTCCAGTTTTGGCTTTTGATGGTGAGGTAGTCTTCTGATCTTTTTAGGATTTGAAGCCGACGCACAATCATTTAGCTCTCGTCAATCTTGTATCCAAGCCCATAGACTGTCTTTATATACGAGGTTTCGAATGGTCTGTCTACCTTATCTCGTAAATGTTTTATATGGACATCAATGGTACTGATCCAGCTATTGGTATGGGCGCTCCAGACATGGTCCATAATCATGTCTCGTGTCATAATTCGCCCCTGGTTTATAATGAGATACTCTAAAATATCAAATTCTTTGCGGCGCAAGACGATCTCTATGCCGGAACGTGAAACGGTGTGCCGCGCAATGTCCATCGTGAGGTCACGATAGGCGAGATGCGTGCGGATATGGCTGCGGGTTTGGCGACGCCCAACGGCGGCAATACGAGCGCGGAGTTCCTCTGTGTTAAATGGTTTTGTGACGTAATCGTCAGCGCCTGCGTTGAGCAGTGCGACGCGGTCGGTGATATCCGCGTTACCTGTTAGGACGAGGATTGGATTGTTTCTATGCATGCCCCGTATCTTTTCGCAGACCTCAAGCCCAGACATGTCCGGTAATCCTAGGTCGAGAACGATGACACCATATTCAATTGTCTGTACTTTATCGAGTGCATCTTGGCCTGTATGTACCATGTCAAGAACGTATGATTTACGCAGGTGGTACGATATTCTTTCTGCGAGCCGAGGGTTATCTTCAATAAGTAGCAATTTCATATTTCGTCATTTTGCCTTTCAGATTATCTTAAGATATTACGACATTATTGTTAAAAAATCTTTAACTTTTGTACATAAAGCTTATTTTTTAAATAGAGTATTATTAATACATGACCTTCGACCTCATCATCCGCCTTATCGCCGACGCCGCTGTCATCCCCGTTGCCCTGATTGGCGCCTATGTCTTACTTTTTAAAATCCCTCGTGGCGGACGGTTCGAAGCTTACTCGCGCATTCTGACGGCTGGCCTTACTGCGTACTTAATCGCAAAATTTGTCGCAACAATTTACCAGCCTTCATTCGAACGGCCTTTTGAAACGCTTGGTGTTGCACCGGGTGCACTATATTTGAATAATCCTGGCTTTCCGTCTGATCACGCACTGTTTGTAACGGCGATCGCTGCGGCTGTTTGGTTCGAGACGCGCATGAAAAAGA